>Ga0335071_10000109_pt1 | contig 98327 bp, 79 predicted proteins | sample Lox_Sample_15_FD_206724 | JGI IMG/M metagenome (GOLD analysis project Ga0335071, IMG submission 206724) | Soil microbial communities from Loxahatchee National Wildlife Refuge, Florida, United States - Lox_Sample_1.5 | ecosystem: Environmental > Terrestrial > Soil > Wetlands | place: USA... | reverse complement strand
TGGAGGCTGTCGAAGCGAAAGGCGTCGGTGATCATGCTCTCGCCCTTCACTCGGTAGAAGAAGAGCGGCTCGGCGATGTGCACGCCCCGGAAGCCCCGCTCGGCCGCGGAGATCCAGAAGTTCCAGTCCTCGTACCCGGCCACCGGCATCCTCGGGTCGTAGCCCCCGAGTGCCTCGAACACCTCTCGCCGGTAGAGCGAGCAGTAGTTGAGGAAGTTCGCCCGGAGGAGCGCCGGCGCGCTCGCGCCGGCGTTGGCCCGGACCACCGCCTCGCGCGCCCCGAAGTGAAGGGAATCGGTTCCCGCGATCTGGGCGGTGGGGTCGGCCTCGAGGACCGCCACGGTCTTTTCCAAGAACGTCGGGTCCAAGGCGTCGTCGGCGTCGAGCGGAAGCAGGTACCGGCCCCGGGAGGCGCGGATGCCGGCGTTGCGCGCCCGGGCCAGGCCGGCATTCTTCTGCCGGAGGAGCCTCACCTCGAGGTCCTTCGCCCCCGCGATGAGCCGCTCCGCCACCTTCGCGGTGTCGTCGGGGCTTCCGTCGTCCACGATGATGAGCTCGAAGTCGCGGAAGGTCTGCCGGAAGACGCTCGCCACCGCCACCTCGAGGAAGTGCGCCTGACCGTAGCAGGGGATCACCACCGAGACCGCGGGGCCGTCGGGTCTTTCTCTAACCTCGCCGACCGCGTCGCACACCGCGCTCGCGAGCGCGCCGTCCCGCGCCACCTCCTTCGGCAGGCCGGCCCGGAGCCTTTCCTTCAGTTCCGCGTCGCCGGCGCAAGGGGGCGATCCGCCCGGCAAGGGGACCCCGCCCAGGATGCGAATCGCCCCGGCCTCGCCCCGCTCGCCGTCGGCCGGGTCCCCAGAGCGGGCCCTCGCGAACGGCTCGCTCGCCCGCGTCCGGAAGACCGGCACGGCGTCCAGGACCGCCACTCCCTCTGGGGAAGCCTTGGCCAGGGCCGGCCAGGCGCTCGCCGGGGCAATCCCCGCGAACCCGGGTCGGCACCGGGCGAAGGCGTCCCGGGAGAAGATGGGGGCATCGGCCTCGACGGCGCTCACCGTTCGAAGCTCGAAGGCGCGGTTCTCGAGCATCGCCGGTGAGCGGTGGGAGGAGCCGGCCCTCAGGGCCGGCTGGGCGAGCTCGAGCCGGCGGGCGTGGAAGATCTCGAAGAGCCGATCGACCTCGGCGGACGAGGCGAGGATGTCGTCGCCCGGGACGAAGACCGCCTCGTAGCGAAGGAGCTCCTCGGCCCGCTCGGAAGCGAGCGCCGCGATGCGCGGCCAGTTCGGACCTCCCTTGGCCACGGAGATCACCGCCGGATCGCCCGCGTACTGGGCCGGGTCCCCTCCGGCGAGATCGAGCCAGACGTCGTAGCTCCGCGTGCTTTGGGACCCGAGCCAGCTCCGGTGCACGGAGCGGTCCCCGGCCCGGCAGATGACGAGGTTCCGCTTGGCCGCCGCCCTCTTTTCGGGGGGCTCGGGGAGGTGGGCGAAGTCGCGCCGGGAACCGAGCTCCGGGCGCACCGCCTCCCGGGCGGGCGGGAGCGGGTGGGCGAGGAGCACCCGCGCCGCCTTGCCCCGCTCCTCTTCGGTGAAGGAGCCCGGGTGGTTCAGGGCGATGCGCGCGTGGAGGCTCTCGTGGTGCAAGAGGGCTCCCCGCACCATGCTCGCCTCCTTGAGGCGACAGAGGAGGAGCGGCTCGCGCAGGTACGCGACCTCGAAGCCCCGCTCGCAACAGCCGAGCCAGAAGTCCCAGTCCTCGTAGCCGGCCGTCAGGTTGGGGTTGTAACCCCCGACCGCCTCCCACACCCGCCGGTAGAAGACGCAGCTGCACGCGAACGGGTTGTGAAGTCGCATCCACTCGATGTGCCAGTGGCGGGGCTGCTCGAGCCGGCCGCTGCGCGCTCCGAAGGTGTGGACGTCGGTCCCGGCGATCGACTTCGTCGGATCGGCCCGGAGGGCCGAGACGGTCTTCTCCAAGAACTCCGGATGGAGGGCGTCGTCGGCGTCGAGGGGGAGGACGAGCGGCGCCGCCGCGGCGCGGATGCCGGCGTTGCGGGCCTCCGAGAGGCCGCGGTTCTCCTGCCGGACCAGCCGAATCCTCCGGTCGGGGAGCTTCTTAGCAAGCCCTCGCGCCACCGCCGCGGTGTCGTCGGGGCTGCCGTCGTCGACGATCACGATCTCGAGGTCCCTGAAGGTCTGGAGCGCGACGCTCGCCACCGCGAAGGGGAGGTACTCGGCCTGGCGGTAGCAAGGGATCACCACCGAGACGGCCGGGGATGCGGCCTCGGACCTCGACTGTGCGGCCGGGGACGGGGTGTGGGGCATCGAGCCTCCCTGGCGCCCTTCGGCGCGGGACGGGCTCCGTGCAACATCCGATCCGCGAGGGAGGCGCTCGGACGACGCTCGGCCGTCGGCCTGGACCCGCGCTCCCCCGAGGGCGCCGGTCACGAACCTGACGTGGAAGCTTTGTCCTTTCCGTCAGCGCCCTGGCGTCGGCCCCTTCGCCGGCACGGGGCCTCGCGTTCCGGGGCCTGGTACGTGCCTTGCTCCGCCCTCCCCGCGCGGCCCGGTGTGGGCCGCGGAGGGCGGGCGTGCGGAAGACGAACGCCGAACGAACCACGAAGGGCGTGCGCCCTGGCGAGCCGACGCAGTGCGCCGACGCGGTCTGGGCCGGGCCGCCGCCGGCCCGCCGGTCCCTCCACCTCACCTACGTTCTCCCCCACGACAAGGTGACCGGTGGGATGAAGGTCCTCCTCGAGCACGTCCGGCGGCTGCGCACCCGCGGCCACTTCGTCCGGGTGGTGCTGAGGGGGCCCCTGGCCCGCGCCATTCCCCCCTGGAGCGATGCGCAGGCCGACGAGGAGCGCGTGCTCGCGCCGGGCGCGCCGGTCGGTGACGCCGCCGCCCACACCGACGTCGTGGTGGTCGGCTGGTACCAGAACCTCTTCGAATGGGTGGGCCTCGGCCCGCCGGTGCTCTACTTCGAGCAGGGGCACGAGCTCCTGTTCGGGGACCGCCCGGAGGGCGACCTGGGGGCCCGCCTCGAGGCCCAGTTCGAGGCGGCGCTGCGGCTTCCCGTCCCCCTCGCCGCCGTCTCGCCCCACGTCGCCGAGCTTCTCAGGGCCCGCCTCGGGCGGTCGGTGGGCGTCGTCGTGAACGGCATCGATCTCGACGCCTTCCGCCCCGAGCCCCATCCCCGCGGCCACCGGGTGCTCCTCGTGGGAAACCCCGCGCTGCGCTTCAAGGACTTCGCCACCGCGTTCGCGGCCATCGAACGGGCCCGGCGCCGCGTGCCCGACCTGTCGGTCACCTGGGTGAGCCAGGTCCCGGTCGCGCTCTCGAGAACGCCCTTCCCCTTCCACAACGCCGTCTCGCCCCCGCAGGCCCTTCTGCCTGCCATCTACCGCGCCCACGACGCCTTCCTCTTCACCTCGCGCTACGAGTCCTTCCCCCTCCCGCCCATCGAGGCCATGGCCTCGGGCGTCCCCGTCGTCACCACCCGGTGCGGGGGCGTCACCACCTACGCCCGGCCCGGATGGAACTGCGCCATGGCCGCGCCCGGCGATGCCCGCGCCCTCGGGGATGCGCTGGCCGCGGTCCTCGAGGACGAGGGCACCTCCCGGCTCCTGGGAACGCGGGGCCGGGCCACCGCCGAGCGCTTCACCTGGGACGCCGCCCTCGACCAGCTCGAGGACGCCTTGCTCCGCGTCGCAGAGCGATCCCCCTGACCCCCGAGGCACCCATGCCCGAACAGATCCCTCAAGTGTCGATCGTCGTCGTGGCCGATGGTCCCTTTCGCGACACCTACCGCTGCCTGACCGCTCTCCTGGAAGCGGCGAGCGGCGTCCCCCGCGAGCTCATCGTCGTCGACGACGGCACGACCGACGAGACGCGCCTCGCCTTGCCCCGGCTCGAGGGCCTCACCACCCTCCGCGCCGAAGAGCCGGGCGGGTTTCCCCGGGCCGCGAACGCCGGCGCCGGGGTGGCCCGCGGTCCTTACCTCGCCTTCCTGCACGCGGACTCGGAGCCGCAGCCCGGCTGGCTTTCGCCCTTGCTCGAAGTCGCCCTCTCCGACCGGGAGGTCGCGGTCGCGGGGAGCCGGCTCGTCACCCCCGACGGGGCGGTGGAGTCGGACGGGATCGCCTTCGCCTACGCGGCCCCCTACCCACTCACCCCGTTCGCCCACGGCGGGGGAGCACCCGCACTCCCCGCCTGCGACGTCCTCGACGTGCCCGCCGTCTCCTCCGCCGCCATGCTGGTACGGGCGGAGGCCTTCCGCCGCCAGGGCGGCTTCGACGAGGTCCACGGACAAATCGCGAGCACCCTCGATCTCTGCCTGCGCCTACGAGGGGCGGGCGATCGGGTGGTCCTGGCGCGGGGGAGCACCGCCGTCCACCACCGACGCTGCCCGGTCGAGATCCCGGACGCGGACGCCGCCTGGCTCACCCGGCGCTGGCTCGGCAAGGTACCGCTCTTCGATCCCTCCGGCGCGCGGGAGGCGGCCCCTCAAACGCGACGGGGGCGCCCGGCGCTCTCGGTGGTGGTCCCGGTGAAGAACGCCCTGGGCACGGTCGCCCCTTGCCTCGAGGCGCTCTCCCGGAACCTGGGGCCGGAGGACGAGCTCATCATCGCCGACGCCGGCTCGGACGACGGCACGGGCGAGTACGCCTCGCTCTTCGCGAGGGACGTCCGCCGCGCGGTCCGGGTGGTGGCGGGGGAGGCCCTGGGCGGGCTCGAGGGGGCGCTGCGCAGCGGCCTCGATTCGGCCACCCGCGCCACGGCGGTGCTCTTCCACCCGGTGGCGGCGCCGCCGGATGGGTTCTTGGACGCGTTCACCGAGCTCGTGGAGAAGGCCGGCTCCCCCTCCTCGGTGGCGACCGCGACCCCCCCCGCCGGCGCCTGCGTCCTCGGACCCACCGAGCTCTTGCGCGCTTTGAGCTGCGCCACCCCAGGGGTGTTCTTCACGACCGATCCCGGTCCCCTCGCTCGCGCCGTGGCCGCCCACGGCGGCGAGCTGGGGATCGTCGAGCAGGAGACCGGTCGATGACGGCAAGGGATCGAAGCCGCTCTTGAGACGGGGAAGAGCTCCGAGCTCAAGTTCTGGGCGGCGTGGCTCTCCTCCGGTGGCCCCGGCTGGTCCGACGACTGCCGGCAACGCCTGGACCCGCAGACGCCCCTCGCCCCCACCTCTCTCGGCTCGCCGGCAAGCACCTCGCCCCGGGATCCCCCGCTTCGCCGCGATCGTTAGGGAGAGAGGCGCCGAGGGAGGCCCGAGGGCCCGCTACCCCCGCCCCTCCCAGGCGACCCCGCGCATGTCCCCCGTCGCCATGTACTGCCGGTGCATCGCGAACGAGAGGTCGAGGCTCTGCGGCTCGTGGCCCCGCTCCACCCGGCGCAGGTACTCGCGGAGGATGGACCGGTAGTCGGGGTGGGCGCAGTTCTCGACGATGAGCTCCGCCCGCTGGGCGGGATCCCTCCCCCGCAGGTCGGCCACCCCCTGCTCGGTGACGACCACGCACACCGAGTGCTCGCTGTGGTCCACGTGCGTGACGAGGGGGACCACGGTGGAGATCTGGCCGCCCTTGGCCGTCGAGGGGCAGGTGAAGATGGAGAGGTAGGCGTTGCGGGTGAAGTCGCCCGAGCCGCCGATGCCGTTCATCATCTGCCGCCCCAGGACGTGGGTGGAGTTCACGTTGCCGGTGAGGTCGATCTCGATGGCGGTGTTCATGGAGACGATCCCCAGGCGGCGGACGATCTCGGGGTGGTTGGTGATCTCCTGGGGCCGCAGGAGCACGTGGCGCCGGAAGAGGTCGAGGTTCTCCACCACCCTTTTCATCGCCCCCGCCGAGAGGGTGAGCGAGCAGGTCGAGGCAAAGCCGCAGCGCCCCGCCTCGATGAGGTCGATGACCGAGTCCTGCAGGACCTCGGTGTACATCTCGAAGGCGGGGATCTCGGGGTGCGAGCCCATGGCCGAGAGCACCGAGTTGGCGATGTCGCCCACCCCCGACTGGAGCGGGAGGAAGGAGCGGGGGATGCGGCCCGCCCGCATCTCCCCCACGAGGAAGTCGGCGACATTGGCCCCGATCCGGCGGGTCTCGGCGGTCGGCTCGGAGAAGGGGGTCGTCTCGTCCGCCTGGTTCGTCCGGACCACCCCCACGACCTTGCGCCGGTCGACCACGAGCACGGGCGAGCCGATCCGGTCGGAGGGGTCGTAGATGGGGATCTCCTGGCGGGCGGGCGGGTCCCGCGGCTCGAACAGATCGTGCATCCCCAAGAGATCGGGCGAGTGCCAGTCGTTGAGCTCGACCAGGATCCGGTCCGCCACCCCGGCGAAGGTGGGAGAGGCGCCCACGCCGCTCGTGAGCACGAGCGCGCCGCTGCGGGTGAGATCGCTCGCCTCGAGGACCGCGAAGTGGACCTTGCCGAGAAAGCCGTACCGGACCTGTTGCGGGAGGAGCGACAGGTGCATGTCCACGAACCGCACCTTGCCCTCGTTGATCTGCCTCCTCAGGACCGGATCCGACTGGTACGGGGTGCGAAAGAGGATGGCCTCCGCCTGGGCCAGCGCCCCGTCCAAGGAGGGCCCGGTGGACGCACCGGTGAGGACCCCGATCTGGAAGGGCCGGCCGGCTCGGTGCTCCGCCTCGGCCCGTCGGGCCAGCGCGGCCGGGATGGCCTTGGGGCTCCCGGCGGCCGTGAACCCGGAGAAGCCGACGGTCTCCCCGTGCCGGATGAGCGCTGCCGCCTCTTCGGCGGAGAGGAAGGGGGGTGAAGTGCTAGCCAAGGGTCGCTCCTTGCGGCACTCGTCGTGGGGCGCGGCCCAGCCCAAGCGAGAGAAAGAGCCGGCGCGCTGCCGCGGCGCGGCCGGGAAAAGGCTTCGAGCCCCACGGCGCCCGGGTCTGGGGCCGCTACCTCCCGGGGTCGTACGTGCTCTTCACGTACAGGTCGCGGAGCTGCCGCGGGTCGACGTCCCCCGGCGCCCCGGTCATGAGGTCCGTCCCCTTCTGCGTCTTCGGCCAGGCCACCACATCGCGGAGGGACTCGGCCCCGGTGAGCAGCATGACGAGCCGGTCCATGCCGAGGGCGATGCCGCCGTGGGGCGGGGCCCCCATCCTGAGAGCCTCGAGGAGGAAACCGAACTTGGCCCGGGCCTCCTCGTCCGAGATCCCCATCGCCTTGAAGACGCGGGCCTGGACCTTCGGGTCGTGGAGCCGGATCGAGCCGCCCCCGATCTCGAAGCCGTTCAGGACGAGATCGTACCGGTAGCAGTTCACCCTTCCCGGGTCGGTCTCGAGGTACTCGAGGTCCTCGTCGTGGGGGCGAGTGAAGGCGTGGTGCGCCGCCGCCCATTTCCCGCTCTCCTCGTCGTACTCGAAGAGGGGCGGGTCCACCACCCAGAGGAAGCGCCAGGCTCCGCCCGACCCGTACTCCGGGATGAGACCCATCCGCTTGGCCAGGTGGACGCGGAGGTTGGCGAGGACGGTGTGGACCAGGGACTCCTTGCCGAACTGGAAGAGGAGCAGGTCGCCGGGCTCGGCCCGGGCGAGGGCGTTCACCGCTTGGCGGAGGGCGGGGGTCACGGTCTTCGCGAAGGGGGACTGGGTCCATTCGCCGCCCTCGCCCACCTTCGCCCGGGCCAGCCCCCGGGCCCCCATCCCCTTCACGTACTCCTCGAGCTTGTCGATCTCGGTCCTCGAGAAGTTGGCGCTCGCCGGGAGCCTCAAGGCCTTCACGATCCCCCGGTCCCTCACCGCCTCGTCGAGTAACGGCACCCCTCCGCCCCCGTGCTCTCGCACGAGGTCGGTGAGCACCACGTGGGGCATCTCGAAGCGCAGGTCGGGCTTGTCGTTCCCGTAGCGGGCCATGGACTCGGCGTAGGGCATGCGCAGGAAGGGCCGGGCGAGCTCCACCCCCAGGACCTCCTTCCACAGCCGCACGAGCAGCCCCTCGATGGCCTCGAACACGTCGTCCTGGGTGACGAACGACATCTCCACGTCGATCTGGGTGAACTCCGGCTGGCGATCGAGCCGGAGGTCCTCGTCGCGGAAGCAACGGACGATCTGGAAGTACCGGTCGAAACCCGCCATCATGTAGAGCTGCTTGAAGAGCTGCGGGCTCTCGGCCAGGGCGTAGAACTTGCCCGGGTTGAGGCGGGAGGGGACGAGGAAGTTCCGCGCTCCCCCCGGCGTGTACTTCACCATGAAGGGCGTCTCGAGCTCCAGGAAGCGCTCCTCGGTGAAGTAGTTCCGGGTGACGTGGTTCACCCGGGCGCGGGTCATGAGCGTCTTCTGCAGGGGGGCGCGGCGCAGGTCGAGGTAACGGAACTGGAGCCGCTTCTCCTCGCTCGTCTCGATCCGGTCCTCGATGGGGAACGGGGTCGGCTCGGAGCGGTTGAAGATCTCGAGCTCGGTGGCGTGGACCTCGATCTGCCCCGTCCTGAGCTTCGGGTTCACGTTCGTGCCGCGCGAGACCACCTTGCCCCGGATGCCCACGCAGAACTCGAGCCGCAGCTCCCCCGCCAGCTCGTGCACGTCGGGCCGCACGTCCTCCTCGAAGACCACCTGCGTCTTGCCCTCGCGATCCCGCAGGTCGATGAACACCGCTCCGCCGTGGTCGCGCCGGTTGTTCACCCAGCCGAAGAGGACGACCTCCCTCCCGACGTCGGCAATTGTGAGCTCGCCACATGAGTGGGTCCGCTTCAGCTCGATGAGCAAACGGGGCACGTCCCGCACCCTCCTTCAAGGATCGGGGAACGTTGCAGCTAACACCGCGGAACCTTTGGCGTCAAGGAGCGATCCGGCCGCGCCCCCCCGGCGCTTCGCCCGCCCCCTCAAGAAGGGAAGTGCCTGAACCGGCCTAGCAGAGCGAGGCTTACGCCGGGCCCGTCACCCTGCCCGGCGCAGGTCCCGAAGCTTCAGCCGAAGGCGCCTTTCCCCATCCCACTCGTCGAACCCAAGGGTGAAGGCGGCGTCGATGGGGCCACCGCAGAGTTCGGCCCGGTCGCCCATCCCGAACCCGATGGCGTCGAGCCGCCGCGCCCCGATCGCGAGCCGTAAGTGGGCCTTTCTCTGGCCCACCGTCCCAGAACGCGCGGAGACGCCCCGGAGCGCGAAGACGGGCTCCGGGTGGCCGGCGCCGAAGGGGGAGAGCCTCGCGAGGTCCTTCGCCGCCCGGTCGGTGAGATCGGCGTCCTCCACCCAGGCATCGATCCGGCAACGCGGCTCGAGGTCCTCGGCGGAGAGGCGGCTCGCCGCATATCCCTCGAAGGCCGCGCGGAACGCCTCCAGCCGCCCCCGCTCGATGGTCAAGCCCGCGGCATGCTCGTGCCCTCCGAACCGCAAGAGGTGGCTCGCGCAGGCGGAGAGGGCCTCGTGGAGGTGGAACGACTCGATCGATCGGCCGCTCCCCCTGCCGACGCCGTTCTCGAAACCGACGAGGAGGACCGGCCGGTGGAATCTCTCCACGAGGCGCGAGGCGACGATCCCGACGACCCCGGGGTGCCATCCCTCCCTCGCGAGCACGAGCCCCCGCGCCCCGGCCGCCACCCGCGGCTCCGCCTCCGCCTCCGCCTCGGAGAGGATGTGCCGCTCGATCTCCTGCCGGGCGTGGTTCTCGCGGTCGAGCTCCTCGGCCAGGGAGCGGGCCGCCTCGTCATCCCGCTCGGTCAACAGGCGCACCCCCCGCCCGGCGTCGTCGAGGCGCCCGGCGGCGTTGATGCGCGGGGCGAGCCGGAAGCCCACCTGCCCCGCGGTGACCGGCGAGCCCTCCGCCATCCCCGACACGCGCTTCAGGGCCCGCACACCCGGGCGGCGGCCGCGGGAGAGCACCCCGAGCCCAAAGTGGACCAGGATCCGGTTGGCCCCGGTGAGCGAGGCCACGTCCGCGATCGTGCCCAGGGCCACGAGGTCCAGAGCCTCGAGGAGATTCGGCTCGGGACGCGCCGCCCCGAAGCGGCCGCCCTGGCGAAGGCGGCGGCGGAGCGCCATGACGAGCGCGAAGGTCACCCCCACCGCGGCGAGGTCCTTGCTCGGGTACGGACAGCCGGGCTGGTGGGGGTTCAGGATGGCAGTCGCCGCGGGCAGCTCCACCGGGACGGTGTGGTGGTCCACCACCACGGTGTCCACCCCGCGCGCGGCCGCCTCCCGCACCTCGTCCACGTCGGTGATGCCACAGTCGAGCGAGACGAGGAGCTTCACCCCGCCGGCCGCGAGGGTCGCCACCGCCCCGGCGTTCAGGCCATACCCCTCGGCCAGGCGGTGGGGCACGTAGGCCACGACGTCGCCCCCGGCACTCTTCAAGAACCCGGAGAGCAAGGCCGTGGAGGTCACCCCGTCGACGTCGTAGTCGCCGTAGCAGGCGATCCGCTCGCCCGCGAGAAGGGCCCGCTCGAGCCTCTCCACCGCCTCCCCCATCCCCAGCATCGAGAATGGATCGGGAAGGTCCTCGAGCGGCGGATCGAGGAAGCGCGCCGCCGAGGAGGGCTCGGAGAATCCCCGCGCCACGAGGACGCGCGCCGCCAGGGGATGCAGGTCGAGGCGGCGGGAGAGCTCTCCCGCCTTCGACTCGAGCTCCGGCCTCCTGGGCCCCACCTCCACCCACCGCTTTCCGCCGCCGTCCACGAGCGCGGTCGGTAGCACGGCGGGCTGACAGACCCGTTTCGGATGCCCCGTCCGGTCCCTGTCCGAAACCTTACCGACCCCTGTCCATCTCCTCGAACGATCTGCGGGCGCACCGAAGAGGCGCCCACCCCCAAGGGGGATGACCATGACGCTCGAACAGCTGGTCGTCGATGGCGGTCTCGTCACCATCATGGGGCTCGGCGCGGTGCTCGCCTTCATGTGGCCCCGGCGGTCCAACCGGATCGTCCTTTGCCTCAAGACGCGCCGCGAGGCATCGTGCCCGAAAGAGTGCCTGCCGGCCTGCAGGGAAGAGAGCGAACGCACGGTCGAACTCCGGCCGCGGCATGCATCGGGAAGCGGCTAAAGGCCGTGGCTGTCCCGCTCCTTTGAAGGGGGGGCTCTGCCGCGGCGGAGCGACGGGGGACCTGTGAAGGTCCCCCGTCCTACTTTGCGACCCGGGCCGCCGGGGCCGGAGGGGCCGCGGCCAGGGCCGCCTTCCTCTTCTTGGCCCGCTCCTCGAGCCAGATGGTCATCGGGGCGGCGATGAACCAGGTGGAGTAGGTGCCGGAGATGATGCCGATGAGCATCGCGAAGGCGAAGTCGAAGATCGTCCCCACCCCGAGAACGAGCAGGCCGATGAGCGAGAGCGCGGTGGCGAACGAGGTGAGGAAGGTCCGGCCCAGCATCTCGTTGATGGAGAGGTTCACGATCTCCGAGAGGCTCCGGCCCTTGTACTTCCCCTGGTTCTCGCGGATCCGGTCGTAGACCACCACCGTGTCGTTCACCGAGTAGCCGACCACGGTCAGGATGACGGCGATCGAGGTGAGGTTGAACTCGCGGCCGGAGAAGGCGAAGTAGCCGAGGGTGATCACCGCGTCGTGGATGAGAGCGATGATGACGCCGGGGCTGAAGCGGAAGTCGAACCGCAGGCCCACGTAGGCCACGATGAGGGCCATGGCGAAGAGGATCGCCTTGAACCCCTGCGTCCTGAGCTCACGCCCCACCGCCGGACCGACGTACTCCACCCGCCGCACCTCGGGCTTCTCCGCGGCGAACCGGTCCCCGAGGCCGGTCTTGACCTTGTCCTGGATGCCCTGGGTGATGACCGAGAAGGAACTCGAGCCGGCGGCGAGCCCCTGCTCCTTGCGGACCTCGGAGACCTTGACCCCGGCGCTCTCCACCGCCTCCTGGAGGGCCTTGGGGTCGGGCGCCGTCTGGAACTGGAAGTCGATCTTGTCGCCGAACTCGGGGTTGAAGCTGTAGTCCTGCAGGGGGAGCTTCGACTTCACCGCCGCTGCCACACGCTCCACGTCGGGCGGGGTGAGCAGTGCCACGCGCTCCACCCGGATGAGGTAGCTGTGCTCGGCCTCGGGGCCGTAGGCCTGCACCGAGGCGCCCCGGAAGCCCAGGTCCTCCACCGCGGTCCGCACCTTGGCGGGGTCGACGGGGGTCCCGAACCGGACCTCCATCTCGGTACCGCCGGCGAAGTCCACCCCGTACTGCAGACCGTGGAGGAAGGGGAGCGACCAGGCGATCACCGCCAGGTTCGCGACGAGGGAGAGCGCCACCGCGATGTGGCGCTTGCCGACGAAATCGATCTTCGTGCCGTGGGGGACGATGTCGAAGGACTTGAATTGCATCAGACGCTCAGCCTCGCCGTGTCATGGCGGGTGAAGAACTCCATGATGGCCCGGGTCACCACGATGGAGGTGAAGAGCGACGCCACGAGCCCGATGATGAGGGTCACCGCGAAGCCCCGGACCGGCCCGGAGCCGAACTCCATGAGCATGAAGCCGGCCACGAGGGTGGTGACGTGCGAGTCCACGATGGTCCAGAACACCTTGTCGTAACCCTGCTGGACCGCCACCCGGACCGCTTTCCCGGCCCGCATCTCCTCCCGGATGCGCTCGTTGATGAGCACGTTGGCGTCCACCGCCATGCCCAGGGTGAGGACGAACCCGGCGATGCCCGGCAAGGTCAGGGTGGTCTGGATCATCGCCATGATGGCGAGGACGAGCAGGCCGTTCAAGACGAGGGCCACGTCGGCGATGACCCCGCTCGCCCGATAGTAGACGATCATGAAGAGGAGCACCGCGGCGAGGCCGATGATGGCCGCCCGCGTTCCCTCGGTGACGAGCTCCGGCCCGAGCGTCGCCCCCACCGTGGACTCGGCGGCGATGGTCACCGGGGCGGGCAGGGCACCGGAGCGGAGCACGAGGGCGATCTGGTTCGCCTCGTTGAGCTGGTCCTGCTGGCTCCGCCCCGAGCCCAGAGTGATCTGGCCGTTGGAGGTGATCTGGCTCTGGATGTAGGGGGCGCTCTCCACCTTGTCGTCGAGGACGATGGCCATGCGGCGCTTCAGGTTCTCGGAGGTGAGCTTGCCCATGAGCCGGGCCCCCTCCGGCGACATCTTGAAGGTCACCACCCAGCCGCCCCGCCGGAGCGCGTCCTGGTCGGGGGCGACCCCCGCGTCGGCGATGTAGTCGCCGGTGAGCTCGGTCTTGGCCCTGAGCAGGTAGCTCCGGTAGTAGGAGACCGGCACCGCCTGGTTGGGAATGGTCGTCTCGCCGATGCCGATGACGTCCTTCTGGGGATCGACGAGCGGCTCGACCTTCTCCTCGATCGTCTTCTCCAGCTCGTTCCGGTTGTTCCCCACCACCATGAGCCGCGCCGCCTCGCCGCCGCCGGGCAGCTCCACGCGCTCCGGCGACCAACACCCGCCGGAGGGCACGGGGAGGGTGATCCCGGCGCGGGTGCTCTCGCAGTGCGGGAACTTCTGCTGCAGGGAGTCGAGGACCGGATTGTCGTCGTCGGCGATCTTGAACTCGAGCTGGGCGGTGCGCCCGAGGAGCTGCTTGGCCTCGTCCGGGTCTTGGCGGCCGGGCAGCTGGATCTGGATCTGGCTGTTCGCCTTGCGCTTGATGTCGGGCTCGGAGACTCCCCACTTGTCGATGCGGTTGCGGATCACCTTCTCGGCCTGCTCGACCGCCTTCTGCCTCAGGTCCTGCAGGACCTTGTCCTTGAACTCGAAGGCCACCCCGCCCTCCATCCGCGAGGCGACCATGTCGCCGAAGCCGGAGAGGACCGTGCTCTGCACCGCCCCGAGATCCGCGGCTTTCACCTCGACCCGCGAGCCCCCCGCCCCCGTGCCCGCCGAGTCGAACAGGACCTTCTTGTCCCGGAGGTACTCGGCGATCGAGTCGGCCCGCCGCGTGACCTTGGCCTTCACGGCCCGGTCCACGTCCACCCCCATGTCGAGGAGGATACCGCCCTGCAGGTCGAGGCCCAGGTTCAACCGGGCCCCGGGCGAAGGAGCCCACCTCGGCACCGACTCGGTATAGGCCTTCGTGTTCCGCTTCTCGGGCGGCAGCCGGAAGTAGTAGAAGCTCGGGACGAGCTGCCAGACGCACAAGAGCGCGATCGCGGCGATGAACCCGACGCGCCAGTACCAGGACTGTTCCATCTACTTCCTCGCCTCCGCCTTGGCCGGCGCCGCCGGCTCCGCCTGCTTCCAGGCGCTCACCACCTGCGACTTCAGCACCCGCAGCTTGTTGCCGCCCCCGATATCCAGGGTCACCACCCGGTCCTCGACGAGGTGGACGGTGCCGATGATGCCGCTCTGGGTGACGACCTCGTCGCCCTTCTTCATCCCGGCGAGCCACTCGGCCACCCGCTTGCGCTCCCTCGCCTGGGGACGCCAGACGAGGAGGTAGAAGATGGCGACCATCGCGACGAGCGGGAACCCGAAGGCCTTGACGAGCGATTCGAGCCCGCCGCCTTGCCCTCCGTCGGGGGCGGTCTGCGAGAGGAACTCTGCCGGGTGGGGGAACATGGGATGCTCCGAGGCGGTCTTCGCCCAGATGTTGAAAAAGCGCCGTGTTCTAGCGTGATTTGGAGGATCCCCGCAACCCCTTTGTTCCCCGGGCGCCCCCCCTACTTGCCCGGGCCAAAGGCGGCGAGCCGCTCGCGGCGAAACGCCTCGAACCGTCCGGCCTCGATGGCGGACCGCGCCTCGGCCATGAGCGACAGGTAGAAGTGGAGGTTGTGCAGGGTGTTGGCGCGCAGGGCGAGGATCTCCCCCGACTTGAACAGGTGTCTCAGGTAGGCGCGGGAGAAGGTCCGGCAACTGTAGCAGCCGCAGGCTGGGTCGGCCGGCCCCTGGTCATCGGCGAAGCGCGCGTTTCGGATGGTGATGGGCCCCTCACTCGTGAAGAGAAGGCCGTTGCGGGCGGTCCGGGTGGGGAGCACGCAATCGAACATGTCGACCCCGGCCGCCACCCCGGCCAAGAGGTCCTCCGGCGTCCCGACACCCATGAGGTAGCGGGGCTTGTCCGCGGGCATCCGGGGCGCGTCCCGCGCCACCCCCTCCCACATCTGCAAGGGCGCCTCCCCGACCGCGTACCCGCCGAGCGCATACCCGGGGAGGTCCAGGGCGGCCGCCTCCTCGATCGCCCGCGCCCGTAAGTCCGCGAACAGGCCGCCCTGGGCGATGCCGAAGAGGCTCGTCGGGTGCCCCCCCGCGGCCAGGTCGCCGGCGCGCCGATCCTCGAAGTCCCGCCAGGCCGCCCGGCATCGAACGAGCCAGCGCTGGGTCCGGGCCAGGGAGACCTCGTGGTACCGCCGCTCGGCCAGGGACGGAGGACACTCGTCGAGCGCCATGATGACGTCCGCACCGAGCGCCTCCTGGACCTCCACGGCCTTCTCGGGCGAGAGGAAGTGGCGGGCGCCGTCCAGGTGGCTCTGGAAGGCGACGCCCTCCTCCTCCACCTTGACGAGCCCCGGCCCGCCCCGGCCGCCCTGGCCGAGGCTGTACACCTGGAAGCCGCCCGAGTCGGTGAGGAGCGCGCCGCCGAAGGACATGAAGCGGTGGAGGCCGCCCAGGCGGCGGATCCTCTCGTGGCCCGGTCGCAGGTAGAGGTGGTAGGTGTTCGCGAGGACGATCCCGGCACCCAGAGCGTAGAGGTCCCGCGGCTCGAGCGTCTTCACCGCCCCAGAGGTGCCCACCGGCATGAAGACCGGCGTCTCGATGGCGCCGTGCGCGGTCTCGAGCCGGCCCCGGCGGGCTTCTCCGTCCCGGGAAAGGAGCCTGAACCGGATCACCCCGGGGGTTTCGCAAGCGGGCGCGCAGGTGTCAAGGAGGGCCGGGCCAGAGCTTCCCCGCCCGCTCTTCCCGACCGGCGAAGAGCCTCTCCAAGGCGCCGCTTCGCGGGCGAGACGGAGAAGCTCCCAAGAGAAGAGGAGCGCGGGAGCTAGACCGATCGTGCCCCGGCGCGCGCCACCTCCGCCACCAGGGCGCGCCAGGCCCGGCCGGCCCGGCCGTCGAGCAGGATGCGGAGCCCCACGCTCCGCTCCACCGCTCCGCCCGGCTGGTTCCAGCACACCACCGCCCGAGCCACCGCCCCGAAGAGACCGCCCCCGAGACGCACGGAGACGATGTCCCCGACGAGGGGCAACTGCGCCGGCCAGCGCATCGAGCATCCGCCCTCGGAGACGTTCAGGGTGGTGGTGGAGATGGAGGCGCCCGAGTGCTCGACGACGAGGGAGCGCTCGGCCGAGTAGCGCGGCGCCCGCTCCCGGAAGTTCACCGCCTCTCCCCTCGCCGCGAGCGCCAAGAACCCCGCCGCCGCCAGGCTGGCCCGGTCGAGAGCGATCTCCACCCCGGGGGGCAACGCCGGGCGTCCCACCCGCCGGACCAGGGTCACCTTGCCGTGCAGGGTCGCCCGGATGCTCTGGCCGTAGATGCCGACCCGCACCGCGACCTCTTCCCCGACCCGCGACTCGGAGAGCGCAGGAAGAAACAGGTTCCCGGTCTCCGGCCGCCAGCCGGCCAGAAACTGCGCGGGCTCGACGCTCAAAGAAACGCTCTGCACGCCCGACGACTCCCCCCCCCTCGGGACGGCCGACCTGCGCCATGTTATCCCAGGCTGGCGCTCTTCGCTTCCAAAGGGCGCCTAGTGCCCCTTCGCCCCGCCCGCCCCGCCCCCGAAGAGCAACATGGCGTCCCCATAGCTGAAGAAGCGATAGCGCCTCGCCACCGCCTCGCGATAGGCCGCGAGCACCCGCTTTGTCCCCCCGAAGGCACAGACCAGGACGAGCAGGGTGGAGCGAGGGAGGTGGAAGTTCGTCACCAGGGCGTCGACCGCGTCGAACCGGTGCCCCGGACGGATGAAGAGCTCCGTCCGGCCGGGACCGGAGGAGACCCTCCCCTCACGAAAGGCGCTCTCCAGGGTCCTGACCGTGGTCGTTCCCACCGCCACCACCCGGCCGCCCCGCGCCCGGCAGGCCTTCCACGCCGCCGCCGTGGCTTCGGGGACAAGGTACCGTTCCGCGTGCATGCGGTGGCGCAAGAGGTCGTCCCCGCGGACCGGCAGGAACGTCCCCGGCCCGACGTGCAGGGTCACCGCCCCCAAGGCGATCCCCCGGCGCTCTAGCTCGCCGACGAGCCTCTCGGTGAAGTGGAGGCCGGCGGTGGGGGCCGCGGCGCTTCCCGGAGCGCGCGCCCAGATGGTCTGGTACCGCTCCGCGTCCTCCGCCGTCGGGGGTCGCCTGATGTAGGGGGGCAGGGGAACCCGGCCGGCGCGCTCGAGCGCCCCCTTGAGCCTTTCCCCCTCGCGATCCAGGGTCACCTCGTAGAGCCCCTCCCCGAGCGCCGCCTTAACCCGCGCCGTGAGCCCATCGAAGAGGAGCACCGCCCCCGGCCGGATGGGCTTCGAGGCCTGGCCCAAGGCGCGCCAGGACGGGCCCCGCTCCCCGAGGAGCGGCTCGCAGAGGACGAGCTCGACCTTGCCGCCGGTCTCCTTGTGGCCCAGTAGCCGCGCCGGGATGACACGCGTGTCGTTGAAGACGAGGAGGTCGCCCCCCTCGAGCAGCGTCGGGAGCTCCAAGAACGTCCGGTGCTCTGGCGCTCCCCGCCTGGGCAGAACGAGCAGGCGCGAGGCGTCGCGCGGGGTGGCGGGAAACTGCGCCACCAGATCTTCGGGGAGCGCGTAGTGGAACTCGGAGAGGTTCACGCCGGCGGCCCCTAGTACATCTTCACGATCTCCGTGCCGGGATAGTAGTGCGCCAGGATCTCCCGGTAGGTCTTCCCGGCCCGGGCCATGACCGCCGCTCCCCACTGGCACATGCCCGCTCCGTGCCCCTGCCCCGTGCCCTCGAAGGCGAAGCCGCCTCCCGCCTTCGTCACCTCGAAGGCCAGGGACGGCAGCCGGGCGTACCCGAGCCGCTGGCGCAGGTCGACCGCTGCCATCCCCGAAACCCGCTCCCCCCGCAAAACCTCGATCCGCTCGGCGCGGCCCGTGCCGGTCCGGGAGGAGACCCGCACCGCGTCGGCCGGCCCGCCCAGGCCCGCCGCCCGGCCCAGCTCGGCCGCAGTGAACGTGCGACGCCACCGCGCACCCGGGGCCCCCTCGCAGTCGCCGCAGTCGACGGGGGACAGGTAGGGGAGATCCTTCCCCAGCGCGGAGAGCCCCGACTCGGTCCGGCCACAGCACACCGCGTGGAAGTAGGCCTCCACCGGCTCCACCCCCGAGACCAAGACCTCGCCCGCCGTGGCGTCGACGGCCGCCCGCGAAGCCGGGCTCTCCCGGCCCCGGTAGACCTGCGAGAGGACGCCGCCCCCGATGTCCCAGGGTTTGCCCGACGCCTGGGCGTCGATCTTGCGGGTGAGCGCGTAGCTCCGGGCCGCGACCGCTTGGGCCTTGAGCGCCTCGAGGGGGAAGCTGCCCGGCATCTCGCTCCCCACCACCCCGGCCACGTAGTCCTCGAGCCGGAGATCCTCCACCTTTCCCGAGGACTCGATCCGGACCCGGATCCGCTCCTCGGCGCGGCCCCCCTCCGCGACCGCGAGGACGGCGCCTACGAGCGCAAAGGCGGCGAGCGCCCGCGTCACCCTCCATCGGCCGCGCCACCGGCCGCGCGGCCCCGGCGCGCCTCCCGCAGCTTGTGCCAGAGAAACAGAGCCAGCGCGACGACCAAGACCGCCACGATGGCCGACTCGAACCGGTGGTAGACCTCCCGGAAGCGGGGGTCGGTGTGCCAGGCCTCTCCGAGCTTCTTCCCCACGAAGCAGAGGGCCAAACACCACGGGTAGGAACCGAGAAGGGTGTAGGCCAGGAACCGCCCCATGGGCATGCGCGAGACGCCCGCCGGGAAGGCGATGAAGGTGCGCACCACCGGGAGGAGCCGGCCCGCGAAGACCACCCACTGGCCGTACCGCCGGAAGAGACGGTCGGCGAGGTCGAGCTCGCGCCGCGAGACGAGGAAGGCACGCCCGTACCGCTCGATGAGCGGCCGGCCCCCCCATGCGCCCAGGTAGTAGGCCGGCACAGACCCGGCTACGCAGCCCAGGGCTCCGGCCAGGGCGGCCCCGTGGAGGGTCATCTCGCCCCGGAACACCAGGTAGCCCGCGAACGGCATGATGATCTCGGAAGGGAGCGGAATGCAGGCGCTCTCGATCGCCATGAGCAGGACGATCCCGAAATAGCCCATGGCCGAGATCACCGAGATGGTGAAGGCGAGAAGCCCTTCGACGACGTGCGAGATCACGAGTTCTCCGCTCGCCCTCCCCTGGCCTTGTCCGGGGCGGCGTAGTAGACCTCGTCGTAGGGACAGCTGCAATCGGAGAGGGGCGGATCGGGATAGAAGGCCCTCTCGCCCCGGGGGCTCCTGAAGTAGGTGCCCCCCGCGGCCGCCCCGGCCGAGGCGGGCGATGCGATCCGGTAGTCCGGCGACAAGGTCACCTTGCCGAGACCCCCGGGGAGATCGACCGCGAGGTGGGGAATGGCGAGGCCGCTCGTCCGGCCCCTCATCTCCTCCAGGATGGAAACCCCCGTCCCGAGCGGCGTCCTGAAATGGGCGGTGCCCGCCGCCAGATCGCCCTGGTGCAGGTAATACGGGCGCACCCGGAAGGTGAGAAGGCGCTCGTTCAGGTCCTTGAGGATCCGGGCCGAGGAGTTGATGCCGCGCAGGAGCACCGACTGGTTCTCCACCGGCACGCCGTGGTCCACGAGCCGCCCGCACGCCTCCCGGGCCTCCCTCGTGCACTCCTTGGGGTGGTTGAAGTGGGTGATCACGAAGAGCGGGGCGAAGCGCCGAAGGATGGCTGCCAAATCGTCGGTGATGCGCATCGGGCAGGTCACCGGGGCCCGGGTGGCGACCCGCAGGATCTCCACGTGGGGGATCGCCCGGAGGCCCGAGAGCAGACCCTCGAGCCTCTCGTCCGAGAGCACGAGCGGGTCCCCACCGGAGACCACGACGTCGCGGACCTCGGGGTGGGCGCGGACGTAGGCGACGCCCTCGTCGAGGGCGCCCCGGTCGATGCCGTCCGCGCCGGACAGGGTGAGCCGCCTTCGGGTGCAGTGCCGGCAGTAGACGGCGCAGCGGTCCCCGACGAGGAAGAGGACGCGGTCGGGGTAGCGGTGGACCACGGCGCGCACCGGCCGCCGCTCTTCCTCGCCGAGCGGGTCCTCGAGGTCCCCCGGGGCGAGCGAGAGCTCGGCCGGCGAGGGGATGACCTGCATCCTCACGGGGCAGGAGGGGTGATCCCGGTCCATGAGCGAGGCGTAGTAGGGCGTGATGGCCACGCGAAAAAGGCCCACGGAAAGGGAGAGCCCGCGCCGCTCCTCCTCGGAAAGGGAGACCACCCGGCCGATCTCTTCCGCCGTGGTGAGGGCGTTCCGCGCTTGCCAGCGCCAGTCGCCCCACTCGGCGGGCGTCGCGTGGGGGAAGATCTCGCGCCAGCTCATCGATTCCTTGGCTACAAGGAGGCGCCGGGACCGGCGTAGGGCGCGGAAGCTATCCGCCCCCTCCCCCGAAGTCAACGCGCCGGCCCCCGAGAAACGTCTGCCCGGCTCGCGAGGAGCCATGTCAGCCGGGGAGGGCATTGTTAAGGATGGAATCCCGCCCCGGAGCAACCAGGCGGGGAGCGAGAGCGTGCCATGCCGGACCTAGCGGGAGCGGCAGAGCGGGAAGAGGCGTCCGAAGCGGAAAAACCGCCCGAACGGACGGATGGCGAACCCCGGCCCCTGCCGGTACGGGCCGGGATCCCGTCCCGGTTCCCCCCCGGCCCCCGCGCCATCTGGCGCGGCGTGCCGGACGCCCTCTGGAACGACTGGCACTGGCAGCAGCGGGAGCGGATCACCGAGCTCAGGCAGCTGGAGCGCGTCATCCGCGTCTCGCCCGAGGAGCGCCGAGCCACGGTCGAGACCGCGGCGGAGTTCCACATGGGCATCACGCCCTACTACGCGGCCCTCATGGACCCGGAGGATCCTTCCTGCCCCATCCGCCTCCAGTCGGTCCCCACCCTGGGCGAGCTCAACATCCTGCCCTCCGACCTCGAGGACCCGCTCGCCGAGGAGCGGGACATGCCCGTCCCGGGCATCACCCACCGCTACCCCGACCGCGTCCTGCTCTACACCACCCACAATTGCCCGGTCTACTGCCGGCACTGCACCCGCAAGCGCAAGGTCTCGGACCCGACCAGCGCCGCCGCGAAGCGTCAGATCGAAGGCGCGCTCGGCTACATCGCCGCCCATCCCGAGATCAGGGACGTGGTCATCTCCGGGGGCGACCCCCTCTCCCTCTCGGACGAGCGGCTCGACTACATCCTCGGCCGGCTCAGGAAGATCCCCCACGTCGAGATCTTCCGCCTCGGCACGCGCAACCTCGTGACCCTCCCCCAGAGGGTGACCGACGACTTCGTGCGGATGCTGAAGAGCCACCACCCCGTCTACGTGAACACCCACTTCAACCACCCCCGGGAGTGCACCGCCGAGGCCTTCGAGGCCTGCCGGCGCCTCGCCGACGCGGGCTGCGTCCTCGGCAACCAGATGGTGCTGCTCCGGGGGGTGAACGACGAACCGAGGACCGTCCTCGAGCTGAACCACCGCCTCCTCCTCATGCGGGTCCGCCCCTACTACATCTACCAGTGCGACCTGGCGCGCGGCATCAGCCACTTCCGCACCCCCATCGCCACCGGGATTCGCATCATCGAGGCCCTGCGCGGCCACACCTCGGGGCTGGCCGTGCCCCACTTCGTGGTCGACGCGCCGCACGGGGGAGGGAAGATCCCCGTGAACCCGGACTACGTGGTGGCGAGGGACGGCAAGCGCTGGGTGCTCCGGAACTACGCCGGGGAGGTGTACGAGTACCTCGAGCCCTGAAGGAGCCGGGGGCGCGGCCGTCCCCCGTCACAAGCTCCCCTCCCTAATCCAGCACCGCCACCGCCTCGATCTCCACCTTGGCGCCCCGGGGCAGGGCCGCCACCTGCACCGTGGAGCGCGCCGGCGGCGCCTTGGGAAAGGCCCGGGCGTAGACCTCGTTCATCTTGGCGAAGTCGGAGAGGTCGGCGAGGAAGACGGTCGTCTTCACCACGTGCTCGAAGCCGGCGCCGGCGGCGGAGAGCACCGCACCGAGGTTCTCGAGGACCCGGGCCGTCTGCTCCTCGATGGGGCCGGTGAGGAGCTCACCGCTCTGCGGGTGGAGCGGGATCTGGCCGGAGAGGTAGAGGGTCCGCTTGCCCCGCGCCTCCACCCCCTGGCTGTACGGGCCGATGGCCCGGGGGGCGCTCTGCGTCGAGATCGGTTTCTTCACGCCCCGAAGCCTCCTCCCCTAGGCGCGCTGCACCGTCTGCACGCCCTCGAGCCGCTCGATGCTCCGGATGACAGAGGTGAGCTGCTTCAGGTCCCCGACCGTCACCTCGAACTCGTTCACCGCCCGCTCGCCGGGGGCGGTGGTCCGGCAGCTCGCCTGGGAGATGTTCATCCCCGCCTCGCTGAAGATCTGGGAGATCTGGGCCAGGATGCCGGGCCGGTCGTCGGTGACCACCCGAAGCGAGACCGGCCGCTTCAAATCGCCCCGCACGTCCCAGGCCACGTCCACCCGCCGCTCGGGATCGATCCCCCGGGTCTTCTCGCAGCCCTGGGTGTGGACCGTGACCCCGCGGCCCCGGGTGATGTAGCCGACGATGACGTCGCCCGGCACCGGGTTGCAGCACTTGCCGTAGCGCACGAGGACGTCGTCGATCCCGTTGATGCGAACGCCCTCCACCGGGCGCCGGGCCATCTTCCGGAAGAGCTCGGTGATCCGGCTCGTGGGGGACGGCTCGGCGGAGGGTGGCGCCTCGGCCAGCTTCTCGGCGGGGAGGAGCTGCTGGAGGATCTGCAGGGGGGAGGTCTTCCCGTAGCCCAGGCCGGCGAGCAGGTCGTCGGAGATCCGGTAGCCGAGCGCCTGGGCGGCCTTCTCCAGCTCTCCGCTCTTGTGGACCCGGTTCAGGGTGAGGCCGAAGCGCCTGAGCTCCCGCTCCGCCAGCTCGCGCCCGATCTCGATGGACCGGCGGTGCTCGGCCTGACGCAAGAACTGGCGGATCCGGGCCTGGGCCCGGCTCGTCTTGGCGAAGGTGAGCCAGTCCTTGGACGGGTGGGAGTGGGGGGAGGTGAGGATCTCGACCGTGTCCCCGTTCTTGAGCGGGTTTCGGAGCGGCACGAGCTTCCCGTTCACCTTGGCGCCGACGCAGTGCTCCCCCACCTGGGAGTGGATGGTGTAGGCGAAGTCCACCGGGGTGGCGCCCCGGGGAAGGCTCTTCACCTCGCCCTTGGGCGTGAACACGAAGACCTCGTCGGAGAAGAGGTCGACCTTCACCGTCTCCAGAAACTCGCGCGGGTCGGTGAGATCGCGCTGCCACTCCACGAGCTGCCGTAGCCACCCGAACTCGGCCGCGTCCTTCCGGGACAGCTCGGCCCCCTTCCCGTCCCGCCCCTTCTCCTTGTAGGCCCAGTGGGCCGCCACCCCCTCCTCGGCGGTGCGGTGCATCTCCCGGGTCCGGATCTGCACCTCGATCCGCTCCCCCGCCGGCCCCACCACCGTGGTGTGGAGGGACTGGTAAAGGTTCGGCTTGGGGATGGCGATGTAGTCCTTGAAGCGCCCGGGGATCGGCTTCCAGAGCGAGTGGACGATCCCCAGGGTCTCGTAGCACTGGGCCACCGTGTCGAGGATGATGCGGAAGCCCACGACGTCCTGGATCTGCTCGAAGGGGAGGTCGAGCTGGCGCATCTTCCGCCAGATCGAGTAGACGTGCTTCACCCGGCCCGACACCTCTCCCAGTAGGCTCGACTCGGAGAGCCGCTCCTTCAGGACCCTCACCACCTCGGCGACGAACCTCTCCTTCTCCCGGGCCTCGATGGCGAGCTTCTGGGAGAGGTCGGCGTAGTCTTCGGGCCTCAGGTACTTGAAGGAGAGCTCCTCCAGCTCGTTCTTGATCCACTGGATGCCGAGCCGATTGGCGAGCGGAGCGTAGATGTCCAGGGTCTCCCGGGCGATGCGCTCCTGCGACTCCGGCTTCATCGCCTCGAGGGTCCGCATGTTGTGGGTGCGGTCGGCGAGCTTCACGAGAAGGACCCGGATGTCCTTCGCCATGGCCACCACCATCTTGCGGAAGTTCTCGGCCTGCTTCTCCTCCTGGGTGTTCGCGGCGCTGAACTGGGAGAGCTTCGTCACCCCGTCGACCAGCTCGGCGATCTCCTGCCCGAAGAGCTCGCCGATCTCCTCGCCGGTGGCGAGCGTGTCCTCGATGGTGTCGTGCAGGAGGCCCGTGACCACCGAGGCCTCGTCCAGCTTCAGCTCCGCAAGGAGCCCTGCCACCTCGAGCGGGTGGATGAGGTAGGGCTCCCCGGTCTTCCGTAGCTGCCCCTGGTGGACCTTCGCGCTGTAGACGTAGGCCTTCTTGATGAGGTCGAGATCGGGGTCAGGGTGGTAGGCGGTGACCCGGTCCAGGATGTCGTTGAGCCTCAGCAAGGCGTTCCAAAAAGCGTAATGGGTCAGCTTCGCACGCGGCAAGCGGCGAACCGACCGGGACAGACTTCACACATTCGTTAACGCAACGCGGCGACGCGCGCCAGCTCGCTCCGGCGCGCTGGGCCATATCCTTCGTTGTGGGGAAAGAGGAGCGCTCCCTCGCCCACTGACCGGCCAGTTGAGGAGGGCCTCCACCGGAGGTACTGTCCGGGGCGTGGAGGGGCCTCGGTGAGGTGCAAGTCCTGTGGGTCGCAGCTGGATTCCGCCGAGGCAGTGTGCCCCCGCTGCGGAGCCGGAGCGGAACTCGGCCGGCTGACCGGGATCCTCGGGATCGTCTGCCGGCGCTGCGACGCGTACAACGAGCCCGGCACCGAGGTCTGCACGGGTTGCGGCAAGCCCCTCTTCGAGGGCGGAAAGCCTCCCCCTCCCGAGCCTCCCTCCCAGCGCCTCACCGTTCCCGCTCCCGGGCCCTTCGCTCCCCTGCGGGCGGCCGCGGCTCCCGTGGGAAAGATGACGAGCGCCGGTCAGCCCGTCGTCCGCTCCTTCCAGCGCGTCGCCCGGACCGCCCCGCCCTCCCAAGCGCCGCGGAGCTCTCCGGCCTCGCTCCTCATGAAATGTCCCCGCTGCGGAGCCGAGGCATCGGCGGGAACCTTCTGCCCGCGCTGCGGCCAGGGCCTGGGATCGCGCGGGACGCAGTTCATGGCGCCCGTCGGAGAAAAGCCCCGCGCGGTCCCGGAGACCTACGTCGAACTCGCCCCGGGACGCGCCAAGCTCATCCTCGAACGGGGGGCGGGGCGGGAAGGCGAATCCTACAAGCTGGACGCACCGGTCACCGAGGTGGGCCGCACCCGCGGCGCCATCCTCTTCCCCGACGACCCGACCCTCTCGGCGCACCATGCGTCCTTCCTCTTCCGCAACGGGTCCCTGCACGTCCGGGACGAGGGCGCGCCCGGCGGTATTCACTTGCGCCTGCGCGGGCTTTCCATCCCCTTGAAGCCCGGAGACCACCTCGTGGTCGGAGACCGGCTGCTCCGGTACGCCGGCCCCCTTCCCCCAGCCGCGCCCCCCCCACCGCCGCCGGAGGGGACCCGCCTGCTCGGGGCGCCCCGCCCCGCGGGGTCGGCTGTGGTGCTCGAGGAGGTCCTCGAGGGCGGCGCCACGGGCCGGGTCTTCGTGCGGCCCGGTCCCTCCGTCACCATCGGGCGGGCGGGCTGCGCCGTGAACCTCGGGGAGGACCCTTACCTCTCCCAGGCACACGCCGAGCTCCTCGTGGATGCCTCTGGCGGCGTGCGGGTGCGCGACCTCGGTTCTTCCAACGGAACATTCGCCCGCCTCCCGCCCCGCTCCGAGCGCGAGCTGCGCGACGCCGACGTGGTCCGCATGGGCCGGGAGGTCCTGCGCGTCTCGGTGATCGACGGCGCGGCCTCGGGCAAGGCGAAGGACCGCGGCGCCGACGGCTAGAGCGGGCCCCTACTGCAACTCCTCCAGAGCTGCCCTCACCCGGTCCGCGTCGGGCGGGTCCGTGGAGAGATACCGACGGTACTCGGCCACGGCGCGGCGGGGCTCCCCCTTCTCTTCGTAACAAAGGGCGAGCTTCTTGTGGGCCTCGGCGATGCCGGGATCGGCCGCGAGCGCGGCCAGGTAGAGACGGATGGCTTCCGTCGATGTCCTGCCTCGCACGGCGCTCGTCCGCGAAGCGGTAGAGCGCGGCGGCGCGCCTCTGTCCTCGCAGGCCCATTTGACCTTCCGCGGACGCGGCCCACGACGGCCTCCCCGCGGATTTAGTCTCCTCGCTCCCCTGCCCCGCCCCAGGCCCGGGCCAGGGCCTGCGGGGCGGCCTCGCCGGGCAAGGGACCTCATCGCTCTCTCGCCCGGGAGCGGGCTCTGGCGAGGGGCGCTCGACGGGCCTCGCCGTGGAGCTCTCCCCCCCGGCCCCGGTCTTTGGCGAGGAGGGACTTTCCTGCCTCGAGGGAGTTTCGACCTCCTCGCTCTCTTGCCCGGCCGCGGGGAGAGGCAGGGAGGCCTCGGGAAGACTCGCCCTTCCGGGGAGCTCCTCCTTCTCCTGCCCGTCCGCTTGCCCGGGCGGGGGGCTGTCGCCAGTCTTGGGCTCCTCCCTTCGTTCCTCGGCGAAGTTGCGCTGGTCGGCGGGGGTCCGCCTCACGAGCGCCACCGTCGCAAGACCGCCGAGGAGCGCGACCAACATCACCGCTCCGAACGCCCAGAACGGCCGGCGGGAGCGGCCGGGGGGGCGGACCCGGGAGATGCGAGGGCGACCCCCGGGCGCTTGCCGGGGGCGCAGGCGAGGAGGGCCGCCCGCATCTCGTCGGCGGTCCCGTACCTTCGGGCCGGGTCCTTGGCGAGCCCCCGCATGATGACCGCCTCGAGCGCGGCCGACATGGCGAGGTCGGGCCGCCGCCGCCGCGGGGGGACGGCGACCGAGGACACGTGGGCGGTGAGGAATCCCACCGGCGTGTCGGCCTGGAAGGGGAGTGCGCCGGTGGCGAGCTGGTAGAGGAGGACCGCCATCGAGTAGAGGTCGCTGCGCGGTCGAGCTCTCCGCCCCGCGCCTGCTCCGGGCTCATGTACTCGGGGGTCCCACACACGAGACCGGTCCGGGTGAGCCGGGGCTCGCCTTTCTCCGCCGAGACGATCTTGGCGAGCCCGAAGTCGAGCACCCTCACGAAATCGGGGGCATCCCGCCGCCGCTCGACCATGATGTTCTCGGGTTTGAGATCGCGGTGGATGACGCCCTGCGCGTGCGCCTCGGCCAGGGCGGCGAGCACCTGGGCCCCCATGCGGACGATGCGCGCCTCCCCCAGGGGGAACTCATCCGCGACCGAGGTCGCGGCCGGGGAGATACTCCATCGCCATGAACAGGGTGCCGTCCGCGGTCTCGCCGAAGTCCAACACCGCGATCGAGTTCGGGTGGTTGAGACGGGAGGCGGCCCGGGCCTCCCGCTGGAAGCGCTGGGCCAAGAGCGGGTCGCCCGAGAAGGAGCGGTGGAGGAGCTTCAGGACCACCGGCCGGTCGAGGCTGAAATGGCGAGCGCGGTAGACCGGGCCCATGCCCCCCTGCCCGAGGAACGCCTCCACCCGGTATCTCCCTTCGAGCAGCGCCCCGAGGAGCGGGTCGGCTTCGCCCCGGGGCATTGCGCCGGCGTTCCCGCAATAGGGACAGAAGCGCGAGCCCTCCTCCTCGTGCGGCCTTCCGCACACAGGACCGTGCCCACGGGCCGCATTGTAGCTCCGGCCGGCCCGCCGTCCCACGAGCGCGGGAGATGCGTTGACCGGGGAGCCGGGGCCGTGGCGAAATGAGACCGATGGCGAAACCGGTCAAGTGCGAGCGCTGTGGCCGGGAAAACGATCCCACCCTCGCCGCCTGCCTCGATTGCGGCCGCCCCCTGCCCCGCCCTCAAGGCCCGGGGGCGCCGGCCGCCTGCGCCCGCTGCGGCGCCACCGTGCTCCCCGGCTACCGATACTGCGCCGGCTGCGGCGCCGAGCTCGGCGCGACGCCCGCCCCCCCCGGCTCGCAGACCTCGACCCCGCCCACCGTGGGGATGCGGCTCAGCGCCATCCGGAACGACGGCGCGCCCGGCGCCGCCTTCCCCCTCCGCGCGTCCTACAGCCTCTGCGGTCGGCTCGAGGGCGATATCAAGCTCCCGGACGACCCGACCGTCTCCCCGCGCCATGCGTCCTTCACCTTGGAGGGCGACCGGGTGGTGGTGCGGGACCTCGGCAGCGTGAACGGGACGTTCTTGCGGATCCGCGGGCCGTACCGGCTCGCGGCGGGAGAGGAGTTCCGGATCGGCCGGCAGCTCCTCAGGCTCGAGCCCATGCCCCGCCCCGCCGCGGATGGCGCCGACTCGGTCCCCTGGGGAGGAACCGATCCCGGCTTCAGGATGCGCCTGGCACAGGTCCTGGAAGGGGGCGGGCAGGGAGAGGTCCAGCCCCTGCGCGAGGGCGAGAACCTCATCGGCCGGGAGACGGGCGAGGTGGTGTTCCCCGCCGACCGCTACGTCTCGGCTCGGCACGCCCGGATCGACGTGGCCGGCGAGACCTGCACCCTCACCGACCTGGGCAGCTCCAACGGGACCTTCCGCCGGCTCTCCGCCGCCACCGCCATCGTCCCGGGGGACCAGCTCCTCGTCGGGGGCCAGCTCCTCAAGCTCGAGGCCTGAAGGGCCCGGGCCCGGCCGGCCGTCACCCGAACGACTTCTCCTTCTGCTCCTGCTCCTCCTTGCAGCGGATGCAGAGGGTGGTCACCGGACGGGCCTCGAGCCTTTTCGCCGAGATCTCCTCCTCGCACTTCTCGCAGATCCCGAAGGTGCCGTTCTCGATGCGGGCGAGCGCCTTGTCGATCTTGGCGAGGAGGAACTTCTCCCGGTCGCGGAGCCGGAAGATCATGGACTGGGTGTACTCGCTCGAGGCGAGGTCGATCTCGTCGGGCAGATCGTCGGTGTCGAAGCTGGCTTCCTCGGTGAGGGTCTTCTTCGCCTGAACCAGGATCTGCCGCTTCTGCTCCTCCAGGATGGACTTGAACCTCTTGAGATCCTTCTTGTTCAAGGGCCACCTCGGGACATCGCCCCACCCAGGGCTCTAAAAAGAAGGCGGAGAACCTAAACGGCGCCGCCGGCCCTGTCAAGGCGCCGCCGGAACGAGGACCCAGGGCCCAAAAGACGCGACCGCCCGGCCCCCGAGGCGGCGCTCCCCAAGGCGCTTTCCTTTACTCCGCCGCGCCCGGGAAGCATCCTCGGCCCATGCCGGAAGGCAAGTTCGACAGGGAATTCCTCCGCGGCGCCCTCGCCCTCATGTCGCGCCCGGAGATCGACCGGCTCCTCTACGTCTCCGACCACCCCCTCGCCCCGGCCGAGCTCCGCGGCCGCCCCGCCAAACGCAAGCTCGTCTACGCCGTGACGAGCGAAGGGCTGGCCAACCCCCTCAAGGCGAAGAAGTACACCACCGTCATCATCCCCCCCTACGACTACACGCGGGTGGAGAAGATCAAGGTGGCGGTGGTGGCCGCCCAGTCCTCGGGGCTCCTCAAGAACGGCGACATCGTCCTGGCCCTTTCGGGACCGGGCGACGACAAGGTGATGGACACGCTCGTCAAGGTCACCATCGGCTCGGAGGACCCGGAGGAGAAGATCCGGGTCGACACCCTGGGGCTACCGCCCGAGTTCTCCTCGCAGGTGGTGGAGAGCCTCATCCACACCTCGATGGAGATCGGCGCCGAGGGGTACGAGGGCCATCCGGTCGGGACCATCATCGTGATCGGCGACTCCACCGCGGTGATGGAGAAGAGCCGGCAGCTCATCCTGAACCCTTTCCAGGGGATCAGCGAGGCCGAGCGCAACGCCCTCGACCCGCCCATTCGCGAGGCGGTGAAGACCTTCTCGGCCCTGGACGGCGCCTTCATCATCCGGGAGGACGGGGTGGTCCTGGCCGCCGGTCGCTACCTCCTCTCCAGCTCGCGCGAGGTGAAGCTTCCCATGGGCCTCGGCGCCCGGCACTCTGCCGCCGCCTCCATCAGCGCCGAGTCGAAGGCGATCGCCATCACCGTGTCGCAGACCACCGGAGCGGTGCGGGTGTTCCGGGAGGGCGAGATCGTCCTCGAGCTCCGCCAGCGCATGCGCCGCGTCTAGGGTCCCGAGAAGGCAAGAGGGCCTCCCTCGCCGAAAGAAGGCGAAGCGTCGCGCCCAAGGCCCCCCGCTCTTAAGAGAGGACATGGTGACAATCGAACGCCGCTGGCCAGATCCCGAGGTGGCCAAAGACCTCGCCGAGCTTCGAAGGCAGGCACCCCTCACCCACTGCATCACGAACCGCGTGGCCGACAACTTCACGGCCAACGTCCTCTTGGCGGTGGGCGCCTCGCCCGCCATGATCGTCACCGCGGAGGAAGCCCGGGGATTCGCCACCCTCGCCCGGGCCCTCCTCGTGAACGTGGGCACCATCACCCCGCCCGATGCCCAGGCGATGGAGGTCGCCGCGGCCGCCGCCAAGGCCGCAGGAAGGCCCTGGGTGCTCGACCCGGTGGGCGCGGGCGCCCTGCCCTACCGGACCGGCATCGTCAAGGAGCTCCTCCGCCACCGGCCCACCATCATCCGCGGCAATGCCTCGGAAATCCTGGCGGTGGCCGGCGCCGCCGAGGGCGGCGGCAAAGGCGTCGAGTCGACGGCGGGATCGGGGGAGGCCCTGCCCCGGGCCAAAGAGCTGGCCGCCCAGCTCGGGGCGGTCCTCGCGGTGAGCGGCGCGGTCGACTATCTGACCGACGGGACCGAGGTGGTGGCCGTCCCCGGGGGCCACCCTTCCGCCACCCGGGTCACCGCCACGGGCTGCGCCCTGGGCGCCTTGATGGCGGCGCTCGCCGGGGCGGGGAGAAGCCCCTTGAGCGCCGCCGTGTCCGCCTCGGTCGTCTTCAAGGTCGCCGCCGAGCGCGCGGCTCGCGGGGCCGCGGGCCTGGGTTCCTTCGCGGTCGCCTTCCTGGACGAGCTCTCCCGGCTCGGGGTGGACGAGGGCTAAGGGCCCCTCCCCGTCCTCGCCCGGGGAGGGCGCTTTACCCGTGGGGCCGGGCCGCCCCACCGCCCGGCTCCGAACCACCCGCCGTTCGTCGGGTCGGGGCTGGCACGGCCCTCGCTAAAATGCCCTCCGTGGACCCGGCCGCCCTTCCCGATCGCGACGAGATCACCTTGCGCCTGAAGCGCACCTTCTCCGCCCCCTCCTACACCCCGCCCCTCCTCCCCGCCGCCGCCGCGGAGATCCTGGAGCTCGCCCAGAGACCCAAGGTCACCTTCGAGCACGTCGCTCCCGTCCTGGAGAGCGATCCGATCCTGGCCGCGCGGGTGGTCTCGGTCGCCCAGTCCGCGGTCTACTCCTCCCGCTCCCCCATCCACACCCTTCACCAAGCCGCGGTCCGGCTGGGCGTGAACGGGGTGCGGGATCTGGTGCTCGAGGCCGCCCTCGACATGAAGGTGTTCCGGGCGAAGGGCCACGACGCGGCCATGGCGCGGCTCGCCCGGCACAGCCGGGCCGCTGCCCACGTGGTCCGGAAGGTGTGCCTTCGCACCCGGGTCGAGGCCGAGCACGCGTTCCTGTGCGGGCTCCTCCACGACGTCGGCTTCGCCGCCTGCACCCTCTCCTTGTCGCAGGACCCGGAGCTGGGCCGCACGCCGTTCGAGGCCCTGGCCCCGGCCATCGACGAGGTCCACCCCGACGCCTCGGCGCTGCTCGCCCGCGCCTGGCGGCTCGATCCCGCCATCGAAGAGCTCGTTCGAACCCATCACGAGGTCCTCGTGCGCGGCAAGCCTGAGCCCCTCAACGCGGCCCTGATCGTGGCCGAGCAACTCGCCTGGGAAGCGGGAGCCGGCCTCGAGCCCCCTCCCCCCTCGGCGGACCCGCTTTCCATGGTCATGCACGAGCCGCCCCTCGAGGGGATCGACGTGAACTGGACCGGCCTCGTGGAGGAGGCGCGGAGCGCCCTCGCCATGGATCCCCTGGTCCTCTGCGCCCTGCGCGTCGAGGCCTTCGAGGTGGTGCGAGCGGCGAGCGGCGACGGGGCCTCCCCCGCACGGGCGGACCCCCCCGGCAAACCCCGCGGGACCAGGAATCCCACCGGATCCCCGGGGCCGTCACACCGTTCCACGGCTTAAAGCGAATCCGGAACGCGCTCGCCGTTGCCACATCGATACCGGCTCTTCGCGTTAGCGGCATCGGGCGGGGGTAGGCTAACGCCCGTTCTCTACCGTCCATCCACCCTTTCTCTCGTCTGCGGAAGGCAGGGTGACGCCGCCGCCCCGATGGCTCCTCGAAAGAGGTCGTTCGGGCGGCGAGACGAGGGAAGCACTTGCGCCAGGAGCCTTTCCCTAGAGCGCGTTCTCGTGCCGCCCGGCCGGGCGGCATCGGGGAAGGGGACCTCGCGGGCTCCCCTTCCCCGCTTCTTCCCTCCCGTCTTCAAAAGAAGCAGGCGCGCTAGCGCTGTGCCGCCTCCGCCTCGGCCCCCACCCGCAAGCCCTCCGCCACCTCGGCGATGACACCCATCCGCGCGTAGAGGGGGCGGACCTCGGCGCGGAGCGCGGGGAGCTTCCTCGCGAAGGCCGCGGCGGCGGCGAGGCAGAAGAGGCCGCTCAAGAACGCCGTCCAGGGAGCGCCGAAGCGGCTCGCCGTGGCTCCGAGGAAGAGCGCGCCCAAGGGGGCGGAGCCCATGAAGGCGACGGCGTAGAAGCTCATCACCCGGCCACGCTTCTCCGAGTCGACGAGCGTCTGCATGATCGTGTTGGACGAGGCCATGTGGACCATCATCCCGAACCCGGCGACGCACAGGGCCGGGACCGCCAGCCACTCTCGCCGGCACAGGGAGAGGGCGACGAGGCTCGCCCCGAAGAGCGAGACGGAGAGGACGATGACGCGCCCGAGCCCCACCACCGTCCGGCGCGAAGCCATGTACAGCGCCCCCACGAGCGCCCCCACCCCGATGGCGCCCACGAGGAAGCCGTAGGTGTGCGCGTCGCCATGCAGCACGTCTTTGGCGAAGACCGGGAGGAGGACCGTGTTCGGGGTTCCGACCAGGCTCACGGCGGCGAGGAGGAGGAGCACCGCCCGGATGGGCGCGAAGCGGGAGACGTAGGCGAGCCCCTCCTTTAGATGGGTCCACACCTCCGGCTGTGGCCCCCTCGGGCGCGGGCGTCCCGGGGGGCGGATGGCGAGGAGCGCGGCGATGACGGCGAGGTAGCTGAGGCCGTTCAGGAAGAACACCTTCCCCTCGCCAAAGAAGGCGATGAGGGGACCGGCCAAGGACGGGCCCACGAGCCGGGCCAGGTTGAAGATCGAGGAGTTGAGAGCGATGGCGTTGGGGAGGTCGTCGCTCGAGGCCACCATCTCGATCATGAACGACTGGCGGGCGGGCACGTCCGCCGCGTTCGCGATCCCGAGGAGGAGGTTCAAGAGGAGGATGGGGACGATGGCCTCGTGGCCGGACAGGACCAGCGCCGCAAGCCCGAAGGCCTGGACCATGGCGAGCGCCTGGGTCCCGATGACCATCCGGTGCCTGTTCCAGCGGTCGACGAGCACCCCGGCGAGGGGGGAGAAGGCGAGGCTCGGGATCTGGGTGAGGAAGCCGGCCAGCCCGAGGAGGAAGGGCGAGTGGGTGAGTCGGTAGAGGAGCCAACCGAGGGCCACCGACTGCATCCAGGTCCCGACGAGCGAGATGAACTGGCCGCCCAAGAAGAGGCGGAAGTTCCGGTGGCGGAGCGCGCGGAAGCTGTGCCAGAGCGGGTGGGGATCCAAGGCCACGGGCCCATGTTATCCCGCCCCGACCATCGCCACCTCGGGCCCGATGCGGCCTCTAGCCCCGCCCCGGCGCACCCGGGCGAAGACGAGGCAGGAGTGCCTCAGGACGCAGACCGCACACCTCTCCCTCGCCCGCCGCGCCGGGCACAGTCCGCTCATGCCCAGGTGGCAGAGCGCGAAGTCGAAGCGAACCGGATCGTCGGGGTCGAGGCGCCGCAGGGAGGCGGTGATCTCCTCGGCGGTGCGCCAGCTGAAATCGCGGCGCCCGGTGAGCCCCAGGGCCCGGGCCACCCTTTGCACGTGGGCGTCGAGGGGCACGACGAGGGCCGACTTCGGGACCCCCTTCCACAGACCCAGGTCCACCCCGTCCGGCCCTCGGACCATCCAGCGCAGGTAGAGGTTCCAGCGCTTGGAGGCGCCCGGCCCGGAGGGATCGGGCAGGAGGTGGCGGAGCCCCCGCCCCCCCCGGCGGCGCAGGAGTGGCCCGACCGGCGGGGCCTCCCGCAGCTCCCCGGCCAGGCGGGCGAGCGCGGCCCTCACCGCCCCGGCCGCGCCCCCGGCCTCGAGGTAGAGCGCTTCGAACCGTTCCCCCAGCGAGCCGTGGACGCGGCGGACGTGGCCCACCGCCGCCACGAGCGCCCGGAGGTCCTCGGGACGGTTGAACCGGTAGACGATCCCTTCGAAGGCGGCCCGGTCGGGGTGGGCCGCGAACGCCGCGGCGAATGCCGCCGGCCTTTGCCCCATCACCCCGAGCACCCTCGCCACCACCGGCTTGAACAGGTCGGCGCGCCCGTAGGCGAGGCTCACCGCCACGAGCGCGGCCACCTCGGCGTCGGCCGGGTCGGGGTAGGCGCGGGGGAACTCGACCGGGTCGGCGGCGATGCGCGCACCCCGGTCGAGCGTGGCGCACAGAGCGTCGAGCAGGGGGCGGAGGGCGCGGGCTCTTTCTTTGGAGATCACGCTTTGGCTCGGTTCAGCGCCCGTCCTTGCGGAGCTCCCCGACCACGTGCCCGAGCTCCGGCAAGAGGAGCTTCTCCCAGGCGAGCCGCACCGCTGCCGGCGAGCCGGGCAGGGAGAACACCGCCCGCCCCTTCACCACCCCGCCCACCGCCCGCGAGAGCATGGCGGCACTGCCGATCTCCGCATAGGAGAGCGAACGGAAGAGCTCCCCGAATCCGTCGATCCGCTTCTCGAGCAGGGCCGCCACCGCCTCGTAGGTCCGATCCCGGGCAGCGATCCCGGTCCCGCCGTTCACGATGACGACGTCGGCCGAGGCGCGAGCCGCTTCCTCGATCGCCGACCGGATCTGTACCGGATCGTCCTTCACCAGCCGGTAGCCCGCGAGAAGGTGCCCCGCTCGCACCGCCGCCTCCCGGAGAAAGGCCCCCCCCGCATCCTCCGCCTCTCCGCGCGAGTCCGAGGCGGTGACGACGAAGATCCGGACCGTCAAGGGTGCCTCGCGCCTGTGCTCTAGGTGTCCCACTCCTCACCTCCGCCGTCCCCTCGGCCGAACGAGCATACCGGAGCACCGCCCCCTTCCCTCGGGGACAAGGGGCTCTCCGGGTTATAACCAGCCCATGCTCGATCGGTTTGCCGTGGCCCGCGCTCTGCGGGAGATCGGCGCGCTGCTCGAGCTGGAGGGCGAAAACCCGTTCAAGGTCCGCGCCTACGAGAACGGCGCCCGCGCCCTGGAGGGGCTCACCGAGGACCTCGGGGCCCTCGTGGCCGAGAAGCGGCTCATCGAGGTTCCCGGTATCGGCGCGGCCCTCGCCGGAAAGATCGCTTCCCTCCATACCACCGGCCGGAGCGACACCCTCGACAGGCTCCGCGCCCGCCACCCGCCCGGGATGCTGGAGCTCTTGCAGGTCGGGGACCTCGGACCGAAGAAGATCGCCGCCCTCCACGCGGAGCTCGGCATCTCGAGCCTTTCCGATCTCGAGGCCGCCTGCCGGGCCGGCCGGGTGGCCGGGGTGAAGGGGTTCGGGGTGCGCACCCAGGCGAAGATCCTGGAGGGGATCGAGCGTCTGCGGGCCCGCACCTCGGAGAACCGCATCCTCCTCGCCGATGCCCTCCTCGAGGCCGGGCCGCTCCTCCTTCACCTTCGCGCCACCCCGGGCGCGAAGGCGGTGGAGCTCGCCGGCTCCGCCCGGCGCGGGCGCGAGACCGTGGGCGACCTGGACCTCGTCGCCGCCTCCCGAGATCCCGCCGCCCTCGCGGACCGGCTCGGCGCCTACCCCGGCGCCCGGGTCCTCTCCGGCGGAGACACGAAGACCACCGCCGTCCTCCCGAGCGGCCTGAAGGTGGACCTCCGGGTGGTCCCGCCCGAGGACTACCCCACCCTCCTCCACCACCTCACCGGATCGAAGGCCCATCACGTCCGCCTGCGTGGGCTCGCTCGCGAGCGGGGATACACCTTGAGCGAATGGGGTCTTCACCGGCTCTCCCCCAGAGGCGAGGAACCCGCCGCGCCCCCCGACCCCGCCGCGAAGGTCAGGATCGAGAGCGAGGAGGCGCTCTACCGCGCCCTGGGCCTCTCCTTCGTTCCCCCCGAGCTCCGCGAGGACACGGGGGAGATCGAGGCCGCCCGGGAGGGTACCCTCCCCGAAGACCTCGTCCGCGCCGAGGACATCCGCGGGGCCGTTCACTGCCACACGACCTGGTCCGACGGCCGGTCGTCGATCGAGGAGATGGCCCGGGCCGCCGAGGCCCAGGGAATGGAGTACCTCACCATCACCGACCATTCGCAGAGCGCCGGGTACGCGAAGGGCCTGTCCTTGGACCGCCTCGAGCGGCAGTGGGAGGAGATCGACCGCGTCCAGGAAACGGTGGGGATCCGGCTCCTCAAGGGGACCGAGGCCGACGTCCTCGAGGACGGGACCCTGGACTTTCCCGACTCCGTGCTCGAGCGGCTGGAGGTGGTGGTGGCGAGCGTCCACTCGCGCCTCAGGATGGAGGAGGCCAGGATGACCCGCCGGCTCGTCCGGGCGGTGTCGCTCCCCATCTTCAAGATCTGGGGGCACGGCCTGGGTCGGCTCCTCCTCGAGCGGGAGCAGAGCGCCATGAAGGTCGAGGAGGTGCTCGACGCCCTCGCCGCCTCCCGGGGCGCGGTGGAGGTGAACGGCGACCCGCGCCGGCTCGACCTCGAGCCGCGCTGGATCCGGGCGGCGCGGGCCCGGAAGATCCCGCTCGTCCTCTCCGTCGACGCCCACTCCGCGGCGGCCCTCTCCTACCTCGGATTCGCGGTCACGACCGCGCGGCGGGGATGGGCGCGCCGGGGGGAGGTCCTGAACACGCTCGGGCCCACGGAGTTCTCGGAGGCGGTCCGGCCCGCGGGGAGGAGGGGGGAGGGGCGAATACGCCCCGCCTTGTGACCTTCCGCGGCCGCGTCTAGGCTGTCCTTCGCCTTGGCTCCCCCCCCTTCCCCGCGGGCCCGCGTCCTTCTCTCGAAGAGCGTCCACCTCCTCGCGCTCCTCTCCGTCTCCTCGGGCATGCCTCTGGGCTTCGTCTACGTGGCCTTCCAGTTCTTCCTCATCGGCCACGGCGTCTCCCGGGCCACCCTGGCGGTCGTGTCCGGAGTCTCGGTCGCCTGGACGGTCAAGTTCCTCTGGTCGCCCTTCGTGGACCGCTACGCCCTCCGCTGGCCCGGCCGCCGCAGGAGTTGGGTCGTCTTGATGCAGCTCTGCCTCTCGGCCGCGTTCGCCGCCTTCGCGCTCTACGCAAGGACGGTCCGGGACGTGGACCGCCTGGCCGGGGCGGCCCTTTTCGCGGCCGCGGTCCTGGGCTTCCTCGTGGCGTTCCTCTCCGCCACCCAGGACATCGCCCTCGATGCCTACGCGGTGGAACTCCTCCGCCCGGCGGAGCGGGAGCCGGCCTCCGGCCTCCGCATCCTCTGGTACCGCATCGGGATGCTCGTGGCCGGGGCGGGAGTGGTCTCCCTCTCCGACCACGTCCCCTGGCCGGTTCTCCTCCTGGCGCTCGCCCTCCTCTTCGCCCTCTTCGTCCTCGTCACGCTCGCCTCGCCCGAGCCGGAACGGCCCGCCGCCGCCCCCCGGACCCTCCGCTCGGCGGTGGCCGACCCCCTAAGGCAGTACTTCCTCCGCCCCGACGCCCTGGCCGTGGCCCTGTTCCTCGTCTTCTACAAGTTCGGGGACAACATGGGCGGCACGATGGTGAACTACTTCCTCAAGGACCTGTGCTTCACGAACACCGAGGCCGGCGCCGCCCTGAAGACCATCGGGACCGTGGCCACCGTGGGCGGTTCCCTCCTGGGCGCGGCCGTGATGATGCGGATCGGCCTGGGCCGCTCGCTCTGGGCCTTCGGGATCCTTCAGGCCGGCGCGAACCTCCTCTACAGCGCGGTGGCGGTGGCGCGGGACGCGCCCCTCGACCTGCACCAGTGCCCGTCCCTCCCCGCCGTCGACGCCGCCACGAGAGCCTTCACCTACCTCGCGATCGCCTCGGAGCAGGCCGCCCAGGGGATGGGCACCGCCGCGCAGGGCGTGCTCCTCCTGCGGGTGTGCGACAAGCGTTACAGCGCGACCCAGTTCGCGCTCCTCTCGTCCCTGTTCGCGCTGGGGCGCTGGGCGGCCGGCCTCCCCAGCGGGTGGCTCGCGGAACACATGGGGTACCCCGCCTTCTTCGCCGCCTGCGCCACGCTGTTCGCGCTCCCCGGGTTCTTCTTCCTCCAGCGGATCGCTCCGTTCGGGCACCGCGAGGTGCGGACCGCCGAGGCCGAACCCATCGTGGGGCCACCGGGCTAGGGCGTCCCACCTCGCTGCCGGTCGCACCCATGGAGCGAGAATTCCCCGCTCAGTTGGGGCACCGCAGGGTGCGGGCCGCCCAGGCCGAACCTATCGTGGGACAGGCTAGAGCGTCCTACATCACTGCCCGTCGCACCCCATGCGCGAACGTTTCCCCCGGGCCTTTTCGGGGTAGGATGCCTTCCGCTCAGAGCAAACCCCTACCAGGAGAAGAGAAGCATGATCTCGCGCTCGATCACCTTTCTCGCCCTCGGCGCCCTGCTCCTCGCCCCCGCGGCCGCGCACGGCGCCACCAAGGGAACCGACACGAGCTCCGGCGTCTGGCTGGGCGGCCTCTTCGGGGCGGAACTCGGCGACTACGACGGCTACCAGCTGCGCTTCGACGCCGAGGTCCCCGTCACTCGCCCCTCCCCCCAACTGCAGGTGTCGGGCGTCCTCTCGGCCTCCTGGGCCGGCCTCTCCAGTGACGTCGGGGTGTTCGAGCTCGTCCCGGCGGCGCGCCTCACCTGGTTCGGCGCTCCGAAGTGGGGGGCCTACGGCGACCTGGGCCTCGGCTACGCCCACGCCTCGCGGAACGGGAGCGGGACGAGCGGGGCGACCATGCGCATCGGTGGGGGCGTGTTCTACAGCCTGTCCCCGAACGCGCGGGTCGTGACGGAACTCGCCCTCCACCCGCACTTCGGCGACTACGATGCCTTCACCACCACGATCATGATCGGCATAAAGTTCGGGATCTAGTCGCCCGGGGGCGGCCTGGGGCCCGCGATTCGCACGAAGGGGCCCTAGGGCCGCTCCTTGGCCTCGGCCGCCAGGGCGCGGACCGAGAAGCCCGGCGTCTCGCTGGCCTCGTCCTTCGCCGCGGTCGAGAACGGCCGGGCCCCGGCGCGCATCCGCTCGAGCTCCGTGGGCGGGATCCCCGGGTGCCCGCGGCGGAGCCAGGGATCGTACTGGTAGGAGACGGGGGGCCCGCGGAGCAGCTCCTTCTCGTCCCAGATCTGCTCGCCCCGGTCGGTGGAGGGCGGGGCGTGCTCTCCCGTGTCCATCCGGATCGCATCCTTGGGACAGGCCTCGACGCAGAACCCGCACACGATGCAGCGCAGCTCGTCGATGACGAACTTGACCGGATACTTCTCGATCGGGTCGTCTTGGAGCTCGCCCGCCTCGATGTAGATGCACTGGGCCGGGCAGATGGTGGCGCACATGTAGCAGGCCACGCAGCGCGGCCTCCCGTCCTCGCGGGGCACGAGCCGGTGCAGGCCCCGGAAGCCCGGAGGGTAGGGCTGCTTCTCCTCCGGGTACTGGAGGGTGACGTTGTCGCTCGTCCCGAACCGGCCCCGGGGGCGGGCCAGGATGTCGGGATTGCGGTCGCGCGAGAAGAACAGGTTCCGCAGGAAGTGCCGGGTGATGGTGCCGATGCCCCGGATGATCGCCGGGAAGTACATCTTCTCCCGAAGGTCCTGGGCGGCTGGCTCGAGCGCGTAGGGCATGTTCGTCCTTGCCTAGTGCCCCGCCCCGGCCTGGGCCGCCGTCTCTCCGCCCGAGGCGGGCGAGCTCGAGCGCCCGGCGGCGGCGGTGGTGAGGCCGACCGCGACGAGGGTGACGACCCCCAGCCAGGCGAGGAGCCGTAGGCTCGGGTCGATGAGCCCCGCCGCGGCGGTGATGAAGACGTTCGCCAGGGATGCGGGGAGAAGGATCTTCCAGCAGAGCTTCTGGATCTGGTCGTACCGGAAGCGGGGCAAGAGCCAGCGGATGGTGAGCTGGAGCCACATCACCACGATCATCTTGGCGAGGAACACCCCCACCCCGAGGGCGGCGAACCAGAAGGGCGAGAGCGCCCCCTTGAGGAAGCCCTCGAAGAGGATGGGGTGCCAGCCGCCCAAAAAGACCGCCGCGACGATGGCGGAGAGCACCACGATCTCCGCGAACTCCGCGAGGAACATGAGGCCGAACTTCATCCCCGAGTACTCCACGAAATAGCCGACGATCTCGCTCTCCCCCTCGGGGAGGTCGAAGGGGGCGCGCTTGGTCTCGGCGAAGGCGCTCGCGAAGAAGACCAGGAACCCCACCGGCTGGAGCAAGAGTCCCAGGGCGGGAACCGGGCCCAGGACCGGGGCGCCCTGGGCCGCCACCATCTCGTCGAGCCGCAAGGTCCGGTAGGCGAGCATCGATCCCACGAGCGAGAGCCCCAGCGAGACCTCGTAGCCGATCATCTGCGAGGAGGCCCGAACACCGCCGAGGAGCGCCAGCTTGTTGTTCGAGGCCCAGCCGGCGAGCGAGGTGCCGTAGACCGAGAGCGAGGCGATGGCGAACACGTAGAGGAGCCCGACGTCGGGGCTCGCCACCTGGAGGGCGATCCGCTCGAGGGTCGCCGGCGCGTCGGAGAGCCCGGGAATGCTCCGGACCTCGAGGGGCGGCCCCACCGGCACCACCGCGAAGAGCGCGAACACCGGGGCGAAGGAGAGGATCGGGGCGAGCTCGTAGAGGAACCGGGTGCGCCCCCGCGGCTCCACCCGCTCCTTGGTCAGCATCTTCAGGGCGTCGGCGAGGAGGAAGGGGACCCCGCCCAGGGGATCGCCGAACACCCGGATGCGGTTGGCGCCGATCCGGTTCTGCATGAGAGCCGACCACTTCCGCTCCGCCACGGTGAGGAGGGCCGCCGCGGTCATGAGCAACCCGAGCAACAGGACGAGGATGTTGGCGATCGAGGCCCCCAGGTACACGGGCAGGGGCCGCCAGCCCTCTTGCCCGGTGAGGGCGTTCACGCCTCCGTTCACCCAGGCGCCGAACCAGCCCGCGAGGAGGTACCCGACCGCCCCCAGGCAGACGAGCGCCAAGAAGGCGACGACGAAGGTGGCGAGCATCCCGAAGAAGCGCTTCACGTCTGCCCTCCCTCGGGGAATGCCGCCTCGCCGCGGGCCATCTCCCCGCTCGCCTCCGGCGGGACGCGCTCGCGGTAGCCCGGGAGCCGGCCGTCCACCGTGCCGGCGGCGAGGGGGATGAGGCCCGGGCGCCTGCCGATCGAGGGGAGCGAGTCCCAATGGTAGTCCCCGAGCGCGTCCCCGAGCCGGGGGGAGAGGGCGCGGAAGGCCTCGCGCGCGCTCCCGTAGAGGTGGGGCGCCCCCAGGGCACGGCCGATCTCCCCGGAGAGGCCGAAGTGCGGCCGCGAGGAGCCCCGGGGGAAGTAGGCCATCTCGAAACGCTGCGCCCGGCCCTCGAAGTTCACGAACGTGCCGTCCGACTCGGCGTGGGTGGAGGCGGGGAGAAGGACCTCGGCCCCCTCGGAGAGCGCGTCCAGGCTGGTCGCCTGCGCCACCACCCGGAGCCCGGAGAGCTTCGCCGCCCCCTCTTCGGCCGGCAGCTCCGTCCCCACCGCCCAGAGCACCTTCACCGCCCCGGCCGAGGCGGAACGGAGGAGCTCCTCGAAAGGCCGGACCGCCATCCCGAACCCGCGGGCGGCGAGCTCTACCCCCCGGCGGTTGGGGTTCTCGTCGGCGCGCTTCAAGAAGTCGTCCTGCCACCCGTCGGGCCGGCCCCCCAGGAACACCTCGGAGAGGGTGAACGCATCCTTCGCCACGGCCAGCGTCACGAGCGCGTCCTCGAGCGAGGCGGTGGGGGAGAGGAGGAGCGCGAGCTCCCCCTTCTCCGCTCCCTCCTCGAGGATCGCCGCCGCCTTCGCCACCGCCTCCTCCCGGGAGAGGGCCCGGGCCCCTTCCCCCCTCCCGGCGCGGGCCCCGAGGACCCTTTTCCGGTTGAGCGGCTTGTAGGAGAGCCGTCCGTCGTCGCACATCCACTCCTGGTTGACGGCGTCGTTCTCCCGAGGGCGGTAGCGGTAGGTGGTGTCGTTCAGGTAGTCGAGGAAGGTGTTGCAGCCCCGGGCGCAGCCGGTGCAGAGGGACCGGGCGGCGCTCATGAACCAGACCCGGCCGCGGAAGCGGAAGTCGGTCGAGGTGAGCGCCCCCACCGGGCAGATGTCGACCACGTTGCCCGAGTACTTGTTGTCGAGGGGCTGCCCCGGGGCAGTCTCGATGAAGCTTCTGTTCCCGCGCTCCGCCACGCCGAGCTGCGGGTCCTTCGCCACCTCCCGCATGAACCGGACGCAGCGGGTGCAGAGGATGCAGCGCTCCTGGTCGAGGGTGACGAGCGGGCCCAAAAACACCCGCTTCCTCTTCATGACCTTGGGCACGTCCAGCCGGGAGGGCTGCCGGTCGTAGGCCATGTAGTAGTCCTGCAGCTTGCACTCCCCCGACTGATCGCAGATGGCGCAGTCCACCGGGTGGTTCAGGAGCAAGAACTCGAGGGTGGCGCGTTGCTGATCCTTGACCCGCGGGGTGTCGGTCCTCACCGTCACCCCCTCCGCCAGGGTCATCTGGCAGGCGGGCATGAGCTTGCCCATGGGGGCATTCGACATCTCCACGAGGCACATCCGGCAGTTGGCCGCGACGCTGAGGCGCTTGTGGTAGCAGTAGTAGGGGATCTCGACGCCGACCTTCTTCGCCCCCTCGATCACCGTGGTGCCCGGCTTCACCACCACCTCCCGGCCGTCGATGGTGGCGGTCACGAACCCGGGGTTCTTGGGAGGGGGCGGGGCAGGGGGCCCCGCCTTCTTTGCCGGGGGGGGCGGGGCCTTTGTCTTGTTCTCGTCGGCCATCGCTCTTTTCTCGGTCAAAGGCGGCCGCCCTACTGCTCGACCTCGCCGCCGATCATGTTGATGCTGTCGAAGGTGGGGACGAGGTCCGCGAGGAGCGCGTCCTTCGTGAGGTGGGGGAGGGCGGCGAGCATGGGCCAGCCGGGCGCCCGCAGTCCGATCTTGTAGGGCCGGCCCCCGCCGTCCGAGACGAGGTAGAAGCCCAGCTCGCCGTTGGCGGCCTCGGTGTAGCTGTAGGCCTCCCCGGCCGGCACCTTGATGCCCTCCATCACCAGCTTGAAATGGGCCATCACCCCCTCGATGGTCCCGTACACGAGCGGCTTCGGGGGCAGGGCGTACCGGAAGTCCTGCACGATGATCTCGCCCGGCTCCATCTGCACGAAGCACTGGCGGACGATCCGGTCCGACTGCCTCATCTCCTCCATGCGCATGAGGTAGCGATCGAAGTTGTCGCCGGCCGAGCCCACCGGGACGTCGAAGTCGAGCCGGTCGTAGACGAGGTAGGGGAAGGCCTTGCGCACGTCGTAGGGCTCGCCGGTGGCGCGCAGGCAGGGGCCGGTGAAGCCGAGATCGATCGCGTCCTCGCGGGAGATGCGACCCGTTCCCTTGGTCCGGTCGACGAAGATCCGGTTCCGGGTGAGCAGCCCGTCGATCTCCTGGCGGAGCTCCGCCGTCCGGTCGAGGGTGGCGAGGGTCTTCTCCGCCCACTGCTCGGGCAGGTCCCGCGAGACGCCGCCGATCCGGGCGTAGTTCGAGGTGAGCCGCGCCCCGCACAGCTCGGTGAGGCGGTCCCAGATGAGGTCCCGCGCCTCGATGGCGTAGAGGAACACGGTCATGGCGCCGAGCTCGAGCCCCATGGCGCCCACCAGGGTGAGGTGATCGCAGATCCGGTGCAGCTCGCTCGTCAGGACGCGCAGGTAGCGGGCCCGCTCCGGGATCTCCAGGCGGCAGAGCTTCTCCACCGCCAGGGCGAACCCCACGTTGTTCATGATGGAGCTCACGTAGTTGAGCCGGTCGGTGTAGGGGAAGCACTGCCCCCAGGTCACGCTCTCGCAGCTCTTCTCGAACCCGCGGTGCAGGAAACCGATGTCGAGCTTCATCGAACGGATGGTCTCGCCCTCGAGCTCCACCACCGCCCGGGTCACCCCGTGCATGGCCGGGTGAGAGGGGCCGAGGTTCACGAGCATCCTCTTCGTGGGGAGGGGGGCGAAGAGCTCGCTCGAGTCAAAGGCCGCCTCCGGGTCCGGCCTCGCGGAGAGGGAGCGTTCGGGGGGGGGGCGGTCCTCCGTCACGACCGGGCCCTCGGGCGCATTCTCGTTCGGGGGAGAGGTCATGGTCAGTCCCTGCCGGCGGGCCCGGGCCCCCGGTACTTCTCCTCCACCTCGCGCTCGGGAACGAGCGGCTGGCGGCCCCGGAGCGGGTAGTCCTTGCGCAAGGGGTGGCCCACGAACTCGTCGTACATGAAGAGCCGGCGAAGGTCGGGATGGCCCTCGAAACGGATGCCGTACATGTCGAAGCAGTACCGCTCGAACCAGTTCACCCCGCGCCACACCGAGGTCACCGACTTCAAGACGCAGTCGTCCTCGGGGACCTTGACCCTTAGCCTGATGCGAACGCCCAGGGGGAGGGAGACGAGGTTGTAGACCACCTCGAAGCGCGGCTCCTCCCCGAGGTAGTCGACCGCCGTCAGGTAGGGCGCGAGGTCGAAGCGCCCCTCCTCCCGCAGGTACCGGCAGACCTCGAGGATCTTCTCCTTCGAGACGAAGGCGCAGTCGTCGCCGCCCACTCCCACGTAGGCGTCGGTCACAGCATCGGGGAAGCGCTCCAAGAGCGCGCCGATCACGGCCTTGGACATCGCGGGCCTGCCCTCATCCCTCCCGCCTGCCGGGCGGGGCGAGCGGAAGGGGCTTGTGGTCGATGAGCCTGTGCGCCTGGTTCTGGATCCTCTGCTGCAGAAGAATGATCCCGTCCAAGACCTGCTCCGGCCGCGGAGGGCACCCGGGGATGTAAACGTCCACCGGGACGATGCGGTCGATGCCCTGCACCGTGGCGTAGTTGTCGTAGAAGCCGCCCGAACTGGCGCAGACCCCGAAGGCCACCACCCACTTCGGGTCGGCCATCTGCTCGTACACCCGCCGGAGAATGGGGGCCTGCTTGCAGTTGACCGTCCCCACCACCATGAGCAGGTCGGCCTGGCGCGGGGAGAAGCGCGGCAGCGCCGCCCCGAAGCGGTCGAGGTCGTAGCGGGCCGCGGCGAGGGTCATGTACTCCATCCCGCAGCACGCGGTGACGAAGGGGTACTGGAAGAGCGAGTACTTGCGGGCCCACCCGAGCCCCTTCGACACGAGCCCGGAGAGCCCTTTCAGCGCTTCCTCGCGGCGCGTGGTGATCGCCGGAAAGCCTTCGATCTCGGAAACCATCTCTGCCTTCGCCTCTCTGAGGGTCCAAGGCTTCCGCTAGTCGGCCCAGTCGAGCACGCCCTTCCTCCAGACGTACACGAGGCCGGCGAGGAGGGTGGCCACGAAGATCCCCATGGAGACATAACCGGGCCAGCCCAGCCCCGCGTGACCTTGCGCATCGGGCAAGAGGAGGACCGCCCAGGGGTACACGAACACCGCCTCGACGTCGAACACGATGAAGAGGATGGCGACGACGTAGAACTTCACGTCGAACCGCTCCCGGGCCGACCCCGCCGGCAACGAGCCGCACTCGAAGGGCGTCTCCTTCACGGCGCTCGGCCGACGGGGTCCGAGGACGTTCGAGAGCCCCACCATGAGCGCCCCGATCCCAAAGGCCAAGACGAGCACGAGCGCGATGGGCACGTAGACGCGAAGTGGTGTCATGAGAAGGGGAATCGGGGACGGGCCCTTAACTGCCTGCCCGGTCCGGATTTGTCAATGGGTTTCACCGCTTGACTTGTTCGCCCGCTCGGGAGTATCCCCTCCTGGTTTCCTCTGAGCTTGCGAGAGGATACGCAGGACCCGGGTCAAGTGCATGGGATTCGACTTCGCAGCCGTTCTGGCGTTCGCGCTGGTGGCAGTGGCTATTGCTCTCGGTGGAATCCTTGCCTCGCGCCTCATCGGTCCCAGGGCGCCCAACCCCGAGAAGGCCAGCATCTACGAGTGCGGCGAACGCCCCGTCGGGGTGGCCTGGTTCAACTTCAACCCGCGCTTCTACCTCTTCGCCCTGGTGTTCGTGATCTTCGAGGTCGAGGTGGCGCTCACCTTCCCGGTCGTGGCGGTGTACCGGCGCTGGGTCGAGACGAGCCCGCTTTTGGCCTGGACGGCGCTCGGGGAGCTCCTCGTCTTCACCGTCATCCTGGTCGTGGGCCTGGCCTGGATCTGGGCTCGGGGCGACCTCGCCTGGGTGAAGAAGCTGTCGGCCCGCCCCACCGAGCGGCCGCCCCCGGCCCCCTCGCCCGAGGTCAGAAGCGACCGCCCGGCGGCGTGAAGGGAGAGCCCGGAACATGGAACCCCCGAGGATGGGCCACGGCGACGTCGGTGGAGACGTCACCCTCTTCCACACGAGCCAGCTCGACTCGCTCATCAACCTGGCCCGCGAGAACTCGCTCTGGTACCTCCTGTTCGGACTGGCGTGCTGCGGCATCGAGCTCATCCAGACGGGCGGCCCGCGCGCGGACCTGATGCGCTTCGGCGCCATCCCCAGGGCCTCGCCCCGCCAGGCGGACTTCATGATCGTGGCCGGCACCCTCACCTACAAGATGGCCCTGCGCGCCAAGCTCCTCTACGACCAGATGTCCGAGCCGAAGTACGTGATCTCCATGGGCTCGTGCGCCAACTGCGGGGGCCTCTTCCAGCTCGCCTACTCGGTCTGCAAAGGGGTGGACAAGGTCATCCCGGTGGACGTCTACGTCCCCGGCTGTCCCCCGCGGCCCGAGGCGCTCACCGAGGGCCTGCTTCGGCTCAAGGAGCTCGTCCGGCGAGAGAGGTGGGCGGACAAGCGCCGCCCCGAGGACGGGGCCCCCCCCGTCCCGCCCTCGCGCTAGTCGAAGGGCCCGGTGCGCTCGAACCCGGGAACCCCCGGTCTTTTAAGGAAAGGCCCGCGCTTCATGAACACCCAGGAACTCCACGAGCGGCTCAGGGCGAGGTTCGGGGAGGACGTGGGACCGCTCCTCGAGGAAAAGGTCGATTCGTCCTGCGTGGTCTTGCCCTCGCGGATCGCCGAGGTGTGCCGGTTCGCGAAGAAAGAGGTGGGGATCGAGCTCGACCACCTCGAGGATCTCACCGCAGTCGACTGGCCCAAGAGAGCCGTCATCGAGGTGGTCTACCACCTCTTCTCCTACCGGCACCGCCACGCCCTCGTCCTCAAGGTCCTTTCCGACCGGGCGGCCCCCAGGGTGCCCACGGTCGAAGGCGTCTGGAAGGCCGCCAACTGGTTCGAGCGGGAGGTGTTCGACCTGTTCGGCGTGGAGTTCGTGGGCCACCCCGATCTGCGGCGCATCCTCATGCCCGACGACTGGGTGGGCCACCCCCTCCGCAAGGACTACGAGGAGGCGGGCGGCTACCACGGCATCTCCAACGTCCGCGAGAACCCGCTCGTCGAGCTCCGGCGGCTCGACGAGAGGGCCCGCGCCGCCCTCTCCCCGAAGGCCTCGCCCCCGAAGCCTGCCACCCCCCCCGCCGGACCGGAGCCCGCCTAGGGGAAAGACCATGGAACGGCTCATCCTGAGACGGCTTTCGGCGGACGGGGAGGAGATGATCCTCAACTTCGGCCCCCAGCACCCCTCCACCCACGGCGTCATCAACTTCATGGTGGAGACCGACGGCGAGGTCATCCGCAAGGCCATCCCCGAGGTCGGATACCTGCACCGCTCGATCGAGAAGATCGGCGAGAAGGTCGGCTACCCCGGGTTCATGCCCTTCACCGATCGGGTCGACTACGTGGCGGCGATGTTCGCCAACGAGGGGTACGCCATCGCGGTGGAGCGGCTCCTGAAGCTCGAGATCCCCCCCCGGGCAAGGTGGCTCAGGGCCATCTCCTGCGAGCTCTGCCGGATCGCCTCCCACCTCATCGCGGTGGGCACCATGACCATGGACATCGGCGCCTTCACCCCCATGCTCCACGGGGTGCGGGAGCGCGAGACCGTGAACGACCTCATCGAGGCGCTCTGCGGGGCAAGGCTCACCTACAACTACCACCGCATCGGCGGAGTGGCCTTCGACCTGCCCGAGGGGTGGCGGGAGAAGACCCTGCGCTTCCTCGACCACTTCGACCGCTTCCTCACCGAGTTCGATCGGCTCATCTCCTTCAACGAGGTCTACGTGAAGCGGCTCGCGGGCGTGGCCGTGATCCCCGCCCCGCTGGCCATCGATTACGGGCTGGTGGGCCCGAACCTGCGGGGCTCGGGGGTGGACTTCGACCTGCGCCGCGACCTCCCCTACGGCGCCTACCCGCACTTCCACTTCGAGGTGCCGGTGGGCAAGGGCTTTCAGGGCACCACGGGCGACTGCTTCGACCGGTACTACGTCCGCTGCCTGGAGATGAAGGAATCGTCGAAGATCGTCCGCCAGGCGCTCGACACCCTGCCCGAGGGCGAGTTCATGGCCAAGGTCCCCCGGCGCATCAAGCCGGAGCCGGGCGAGGCGCTCTCCCGGGTGGAGAGCGCCCGGGGCGAGATGGCGTACTACGTGGTCTCGGACGGAACCGAGAACGCCTGGCGGGTGCGGGCCCGGACCGGCTCCTTCACCGCCATGGGCATCGTCGAGGCCGTCTCCCCGGGCCTCATGGTGGCGGACCTCGTGGCCCTCATCGCCTCGCTCGACGTGGTGGCCCCGGAGATCGACCGATGACCGAAGCCCTCCCCCTGCCGAAGACGGCCTCCGCCGCGAGGCGCCGGGCCCGCCGCGTCCTCGCCCTCACCCTGGCGGTGGGCCTCGGGCTCCCCTCGGCCCTCTTCGGCGCGGTGCTCGTCCTCTCCCCCCTCCGCCACCTCGCCCCCCCGGGCCTCTCCCCGGGGAGCGTGTTCCTCTTCAGGGCCCTTTGCCTCCTCCTCCTCGCGGTCGTGCTCGTCACCTTCGGCGCGGTCATCTCCGGCATGACCGTCTGGTGGGAGATGCGGGTCTCCTCGAGGATGCAGAGCCGGGTGGGCTACAACCGGGTGGGCGCCGCCGGCTTCCTCCAGTGGGTGGCGGACGCGGTGAAGCTCATCCTCAAGGAGGATCTCGTCCCCAAGGACGCCGACGCGGTCCTCTTCCGGGCGGCCCCCTACTTCGTCATCGTGGGGTTCGCCCTCACCTTCGTGGCCCTCCCCTTCGGCGAGAGCCTCATCGCCGCCGACCTCGACGTGGGCATCTTCTACCTGCTCTCGGTCAGCGCCCTGGTGGTGGTCGGCATCCTCGTGGCCGGGTGGTCGTCCAACTCCAAGTGGTCGCTCTTCGGCGGGATGCGGTCCGCCGCCCAGGTGATCTCCTACGAGATCCCGGCCGGGCTCGCGGCCATGGTCCCGGTGCTCATGGCCGGCACCCTCTCCATGCAGGGGATCATCAGGAGCCAGGGCGCCTGGCCCTGGCAGTGGATCCTGCTCACGAACCCGTTCGCGCTCCTCGCCTTCCTGGTGTTCTTCGTGGCCCAGCTCGCCGAGGGGAACCGCACCCCCTTCGACCTGCCCGAGGCCGAGAGCGAGCTCGTGGCCGGCTACGTGTCGGAGTACTCCGCCTTCCGCTTCGCCATCTTCTTCCTCGTCGAGTACGGGAACCTGTGGGTGATGTCGGCGGTGGCGGTGACCCTCTTCCTGGGCGGCTGGCAGGTACCGTTCGCGGGGCCGGCCGCCTTCGAGGCGGCGCGCGGGGTCGCGACCCTCCCCGGCCCCCTCTGGTGGGCCCTCGAGATCCTGTCCCTCCTCGTCTTCGTGGCGAAGACCGTCCTCGTCATGAACCTCATCATCTGGGTCCGCTGGACCTTGCCCCGGATCCGGGTCGACCAGATGATGTCGCTCTGCTGGAAGTACCTCGTCCCCTTCGCCTTCGCCGCCTTCGTGGGGACGCTCCTCTGGCAGATCCTCCTCGCGAGAGTTCCCTGGGTCGCCTCCTTGACCGGCGCCGTCCTCACCCTGGGGGGCGCGGTCACCGCCTACTTCTTCCTCCGGCTCACCTACCGCAACATCGCCGCGGTAGGCGACCGGGTGGACCTGTCCAACTGGTGAGGGGAACGCCCCACATGCCCGAGACCGTCCGAGCCTACGCCCTCGCCGTGGGGACCACGGTCCGGTCCTTCTGGCACGGCCTGTCCATCACCCTCTCCTACCTGCTCCGCCGGCCCATGACGGTCCAGTACCCCGACCGGACGGCGCTGCCGGTGCGCGAGATGCTGCCCCCCCGCTACCGGGGCTTCTTGGAGGTCGACGTCTCCATCTGCACCGGGTGCCAGGCCTGCGAGCGCGCCTGCCCCATCGACTGCATCGCCATGGTGCTGGAGAAGGACCCGCAGAACCCCAAGCAGCGTCTCGTCACCCAGTTCGACATCGACGAGGCGAAGTGCATGTTCTGCGGCCTGTGCGTCGAGCCCTGCCCCACCGGCTCCATCCAGCACACCCAGGAGTTCGAGGCCTCGACCCGCCACCTGCGCAACCTCACCTTCCGCTGGTCGGATCCCCTGAAGCCCTGGCCGGTCTACAAGGTGCCCAAGGACGCGACCTACTACCCGCGGGCGCTTCTCGGCGCCATCCTGCGCCCCATGCTCGAGGCCCGCGCCTGGGACGCTCCCCCTCCCGAGTTCTTGCCGCCCGAGCCCGAGGGGAAGCCCGCCCCCGCCGCCCCGGCCAAGGCCGCACCCCCACTCCCCGCCCCCGCCTCGGCCGCTCCCCCGAAGCCCGGGCCCTGACCGCGAGGACCCCGCCATGCCCCCTTCCCTCCGAAGACTCGTGGCCTGGGCCGCCGCCTCGGTGGTGGTGGTCCTGTTCCTGGTCGTGCTCGCCTCCCTCGCCATCACCCCGGCCGCAAGGGAGGCCCTCGCCCCGCGGGAGGGAGAAGGGGGGGCGGTGGCCGTGCTCTTCTACGCGCTCTCGGCCGTGGCCCTCCTCGGGGCGGCGGCGGTGGCCTTCGCCCGCAACATCGTCTACAGCGCCCTCGGGCTCCTCGCGGCGCTCCTCGGAGCGGGGTCGCTCTACGTGCTCCTCTCCGCCGACTTCGTGGCCATCGCCCAGCTGCTCGTCTACGTGGGCGGGGTCATGGTGCTCGTGCTCTTCGCCGTCATGCTCACGAACAAGATCACCGAGGTGAACGTCTCGAACGCGAGCTTCGGCCTGTTCGGCGGCCTCCTCCTCCTCGTGGCCATGGGGCCCTTGCTCGTGGCGGTCGCCCTCCTCACCCCCTGGCGCGACCTTGCCCCCGGGCCCCTCGCCCCCACCACCTCCGCCCTGGGCGACGCGCTTCTCACCCGCTGGCTCTTGCCGTTCGAGGTGGCCTCCCTGGTCTTGCTCGCCACCCTGGTCGGCGCGGTGATCATCGCGCGGAAAGAGCTGAAGGAGGGCTGACCCCTTGACCATCACCCTCGTGCACTACCTCGTGGTCGGCGCCCTGCTCTTCGCCTTGGGGCTCGTCACCGTCGCCACCCGCCGCAACGCGGTGGGTGTGCTCATGGGCGTGGAGCTCGTCCTGAACGGCGCCAACGTGAACTTCGTCGCCTTCGGCCGCTATGGCGGCGACGCGGTGGGGGGCTCGGTCTTCGCCCTCTTCGTCATCGTGCTCGCCGCGGCCGAGGCGGCGGTGGGCCTCGCCATCGTCCTCGCCCTGTTCCAGACCTCGAAGAGCATCGACGTCCGCCAGGCGGACCTCCTCAGGGAGTGAAGATGGAACACCCGGCCCTGGTCACGCAGGCGAGCCTCCTCTGGCTCATCCCCGCCCTGCCGCTCCTTGGCTTCGTGGTGAACGCCCTTTTCGGCGCCCCGCTGCAGAGGGCGTTCGGCAAGCGGCTCATCCACACCGTCGCCATCGGGGCGGTGGCCGCCTCCTTCTTCGTGGCCCTCTACTTCTTCGGGCGGATGCTCGGCGCCGACCCCGAGCAAAGGACCCTGCAGGAGACCCTCTGGAACCTCTTCACCGCGGGACGGCTCTCGGTCGACCTGGCCTTCTCCCTCGACCCGCTCTCCATGACGCTCGTCCTCGTCATCACCGGGATCGGCGCCCTCATCCACCTCTTCTCCGTCGGCTACATGGCCGACGAGCCCTCCTACTGGCGCTACTTCGGCTACCTGAACCTGTTCGTCTTCGCGATGCTGCTCCTCGTCATGGGGGACAACTTCGCGGTCCTCTTCTTCGGGTGGGAAGGGGTGGGGCTCGCCTCCTACCTGCTCATCGCCTTCTGGTACTCCGATCCGGAGAAGGCCCGGGCCGGCATGAAGGCCTTCGTGGTGAACCGGATCGGCGACTTCGGGTTCCTCCTCGGCCTCCTCCTCCTCTTCTGGGCCCTGGGGGGTGGTTGGGTAGAGCGCCCGGGCCTCGCCCGGACGGTGGAGTACGCGCCCGTGGCCGAGCTCCGGCCGCTCGATCCGGCCATCGGGGCGGCCGACGCCGACGCCCTCGCCCCCCGGGTGAAGGGGGTGAAGGTCGGCCCCACCCTCTCCTTCCGCGAGCTGCACGACCAGATCTCCGTGGAGGAGACCGGGGTGAGGGAGCGGCTCCTCCACGCCACCCTGTGGGGGATGCCGGTCCTGTCGATCGTGGGGATCCTCCTCTTCGTGGGGGCGATGGGGAAGAGCGCCCAGATCCCGCTCTACGTCTGGCTCCCGGACGCGATGGCCGGGCCCACCCCGGTCTCGGCCCTGATCCACGCCGCCACCATGGTCACCGCCGGCGTCTACATGGTGGCCCGGCTCAGCTTCCTCTTCGCCCTGTCGGCGAGCGCCATGGGTTGGGTGGCCCTGGTGGGCGCGGCCACCGCCGCCCTGGGCGCCTCGATCGCCTTCTTCCAGTACGACATCAAGAAGGTCCTCGCCTACTCCACCGTCTCCCAGCTCGGCTTCATGTTCATCGGGGTGGGGGTGGGAGCCTACTGGGCCGGCACCTACCACCTCCTCACCCACGCCTTCTTCAAGGCCACCCTCTTCCTCTGCGCCGGCTCGGTGATCCTCGGCTGCCACCACGAGCAGGACATGCGGAGGATGGGCGGGCTCGGGCGCCACATGCCCCTCACCCGCTCCGCCTACCTCGTGGCCTGCATCGCCATCGCCGGCTTCCCCGTCGCCAACGGCTTCTACTCGAAGGACGAGATCCTCTGGAAGGCGTTCACGAGCGACCACCTGGCGCTCTTCGGAACGCCCACCCCCTGGCTCGGCCCGGCCATCTACCTCATCGGCATCGCGACCGCGGTGGGCACGAGCTTCTACATGTTCCGCTCCTACTACATGACCTTCACCGGTCCCTACCGGGGCGGAGGACACCGCCACGAGCACAACGAGGATCCCCACGCGGCCACCGCCGCGAGGCACCCGGCCCTCTCCGCCTCGGCCCACGCCTCGGACGGCGCGGTCCACGCCGCCCACGGCGAGCACGGCGGCCGGGCTCCCGTGCCGCACGAGTCCCCCTGGACCGTCACCCTGGTGCTCCTCGTGCTCGCCACCGGCTCGGTCCTGACCCTCCTCCTCGGCCTCCCGGCGCTCTGGACCGGCACCTCCCCGCTCTTCGAGCGCTGGCTCGAGCCTGTCGTGGCAAAGGTCCGGTTCCGGGAGGTGGGCCACGAGCTGGAAGGGCTCTTCCAGCTCTTCGGGGTGCTCGCCGCCGCCCTGGGCTGGCTCGCCGCCCGGGCTCTCTACCGGGAGGCGAGGAGCCCCTTGCCCGGCCGGATGAAGGAGCGCTTCTTCCGGGCCTGGACCGTCGTCTACAACAAGTACTACGTGGACGAGCTGTACGCCCTCGCGGTGGTGCGGCCCACCATCCGCCTCGCCGCCCTCCTCTTTTGGATCGACGCCCACCTCGTCGACGGGCTCGTGAACCTGGTCGGCCGGATCGCCCGGTTCGCCTCGGCCATCTCCGACGTCATCGACCGGTACGCGGTGGACAAGGCGGTCGATGGGGTGGCGGTCCTGACCCGAGGGGCGGGAAGGCGCCTACGGCGAGTGCAGACCGGCCACATCCAGACCTACCTCTACGGCGCGCTCGGCGGCGCACTCGTGGTGGTCCTCTTGAACTACCTCATCCGCTAGCGAGGGACTCTCTCCATGTTCTCTCCAGGCACCGTCTTAAGCTGGGCCACCTTCGCCCCCCTCCTCGGCGCCGGCCTCATCGTCTTGCTCGTGGTGGTCCGCTACCTCCTGCGCCTGCCCCGGGGGGTGGCCGACCAGGGCGCCCGCCTCCTCGCCCTCCTCTTTAGCGGCCTCTCCCTCGCCTGCGCGATCGCGGCCTGGCGGCAGTACGACCCGAGCCCGAGCGCCCCGGCCTTCCAGCTCGTCCACCACTTCACCTGGATCGAGTCCTTCAACATCGAGTACTTCCTGGGGGTGGACGGGCTCTCGATCTCCCTCGTCCTCCTCACCGGGCTCATCTCCTTCGTGGCCACCATCGCTTCCATGCCCTGGTGGTCGGGGGCGCGCGCCGCGGAGATGGCGGGGATGACCGAGGGGGAGACGGGCGAGGCCGGGGGCCACCACCCAAGGCACTTCTCGGTCCGGATGGTGCCGGGATACATGGTGCTTCTCCTCCTCCTCCAGACCGGGATGATGGGCACCTTCGTCGCCCTGGACATGTTCCTCTTCTACGTGTTCTGGGAGGTGATGCTCCTGCCGATGTACTTCCTCATCGGCATCTGGGGCGGGCCGCGCAGGGAGTACGCGGCGATCAAGTTCTTCCTCTACACCCTGGCCGGCTCGGTGCTGATGCTGCTCGCCATCATCGGCATCTACTACAACAGCGCCCCGGCCCCCCTGGCGAGCGGGCATCTGTCCGCCGGCCACACCTTCAACCTCGTGGAGCTGGCCCGGCAGGGAGCGAGCGGGCAGTTCGATCGGGCCGCGCCCATCCTGGGGATGAGCTTCGCCAAGTTGGCCTTCGTGGCCCTCTTCATCGGGTTCGCGATCAAGATCCCCATGTTCCCCTTCCACACCTGGTTGCCCGACGCCCACGTCGAGGCGCCCACCCCCATCTCCGTCATCCTGGCCGGCGTGCTCCTCAAGATGGGCCCCTACGGCATCCTCCGCTTCAACTACCCGCTCCTCCGGGAGGCGACGCAGTGGGCGGCCGGGGCCATCGCCGCCTTCGGGCTCGTGAACATCGTCTACGCCGCCTTCGTGTGCCTGGCCCAGAAGGACCTGAAGAAGCTCATCGCCTACTCCTCGGTCTCGCACATGGGCTTCACCCTCCTCGGGATGGCGGCCATGACCCCGGCGGGCATCTCCGGGGCGGTGCTCAACATGTTCACCCACGGGCTCATCAGCCCCATGCTCTTCCTCGTGGCCGGGGTGATCTACGACCGCGCCCACCACCGGGAGATCGAGCGGTTCGGCGGGCTGGCCCAAGCGCTGCCCGAGTACTCGGCGGTGATGGGGCTCTCCTTCTTCGCCTCCCTGGGGCTCCCCGGGCTGGCGGGGTTCATCTCCGAGTTCATGGTCTTCTCCGGGGCCTTCCCCGTCTTCACCGCCTACACCGCCGTGGCGGCGCTGAGCGTGGTGATCACCGCCTCCTACTACCTGTGGGCCATCCACCGCATGTTCCTCGGCAAGCTCAACCCCGCCTACCAGGGTTACCCTGACCTGAACTGGCGGGAGCGGCTGAGCCTCTACCCCCTGGGGGCCTTGGTGATCGTGCTCGGCTTCTACCCCCAGGCGATCCTTTCCGTCATCAACAACACCCTGCACGCGCTCATCAGCGGGCTTCGGCCGCTCTAGCCCGCGCCTTCTCTAAGCCATGGACTTAAGCCCGCTCGTCAAAGAGAACCTCGGCTCCCTGGCCTACTTCCGCCCCGAGCTTCTGCTCGGTGCGGGGGCGCTCCTCTTGCTCCTCTTGGACCTCACCTTCCGACGGGTCCCGGGGCGGGCCGGGCGGCTCGCGGTCTGCGCCCTCCTCTTTCTCCTCCTCTCGGCGGCGTTCCTTTTCTACCAGCCGACCGGCACCGCCTTGCTCTTCAACGGGATGATGGCGAGCGACGCCTTCGCCACCTTCTTCAAGTGGCTCTTCCTCGCCGCCGCCGCGGTGACGATCGTGGTGGCGGCCCTGGGCAGGGAGGTCGCGCCCGAGCGCATGGGCGAGTTCTTCGCCCTCCTCTTGGCGGTGGTCCTGGGCATGTTCCTCATGGCGAGCGCCGAGGACCTCCTCATGATGTACCTCGCCATCGAGCTCGTCTCGATGACGAGCTACGTGCTCGCCGGCTTCAGGCGCGGGGACCGGCGCGCCACCGAGGCGGCCCTGAAGTACGTCATCTACGGCGGGGTGGCCTCGGGGGTGATGCTGTTCGGGATGAGCTACCTCTACGGCCTCACCGGCACCTTCTCCTTCCACGGGCTGGGGCCGGCCATGTCCCGGGCCCTCGAGGGGTCCGGCCCGGCCCTGGCCGGGGCCAAACTGGCGCTCGTTTCCGGGAGCGTCTTCGTGGCCGCCGGCCTGGGATACAAGGTCGCCGCCGTCCCCTTCCACATGTGGTGCCCGGACGTGTACGAGGGGGCCCCCACCCCCTTCACCGCCTTCCTCTCGGTGGGGCCCAAGGCCGCCGGCTTCGCCCTGGCGCTCCGCTTCTTCCTCTCGGTGTTCGGGGCCCGCGACACCGGCGCGGCCCTCTCGAGCCTCGCCACCGTCCCCTGGCCGGCGGTGATCGGGGTGGTGGCCGCGGCCACCATGACCCTCGGGAACCTGGTGGCCATCGTCCAGACGAACCTGAAGCGGCTCCTCGCCTACTCCTCCATCGCCCATGCCGGCTACACGCTCATGGGACTCTCCGCCGCCTCCGCCGCCGGGACCCAGAGCGTCCTCATCTACCTCTCGGTCTACCTGGTGATGAACCTCGGGGCCTTCGTGGTGGTGATGCTCGTCTCGAGCGCCACCGGCTCGGAGTCGATCCTCGACTACCGGGGCCTGGTCCGGCGGCAGCCCTTCGCCGCCATCGCCTTCGTGGTGTTCCTCCTCTCCCTCACCGGTTTGCCCCCCTTCGCCGGGTTCATCGGGAAGTGGTACCTCTTCACCGCCGTCTGGGCCCGGACAAGCGCCGAGGGCGGGGGCTGGTACGCGGTCCTGCTCGTGGTGGCCGCCCTGAACACCGCCGTCTCGCTCTACTACTACGCGCGGATCATCCGGGCGATGTTCCTCGATCCGCCCAACGCCGCCGAGGCGGGGCCGCTTCGACCGCCCCTCGGGTACCAGCTCCTCGCGGGCGGCTGCGCTGCCCTGGTGATCGCGTTCGGGGTGCTCCCCCAGCCGCTCATCGCCGCCACCTCGCGGGCGCTCGAGATGCTCGGGGGCTAACGGGCCAGGGAAAGGCCGGTCCGGCTCCCCCCCTCGTCGCCCCTCACCGGGGCGAGAGCGCCGCCCGCGCCAACTCGGCGAAGGCCGCCGCCGCCCGCGACGGAGGCCCGCTCGCGAGCACGACGAGCCCGACCTCCCGGACCGCCGAGAGCCCCCGAAGCCCCACCGCCCGGAGCACCCCGGCCGCCACCTCGCGCCGGACCGCCACCGCGGGCACGATCGAGACTCCGAGCCCGAGCTCGACCAGCTTCTTCAAGACCTCGACGCTGCTCATCTCCATCGCCACCCAAGGCGAGGCCCCGAGCCGCGAGAACTCGGTGTCGAGGACGGCCCGGGCGCCGGTGGTCCGATCGAGGAGGAGGAGCGGATAGGGGAGGATCGCCTCGAGGCCGGCCCACCTCCGCCGCGAGAGCGGGTGCCGGGGAGGGCAGATGAGAACCTCCTCCAAAGGCGCCAGGGGCTCGACCTTGAGCCGCCCCCCCCCCGCCCGCCCGCTCACACCCAGGCCCGGGGGCAAGGGAAGGGTCACGACCCCGAGGTCCAAAGAGCGCAAGAGCACCTGCTCGGCCGTGGCCGGGGAGGGGCGGTTCTCGAGCCTCAGGTCGATGCCTGGGTAGCGGGCGCGGAAGGTGGCGATCACCGGCGGGAGCACGTAGTAGGCGAGGGTGTCGCTCGTGCCCAGGACGAGCGACCCGAGGGTGAGCTCCGCCAGCGCGGCGAGCCCCTCCCGGGCGCCCTGCATCTCCTCGAGAACCCGCTCCGCCCGGGGGAGGAGCAAGCGGCCCGCCGCGGTGAGCTCCACCGCGCGGCCCCCCCGCAAGAAGAGCCGCGCTCCCACCTCCCCCTCGAGCCGCGCCACTGCCTGGCTCACCGCCGACTGGGTCCTCTTGAGCTCTCTCGCCGCCCGCGAGAAGCCGCGCTCCCGAGCCACCGCCACGAAGGCGAGCAGCTGGTCGCTGTCGAGCGGATTCATCATCGTTCCTAATACATATCATCACGAAGATTCGTTGGCGTGATTCATGGCCGCCCGGCAGGATCCGGGGGAGATCTCTCCCCATGGAGGCCCCCCGTGCCCATCCTCGAGCTTTGCGGCCCCCCGGCCCTCTCCCCGGCAAGAACGGCCCGGGCGCTCGCCCGCCTGAGGGCAAGTAACCCGGGGGTCCTCGCCCTCGCCGCCGACTTCGTCCACTTCGTCGACGCGGAGCGCCCCCTCGACGGGGAGGCCCTCCGCCTCCTCGAGCGCCTGCTCAGCTACGGACCCCGGAAGAGGGAGGGGACCTTCGCGGTCGGCCAAAGGCTCTGGGTCGTCCCTCGCCTCGGGACCATCTCCCCCTGGTCCACCAAGGCGACCGAGATCGCCCGGATCTGCGGCCTCGGGGCGGCCGGGATCCGCCGCATCGAGCGCGGGGTGGCCTACGCCATCTCGGGCCCGGTCCTGGACGAACGCGCCCTCTCCCTCGCCCTTCACGATCGGATGACCGAGTCGGTCCTCGTTCGCTCGAGGGACGCCTCTCGCCTCTTTCAGAGGGACGCTCCCAGGCCCCTCGAGGCGGTGGACCTCCTCTTGAGCGGACGGGAGGCCCTGGTCCGGGCCAACCTTGCGATGGGCCTCGCCCTCTCCGAGGACGAGATCGACTATCTCCTCGAGAGCTTCCTCGCCCTGGGCCGCAACCCCACCGACGTCGAGCTCATGATGTTCTCCCAGGCGAACAGCGAGCACTGCCGCCACAAGGTCTTCAACGCGGAGTTCACCCTCGACGGCAGAAGGGAGCCCCGCTCGCTCTTCGAGATGATCCGCCGTTCCACCGAAAGGAGCCCGGCGGGCGTCCTCTCCGCCTACCGGGACAACGCCGCGGTGGTGGAGGGCACGGTGGCGGGCCGTTTCTTCCCCGACCCGACCACGGGCGTCTACCGGTACACCCTGGAGCCGGTCCACCTCGTCATGAAGGTCGAGACCCACAACCACCCGACCGCCATCTCCCCCTTCCCCGGCGCGGCCACGGGCTCGGGAGGCGAGATCCGCGACGAGGGGGCCACCGGTCGGGGGGCCCGGCCCAAGGCCGGCCTCACCGGCTTCGCGGTGAGCGATCTGCGCATCCCCGGCGCCCTTCGCCCCTGGGAGGTGGACCGCGGCAAGCCCGGCCGCATCGCCTCGGCCCTGGAGATCATGCTCGAGGGGCCGCTCGGGGCAGCCGCCTTCAACAACGAGTTCGGCCGGCCCAACCTCGCGGGCTACTTCCGGACCTTCGAGCTCGAGGTAGAGGGACCGGCCGGGCGCGAGGTCCGCGGCTACCACAAGCCCATCATGCTCGCGGGCGGCTTCGGGAACATCCGGGGGGAGCACGTCCGAAAGGCTCCCCTCGAGCCCGGAACGCCCCTCCTCGTCCTGGGCGGGCCCGCCATGCTCATCGGACTGGGGGGCGGCGCCGCCTCCTCGCTCTCCTCCGGCGCCTCGCACGAGGAGCTCGACTTCGCCTCGGTGCAACGCGGCAACCCGGAGATGCAGCGGCGCTGCCAGGAGGTCCTCGATCGCTCCTGGGCCCTCGGGGCGGAGAACCCCATCCTCTCCATCCACGACGTGGGCGCGGGCGGCCTCGCGAACGCCTTTCCCGAGATCGTCCACGACGCCCGGAAGGGCGCCGTGCTCGAGCTCCGCCGGATCCCGAGCGACGAGCCCGGCCTCTCCCCCCTCGAGATCTGGTGCAACGAGGCGCAGGAGCGGTACGTCCTCGCGGTGGCCAAGGACCGGCTCGAGACCTTCCGCCGGATCTGCGCCCGGGAGCGCTGCCCGGTGGCGGTCGTGGGCAGGACCACCGCCGAGGAGCGCCTGGTGCTCGAGGACGAGCTCCTTGGGGGGCGGCCCATCGACATGCCCCTCGCCCTGCTCCTCGGCAAGCCCCCACGGATGCGGCGCAATTCGAGCCGGATCGAGACGGCCTCCCCCCCCCTGGACCTCTCCGCCATCCCGCTCTCCGAGGCGGTTCGCCGGGTGCTCCTCCTCCCCGCCGTCGCCGACAAGACCTTCCTCGTCACCATCGGCGACCGCACCGTCACCGGACTCGTGGCCCGCGACCAGATGGTCGGCCCGTGGCAGGTCCCGGTGGCCGACGCGGCCGTGACCGCCACCTCCTACACCGCCTTCTCTGGCGAGGCCATGGCCGTGGGCGAGCGGAGCCCGGTGGCCCTCCTCGACGCCAGGGCCTCCGCCCGGCTGGCGGTGGCCGAGGCCCTGACCAACATCGCCTCCGCACCCATCGCCCGGCTCTCCGACGTGAAGCTCTCCGCCAACTGGATGGCGGCGGCCGGACACCCGGGGGAGGATGCGCGGCTCTTCGACGCGGTCCGGGCGGTCGGGGAGGAGCTGTGTCCGGCCCTGGGGGTGGCGATCCCGGTGGGGAAGGACTCCGTCTCCATGAAGACGGTGTGGGAGGAGTCGGGCCGGCCCTTCGCCGTCACTTCTCCCCTCTCCCTCGTGGTGAGCGCCTTTGCCCCGGTGACCGACCTCCGCCGGGCGCTCACCCCCGAGCTCCGCGTCGACGCCGGCCCGACCGAGCTCGTCCTCGTGGACCTGGGCCGGGGACAGGACCGCCTGGGCGGCTCAGCCCTGGCCCAGGTCCAGGGAAAGCTCGGCGACCGGCCGCCCGACCTCGACGATCCCGCCCTCCTCCGGGCCTTCTTCGAGGGCGTCCAGACGCTCAACGAGAAGGGGCTCCTCCTCGCCTACCACGACCGGTCCGACGGCGGTCTCTTCGCGACGCTCCTCGAGATGGCCTTCGCCGGCGGGACCGGGCTCGACATCGACCTCGCCCCGTGCAAGGGCGACCCGCTCGCGGTCCTCTTCAGCGAGGAGCTCGGCGCCGTGCTCCAGGTTCGCGCCGCGGAGGTGGACGCGGTCGAGGCCACCCTCTCGGCCCTTGGGCTCTTCGGCTGCGTCCACCGCCTGGGCCCGCCAAGGAAGGGCGACCTCATCGTCCTCTCGCGCGGGGAACGGGTCCTCCTCGAGGTCTCGAGGAGCGAGCTCCGCGGCCTGTGGTCCGAGACCACCCACCGCCTCCAGGCCCTCCGCGACGACCCGACCTGCGCCGACGAGGAACAGGAGGGGCGGACGGACCCGACCGACCCGGGGATGAGCGCCCACCTCACCTTCGATCCGGAGGAGGACCTTGCCGCCCCGTTCCTCGGGGGGGCCCGCCCCCGGGTGGCCATCCTCCGGGAGCAAGGCGTGAACGGCCAGATCGAGATGGCGGCCGCCTTCGACCGGGCCGGCTTCGAGACGGTCGACGTCCACTCGAGCGACCTCTTGGAGGGGCGGGCCACGCTCACCGGGTTTCGGGGCCTCGCCGCCTGCGGCGGCTTCTCCTACGGGGACGTCTTGGGCGCGGGAGAGGGCTGGGCCAAGTCGATCCTCTACAACGCCCGGGCCCGGGAGGAGCTCCTGAAGTTCTTCCTCCGCACCGACACCTTCGCCCTGGGCGTGTGCAACGGCTGTCAGATGCTCTCGAACCTCTCCGAGCTCATCCCCGGCGCCTCGGACTGGCCCCGCTTCGTCCGGAACCGATCGGAGCAGTTCGAGGCGCGCCTCTCGCTCCTGGAGATCCTTCAGAGCCCCTCGGTGCTCCTCCGGGGCATGGCCGGCTCGCGCCTCCCCATCGCCGTGGCCCACGGCGAGGGGCGAGCCGAGTTCACCCGCGCCGGCCAGCGCGAGGCGCTCGAGGCGCGCGGCCTCTTCGCGGCCCGCTTCGTCGACCACCGCGGCCGCCCCACCGAGCGGTACCCCGAGAACCCCAACGGCTCGCCCGGCGGCCTCGCTGCCCTCACCACCCCCGACGGGCGGGTGACGATCATGATGCCCCACCCCGAGCGCGTCTTCCGCGCCGTGCAGCTCTCCTTCTGCCCGCCCGGGTTCGCGGTGGAGGGCCCATTCATGCGGCTCTTCCGAAACGCCCGGGCGTTCGTGGGGTGAGGGCCCGGGGGCCAGAGCCTTCAGGGGCGATGCCCCTCGAGCCTCTTCAGGTCCTCCGGCTCCATCGTCACCTGGCCCAGGTGGCGGTCGGGAGAGATCACCTCCCCGTGGTAGTCGCTCCCCGCGGTGGGGACGAGGTTCAGCTCCCTCGCGAGGCGCAGGTACTTCTCCCGGACCGAGGGGTTGTGGTCGGGATGGTGGGTCTCGATGCCCACCACCCCCCTCGAGGCGAGGCGCTCCACCTCGCCGCGCTCCAGGCCCGAAACCCCGGGGTGGGCCACCGTGACCGTCCCCCCCGCCCCCCGGACCAGCCGGACCGCGTCGTCCACCTCCAGCCGAAAGCGCTGCACGTAGGCGGGACGGCCCTCGCCCAAGAAGAGGTCGAAGGCCTCCTTCACGCTCGAGACCGCCCCGGTCTCCAGGATGGCGCGGGCCACGTGAGCCCGTCCGATGGTCTTGCCGTCGCCGAACTTCTCCACGTCGGCCCCCCGGATCCGGACGCCGACCGCGGAGAGCCGCTCCAGGATGAGATGCATCCGCTTTCGCCGGTGGAGGGCGAGGTGGTCCTCGAACCGCCGCAGGGCCAGGGCTTCCGGGTCGACGAAGTGACCGAGCAGGTGGATCTCGCGCCCGTCCAGGAAGGCGGACAGCTCGATCCCGGGGACGAACCGCACCCCCACCCGCCCGGCCGCCTCCCTGGCCGCAGGCAGGCCGGCCACGGTGTCGTGGTCGGAGAGCGACCAGACCGCAAGGCCTGCCCGGGCGACCTGCTCGGCCACCTCGCCCGGAGCGTACTGCCCGTCGGAAGCGCGGCTATGGGAATGGAGATCGATCCGTCCGGCGCTTTGGCCGGTCTCTTCCATGAAGGAGCTCCTCGGGCGTGTTAGGCTAATCTTAAGCGAGGTGCGGGGCCGAAGTCGCCTCGGGCCCGCGCGAACAAAAAGGCGAAGGTGGTCCCATGCAGCACGTTCTCCGCATCTCCAGAAAGATCGACTACGGCCTCCGGGCGATGATCTACCTGGCCTCCCTCGCGAGGGGCGCGGTCGTCCCCTTCCGGGAAATCGCGCGGCAGATGGACGTGCCGGAAGACTTCCTGGCCAAGATCCTGAAGACCCTGGTGGACGCGGAGCTGGTGCGCTCGAGCCGCGGTCCCCACGGAGGCTACGCCCTCGCCAAGAGCCCCTCCGAGGTGAGCTTCCTCGACGTGATCGAGGCGGTCGAGGGGCCCGTCGCCCTGAACGTCTGCCTTGACGGGGAGGACGCCTGCGGCCACTCCACCTGCTGCACCATGATGGGAGTGTGGAAGCTCGGGCAGGAGCGGATGCTCGACGTGTACCGCCAGGCCCGCCTCTGCGACCTCGCCTTCAAGCCGGCCGACGACGGCACCGTGGGCCTCGTCCAGCTGGAGCTCTTGCAGAGGAACCGGACCCGGGCCTGACCCGGCTCTGGGCCCGAGGGGCCCTCGCCCCTTCCCCGAGAGTCCGGCCTTCGGGGGGCGGTCCGGTTTCGGTTGACCCCGCCCGATCCCGCCGCTAAGGTCCGCCGCCGCGATGCCTCCGTCTCGCCGCGAGATCCGCAGGCGGCTCTTGTCCCGGCCTCCGGTCGAGCCCATGCGGCTCTCCCCGGGGATGAGCGTCGTCGACCTCGTGAACGCGTACCGCCGGGCGGGGGCCTTCAACGGAGGGCGCCTGGCCGAGGCCTGCGACCTGTTCGGCCGGATGATCGACTCGGGCGCGACCATCGCCCTCACCGTGACCGGAGCGATGGCGCCGGCGGGCCTGGGCGGCGCCTTCCAGGCCATGCTCGAGCATGGCTTCGTGGACCTCGTGGTGGCCACCGGCGCGAACCTGTACCACGACCTCCACTTCGCCCTGAAGCTCCCCGTGGTCCAGGGCCACTTCCAGGTCGACGACCGCGAGCTGTACCGGGCCGGCATCGAGCGCATCTACGACGTCTTCATCACCGAGGACTCGCTCCTCGACACCGACGCCTTCGTGCGGGAGGCGCTCGTGAAGGCCCCCAAAGCCCTGCGGGGCCACCTCTCCACCGCCCAGCTCCACCACTACCTCGGACAGCTCGTGAACCAGTCGGCGCCGCTCCCCTCCCAAAGCTGGGTGGCGACCGCGGCGCGGCTCGACGTCCCGGTGTTCACCTCCTCCCCCGGCGACAGCTCCATCGGCATGAACGTCGCCGCCCTGAAGCTCCGGGGGGGCGAGACCACCGTCGACCCGGACCTCGACGTCCTCGAGTCCACCGCCATCGTCTACGGGGCCAAGGTGAACGGCGTCGTGGTCCTGGGCGGCGGCTCGCCCAAGAACTTCTACCTGCAGACCCAGCCCACCCTCTGGCAGATCCTGGACCTGAACCGGGGGGGCCACGAGTACGTCCTGCAGATCTCCACCGACTCGCCCCAGTGGGGCGGGCTCTCGGGCGCGACCCCGTCCGAGGCCATCAGCTGGGGCAAGGTGCAGGCGAACCTCAGGAAGAACTACGTGGTGGTCTACTCGGACTCCACCATCGCCGCGCCCATCGTCTTCGCCTACGCCCTCGCCACCCGCAAGAAACGCCCCCTGAAGCGCCTCTTCCGGAAGCTCCCCGCCCTCACCGAACGGCTCAGGCAGGCGCACCTCCGCCGGCATCCCGACTCCTCCGCCCTCGAGGAGATGCGCGAGGCCGGCCGGGTCGGGCCGCGCGCGAGGGGAGCGCGCCCGCCCCTCAGGCGGTGACCGTGCCGTTCGACCCCTCCGCCGCGGCCCTGCCCGGCTCGGGCGTGTTCGGCCTTCCCCACAGGGAGGACGAGGCCGCCCTCGTCCTCCTCCCCGTCCCGTTCGAGGCCACCACCTCGTACCGGGGCGGCACCGCTCGCGGCCCGGAGGCGATCCTCTCCGCCAGCCGCCAGGTGGACCTCTTCGACGTCGAGACCGGCCGCCCCTACGAGAAGGGCATCGCCATGCTCCCCCTTCCCGAGGAGGTGGCCCGGCTCGATCGCCTGGCGCGGGCCTCCGCCGAAAAGGTCATCGCCGCCGGAGGGACGGACGGCTCGCAGGAACTCGCGCGGGCCGCCCGTGAGGTGGACGAGGCCTGCGAGCGGGTGAACGCCTTCGTGGAAGAGCGGGTGGCGGGCCTCGTCCGGGCGGGCAAGCGCGCCGGGGTGGTCGGCGGAGATCACTCCGTGGCCCTGGGGAGCCTCTCCGCTCACGCCCGCCGGCACCCGGGAATGGGGGTGCTGCAGGTCGACGCCCACCCCGACCTGCGGGTCGCCTATCAGGGATTCACCTACAGTCACGCCTCGGTCCTGTACAACGCCGCCCGGCGCCTGCCCGAGATCTCCCGGATCGTCCAGGTGGGGGTGAGAGACCTCTCCGAGGAGGAGCAGATCTTCGCCCGGGACTCGGGGGGGCGCATCCTCCAGCACCACGACGCCGCCCTCGCCGGGGCCCGCCTGGAGGGAGAGAGCTGGGCCTCTCAGGTGGCGCGGATCCTCGAGCCCCTCCCCGAGGACGTCTACATCACCTTCGACATCGACGGGCTCGACCCGGCCCTGTGCCCCCACACCGGCACCCCGGTCCCGGGCGGCCTCTCCTTCCAGGAGGCCACCTTCCTCATCGGCGCGGTGGTGCGGAGCGGGCGACGGATCGTCGGCTTCGACCTCGTCGAGGTCGCTCCCGGGCCCGCCGGGGGCGAGTGGGACGGGAACGTCGGGGCCCGGTTGCTCTACAAGCTCGCCGGGTGGACCTTGCTCTAGCTACCCCCCTCGGGCGCCCGGGAGGGCGCCGGCCCTCGCCCTTCATTTCGGGGGCCCCTCCCGCTCCCGCACCTTCTCGACGAGCTCCCTGATGCGCGGGTCGTCGAGCAGGCGCGCCGCCTCCGCGGAGTCGATCCGGCCCCCGGAGTCCGCGAGCGCCCGGAGCCGAGGGTCTTTGAGAAGCGCCCGGGCCGCCTCGCCGTCGGGTGCGCCCGCCCCCTCCTTCTCCGAAAGGCGCGCCGCTCGAAGGACGCGCTCGAGGAGCCGGGCCTTTTCCGGGTCGATCTCCACGAGGAGGTTATGAGCCCGGACCAGGGTCACGTACTCGCTCCCCTCCATCGCCGAGGCGAGCCTCCCCGGCGGTAGACCGCCGGCGAGGAAGAGCGCGGAGAGCAGGACCCAGGCGACGAGCGCCCCCTTCATTCCGCCCAGGATCGCGCCCGCGCCGCGGTCGGTCGGGCCGCGCACCACCCGGGCCACCGACGTTCCTCTGAGGGCCAGGGCCCCGACGAGCGACACCAGGGCGAAGGCTCCCAAAAAGAGCAGCACCGGGGCTCCCGCTCGAGCCAAGAATCCGGGGACCGTGCGCCCCAGACCGGATGCCACCGGGGCGGAAAGGTGCCGGGCGGCGAGCCAGCCGACCACCGCCGCGCAAAGCTGCACGAGCTGCCTCAAGGCGCCGCCCGCCGCGCCGTGGAGGGCGGCGAGGGCGAGGAGGAGGAGGACGGCGAGGTCGAGGAGCACGGCGACTTTGGGAGACGGCTACTTGATCCGGTAGTCGCCGCGGGGCCGAACCTTTTCCCACTCCGCCTGGACGAAAACGAGCTGCTCCTTGAACTTCGCGTTGCCCGGCTCGTACATGAGCGCGCTCTTCAGGGCGCGCTCGGCCGCCTCCCAGCGTCCGGCCTGGATCTCCTTGATCGCGGCGGCGAAGAACTTGCGGCCGTTCGGGGTCTGCCCGAACTGCTCCTCGACCTTCCGCTTCTGCTCCTCCTTCACCTGGGCCTCCTCCACCTCGGTGAAGCGAAGCTTCTGCTCCCGCTCGGGCCCGGTCACGTCCGCAAGGTACCGGGCCCGCTTCCGGTCGTCGCGGAGCACCGTGTAGGCTTCGTTCACCCGCCGGTAGATCCGGCCGATGAGCTCCCGGAGCTCGGCCGAGTCCGCCGCGGCGTACCGGTCCGGGTGGTAGGTCCGGCTCTCCCGGTAGTAAGCGGCCTTGATCTCCCCCGGGGTGGCCGTCGGGGGGACCTTCAGGACCCCGAAGTAGTCGAGCTGGTCGAGCACCGCCGCCAGGGTCTCCACCTCGATGAGAAACTGTTCGTCCATCACACGGGCGCCTTTCCCGGTCCCCTCGCTCCCGCCTCGCCCGCGATGGGCCAAGGGCCCATGTCGCCGCCCGACCCGCTCCACCTTCTTAGGCAAGGAAGGGCGCTCAAGGGGGCGAAAAAGAGGGCCCCGCCCCTCGCCTCCGGAGGAACCCTCTTTCCTCGACCGATCACCCCGCCCTCGCTTTCCCCCGGGCTCCTCGCCTCGCGAGGGCCTTTGGCTCTAGGCGGCCCGCGGCCCGTGGGCGAGCTCGACCGCGGCGTTGTCGTCCATCGCCTTCTTGAGGTCCTTCTCGGTGAGCCCCGAGGAGAGGTTGATGGTGGTCGAGGTCTTCTGGCCGGTCTCGAGGTCCGTGGCCGACACGTTGACGATGCCGTTGGAGTCGATCTCGAAGGTGACCTGGATCTGCACCTCGCCCCGGTATCCGATCCTAAAGCCGGTGAACTCGAACTCCCCGAGGAGCTCGCAGCCCTCCGCCTTGTTGCTCTCCCCCTGGTACACCCGGATCCGGACGCGGTCCTGCCCGTCGCGGCTCGTGGTGAACGTCTTCGACTTCTCGATGGGGATGGGGGTGTTCTTGTCGATGATGGGCTCGGTGAATCCGCCCACCGTGGCCACCCGCAGGGTGAGGGGGGTGACGTCGAGCAGGTAGCTCGCCTGGCCGTACTCGGCGGCGCGCGTCGAGAGCAGGGCTCGCCCCTGGATGGCCGCCCCGAGGGCCACCACCTCGTCCGGGTCGATGCCGGTCATGGGCTCGCGCTGGAAGTAGTGGCGGACGCTGTTGCGGACGATGGGCAGCCGGGTCGGGCCACCCACCAGGATCACCGCGTCCACGTCGCCGGCGGTGAGGCGGGCCGACTGCAGCGCCTCGTCGCAGACCTTGAAGGTCCGCTGCACGAGGTCCATGACCATCCGGTTGAACTGGTCGCCGGAGAGCTTCTGCGACAGCTCCAGAACCTCTCCCTCGGGCGACTGGCAGATCCCCGGCACCTCGATCTGGGCGGCGCCGTCCCGTCCCACCTCGATCTTGGCTCGCTCGCTCGCCTCCTTGAGCATCTGCAGGCAGTACTTGTTCTGCCGGAGGTCGAGCCCGTGGCGGGCCAAGAAGTCGTCCGCCAGCCAGGTCATGATCCGGTCGTCGAAGTCGTCGCCGCCGAGGTAGGTGTCGCCCGCGGTGGAGAGCACCTCGAAGACGTCCTTGCCGATCTCCAGGATCGAGACGTCGAAGGTGCCGCCCCCGAGGTCGTAGATGCAGATCTTCTGGTTGATGTCCTTCCCGAATCCATAGGCCAGGGCCGCGGCGGTGGGCTCGTTGATGATCCGCAGGACCTCGAGGCCCGCGATCCGCCCGGCGTCCTTGGTGGCCTGGCGCTGGTTGTCGTTGAAGTAGGCGGGGCAGGTGACGACCGCCTTCTTCACCTCCCGGCCCAGCGCGGTCTCGGCGATGGCCTTCATCTCCTTCAGCACCAAGGCCGAGACCTCGGGAACCGCCATCACCCTGTCGCGCACCCCCAGCCGGACCGAATTGTTGGGCCCCTCCAGGATCCGGTAGGGCATCACCGCCTGGGCCTTCTTCACCTCGTCCGAGAAGAAGAAGCGGCCGATGAGGCGCTTCGCCGAGTAGATGGTGTTCTCGGCGTTGGTGATGATGTTCTTCTTCGCGTCGTTCCCCACGAGGACGGTGCCGTCGTCGAGGAACGACACCACCGAGGCGTGGGTGCGCTCTCCCCACTCGTTGGGGAGGACCGCCGGGGAGGCCCCGTCCTCCTGCACCACCGCCACGCAGCTATAGCTCGTCCCGAGATCGATGCCGACCGCGATGTCGTCGCTCATGGCAAGGAGGACCAGCGGTTACGCTGGGTTAGGCCATCCTAGCGGCGGTTTTGGAGACCTGTCAAACGCGCGTCGGTCTAGTTTCGTCCGCGCCCAGGAAAGATCGGTGCCGAGCCCCGGGATGTCCACGTCGGTCCCACCCGTTATTACTGTAGGGTGGGTGGGCGAATAGATCCGGCGCCCACCCCGTCGTGCTGAAGGGGAGATGGGACGACATGGGCGCGCTGGCGGCGATCCTCCAGACGGACGCAAACCTCATGCGGTGCCAGGTGGCGCGGCTCGGGGCGCACATCTGGTTGCAGGACGGTGACACACCGCCCGACGGGTACGGGTTCGGACACTACCAGGCGGGGAACGTCCTCCTCGGCAAGCGGCCCAGCGGGGCGGCCGCCCCGCTCTCCCTCCCCGAGCTCGTGGGGAAGATCGATTCCGAGGCCCTCATCGCCCACGCCCGCCGGGCCACCGTCGGCAAGGCCAAGGACGAGAACACCCATCCCTTCCGGTTCCGACGCTGGCTCTTCGCCCACGACGGAACGGTGGAGGGGTTCGACCGGGTCCGCCCGAGGCTCGTCGAGGCCCTCCCCGACTTCCTGCGCCGCAACATCATGGGCGACACCGACTCCGAGCACGCGTTCATGTTGTTCTTGAGCCAGCTCAAGGACCAGGGCGCACTCGACGACCTCGACGCCGACGCACGGGCTGTCGGGCGCTCGCTCGCCCGAACCGTCCGGCAGCTGGAGGCCTGGAGCCGGGAGGTCTCCGAGCAGCGCCCATCCCGCCTCAACTTCGTCGTGACGAACGGCAGGGTGATGGTCGCCACACGCCGGGGCGGCCCACTCTTCTACGCGCTCCTCGAGGGAATCGTCCCCTGCGCCGCGGACGGGATCACCCTCGAGACCCCCGAGAGCGACCCGCGAGTGCGCCCGCACCGGCGGGTGAAGGCGGTGTGCTTCGCAACCCGGTTGCGCATGCCGAACGGGTTCATCGAGGTCCCCGAAGGGAGCGTCGTCTCGGTGAGCCGCTCGCTGCAGGTGACCGTGGCGGCCCTCAGCGGGTAAAGCCCGCCCGCCCTCCGCCACTAGAGCCCCCAGGGCCTCGGGACGAAGAGCTCCTCCCAGGTCGCGATCGCGAAGCGGTCGGTCATCCCCGAGAGCCAGTCGGAGACCGCCCGCTCGAGGGTCTCCAGCTCGCGCGGGGCGACGCCCTGGCGATCCGCGAGCCGCCTTGGATCTTCCAGGCACCACTGCCACAGGTCGCGCAGGATCCGCTGGGCCTTCGAGAACTCGTCGCGGACCACCGGATTCTCGTAGACCCGAGCATAGAGGAAGTCGCGCAGGGAGAGGAGCGCCTCGTGGACCTCGGGGGACATCTCCACGTGCGCTCCCCCGTCCAGGTCGGTGTGGAAGATGACGTCGTGGACCAGGGTCCGGAACCGCTCCGATCGGTTCCCGCCCAGGGTCCGGCGGATCTCGGCGGGGAGAAGGTCCTCGGTGAAGAGCCCGGCCCTGAGCGCGTCGTCGAGGTCGTGGTTCACGTAGGCCACGATGTCGGCGATGCGAACGATCTCCGCCTCCAGGGTGAGCGCTTTCTCGCCGGAGCCGCGGAGGAGCACGTTCCCCTTCCCCTTGGAGTGGCGGAGGATCCCGTCCCGCACCTCCGCCGTGAGGTTCAGCCCGCGCCCCTCGTTCTCGAGGACGTCCGCGACCCGCAGCGACTGGGCCACGTGGTGGAATCCGCCGGGCACCACCGAGTCGAGCAGGCGCTCCCCGGCGTGGCCGAAGGGTGTGTGGCCGAGGTCGTGGCCCATCACCATGGCCTCGACCAGCATCTCGTTGAGCCGTAGCGCCCTTGCGATGGAGCGCCCCACCTGCGCCACCTCCAGGGTGTGGGTGAGCCGGGTCCGGTAGTGGTCGCCCCGGGGCGCGAGGAAGACCTGCGTCTTCCCCGCCAGCCGGCGAAACGCCTTGGAGTGGAGGATCCGGTCGCGGTCGCGCTGGAACGAGGGCCGTTCCGGGTCCGGCTCCTCGGGGCGGGCCCGGCCGCGGCTCTGGGACGATCGCGCCGCCCGGGGGTGGAGGGTGCGCTCCTCCAGGTCCTCGAGCATCTGCCGGATGGAAAGGGCCACGCCCTCCTTCATAGCCGCCCCTCCCGGGCGATGCAGGCGGGCGCGCTCATCCGCCGTAGAAGCTCGCCTCGAGCGCCTGGAGGAAGAGGTTCGAGAGGGCGTGGGCCAAGACCGGGGCGGCGACGCCCCCGGTGCGCTCGCGCAGCCACCCGAACCAGAGCCCGGGGAGAAAGGTGACGAGCCGAAGGGGATCGAGGAGCACGAGATGCCCGGCGGCGAAGAGGATCTGGGTAGAGAAGAAGCCCGCCCCGAGGCGTGCCCCGAGCACCCGGACCCCGCGGCCCGGCGCGCCCCGGGCCCACGAGGTCTGCATCCACCCGCGGTAGAAGAGCTCCTCGGGCAGGGCCACCACCAGGATCTGCAAGAGAGCGCGCAGGAGAAGGTCCGGGGGGAGCCTCAGCGCGGCGTGGGCGGGTCGAAGGTCGGGCAGGGCCGCTCCCAGGGGCGAAGGGGAGAAACGAGGGAGGAGAAGCGCGTACCCGGCGAAGAGGAGGCCGAACAGGGGGAGCACGAGGGCGCTGGAGCCCAGGCCCCGCAGGGCGCCGCGAGCGAAGGCCCGATAGGTGGCCGGGTCCCTGAGCGAGCCCCCCGGCACGCCGTAGTGCGCCCAGGAGCCGCCGCCCCTTCGGACCCGGGCGTCCGCGAGAGCGATGAAGAGGAGGGCCGCCACGCCCGCGAGGTTCTTGGCGAGGATCCCCGTGGGATCGAAAGGCGAGAGGGCGCGGGCGATGGCGAGCCCCAAGATCGCCTTCGCCCAGGTCAAGACGAGGGTGCGCGGTGGATCCGGTGCGGGGAGAAGAGGCGCGTCGCCGTTCGTCGTCGCCACGCGCGGAGGACATGACACGGAGAGGTGGGCGCGTCAACGCCCCACCGCTCCGATGTGCGGCGATCTCCGACCCCGCGAGAATCGACCGCCCTTCACTCGGAGCACCTTTGGTCGAGTGGTATCCTCGGGGCGTCAGGAGTGCACTCATGACCTCTTCCCGTCCGAGCGTCCGGCGCCGGGTCCTGGCCGGCGCGATCCCCCTCGTCCTCGCCGCCGGCGCCCTGCCGCTCATGGCGCCGACCTGCGGGAACATGGCCCCCGGGACCAAGACCTTCGCGCGCTCCTCGCTCATCATTCCCATGGACGTCTGCTACCAGTCCATGAACGACGACCTGCACCAGGACTCGAACGGAAGCGGGTACGCCCCCGCCGGCTGCCCCCAGGCCAAGGCCCCGGGGGACGTGATCCGCGCTTACGGCCTCGTCTACCAGCTCATCCGCAACAACATCACCGTCTACTGGGTCATCAGCCCCAGCAAGCACTCCACCACCGACATCGACATGTCGATCCAGTACAACGGCGGCCCGCCCGCGCTCCTCTACGACTGGAACGCGGGAGCGGCCTCGACCACCGGCCCGACCTCCGGGAACAACATCGACTACCGGGGCGGGCCCTTCGTGGTCGACGGCTCGGACTTCGCCCGGGCGGTGGCGGTGCTCACCGCCTACAAGACCACCTTCTCGGGCGTGAACGTCCACGTCTCGAACGTCGCCTTCCAGGGCTACGTCTCGAAGACCATGGCGGGCGGGTGGAACGCGGGCGGAACCGTGCCGCCCAAGCTCGCCCTCCTCGACATCGGAAGCAGCGGCGCCGGCAACAAGAACGCCGAGCCGGTGATCCAGGGGTACCTCACCCGGGCCGGCCTCGACACCGCCGGCGCAGCCGGGACCACCACCGGAACCCACGGCCAGATCTACGACCGCCTCGTCATGCCCGACTTCCTCCCCGGAACACCCGGGGATTGGACCACCTCCAACCTCGGCCTGAACGGCTACCAGATCCTCTGGGTCCCCCACTGGGCCGCCCCCAGCTCCTGCAGCGACTGCACCGGTTTCAGCTCCAGCACCTGCCCCTGCAAGAACAAGTACGGGGCCACCACCGTCGCCACCGCTCTGCAGACGATCGGCTCCTTCAACAACGCCGGCCACGACGTGTTCGCCGAGTGCGCCGGGCTGGGGAGCTTCGAGGGGGTCTTCGCCAACACCGGCAGCACCACCTACGGCAGCACCTACGGCCCGGGCGGCACGAACACCCATTTCCAGACCGCCCCCCCCACCGGCTTCTGGATCAACGCCTGGCCGGGCGGGAGCACCGATCAGACCATCATCCTCGGCGGCTACTCCTCCCCCCTCATGCAGATCGGCGACTTCCCCTTCGTGGCCGCGAGCGGCGCCATCGAGGATTACGAGCCCTCGGCCTACCAGAGCGGAGTCTTCCGGTTCATCTCCGACAAGACGAACCCCACCTACGACATCTTCTCGATGATCCCCGCCGCCGGCACCCACGGCACCATCGTCTACCTCGCCGGGCACAGCTACTCCGGCACCGACGGGAGCTTCGAGGTGGCCGGGACCCGGCTCGTCTTGAACACCCTCTTCAACCTGGGCGCGAGCTGCGTCGCGACCGGCGCTCCCTGCAATACGGGCCTGTTGGGGGTGTGCGCCCAGGGGGTGATGAGCTGCGACGCGAACGGCCAGCCCTACTGCAAGCAGGTCGTCTTCCCCACCCCGGAAGTCTGCGACGGCAAGGACAACGACTGCAACGGCCTCGTCGACGACGGGCTCGACCAGCAGTGCTACGACGGGCCTTCGGGCACGAGGAACGTCGGGGTCTGCAAGGCCGGAGTGAGCTCGTGCGTCCAGTTCTCCAACGGCAGTTACGGGATGAGCGCCTGCCAGGGCGAGGTCCTCCCCACGACCGAGGTCTGCAACGGCCTCGACGACGCCTGCACCGGCCACCCCGACCAGGTCTACAACTCGACCTCGGGCACCTGGGTCCCCCTCTCCGGACCCTGCTACACCGGTCCCTCCTCCAGCCTCGACCCCGTGTCCGGGCAGCCCCGCGGCATCTGCAAGGCGGGCGTGTCCACCTGCGCGAACGGCACCTGGGGCGCTTGCCAGGTCTGCCCGGCCGCTGCCTGGAAGGACCGTTCGAACCCGCTCTACGCGAGCTGCGAGATCCTCCCGCTGCCGCAGGACTGCACCGATCCCGTGGGCAAGGTCACCGACATGACCTGCAGCGGCGTCATAAACTGCGGGTGTACCGACGGCGCCACCCAGCCCTGCTACGACGGCCCGCCCGGCACCGAGGGCATCGGCATCTGCAAGGGCGGCACCCGCACCTGCTCGGGCACTCCCCCCACCTGGGGCGAGTGCTCCGGCGAGCAGACTCCGCTCTCGCCCGACTGCACGAGCAGCGCCGACAACAACTGCAACGGCATTCCCGACAACGCGGAGTCGACCTGCCACGTCTGCCCGGCCTCGGGCGACCCCGCCCTCTCCTGCCCCATCCCCGACAGCTGCCCGGGCACGAACGCCGACGGCACGCCTTGCACCATCGCCTGGATCCTGCCTCCTCAAAGCACAGACCCGGCCTGCACCTCCTCGGCGAGTTGCACGAGCCCGAAGACCTGCGTGGACGGGTTCTGCCGGACCCCCTGCACCCCGAGTTCGACCGCCGGCTGCGTGCCCGCGGGCCAGTGCCAGAACGGCGTTCGCTCCTGCGCGAACGGCGTCCTCGGAGAGTGCACCGGCTCCATCTTCCCTTCTCCCGAGGTCTGCGACGGGAAGGACAACAACTGCAACGGGCAGATCGACGAGAACCCCGACACGCTCTGCGGGGCGGTACTCACCTGCGTGACCGGCGTGTGCGTGCCCTCCTCCTGCGGGGTGGAGAACATCTGCCCGAAGGGATTCCAGTGCTCCGACCCGACCAGCGGCCAGTGCGTCCGCACCGACTGCCCGCTCAAGTCGGGCACCTACTGCCAGCCGGGGGAGATCTGCCAGTTCGGCGTAGAGTGTGCGGACCCGTGCCAGGGGGTGACCTGCGGCGTGGGCGCCGCCTGCTCGACCGGCTTCTGCATGGGCGGCGGCTGCTACGTCTCGGGCTGCCCCACCGGCCAGGTGTGCCAGCAGGGCTCCTGCGTGCCCGATCCCTGCGGCGGCATTGCCTGCCCGCTCGGCACCTTCTGCCGGGCCGGGGACTGCGTCCAGTCCTGCGTCTACGTCACCTGCCCCTCGGGACAGGTCTGCAGCCTGGACGGCTTCTGCGAGAACGATCCCTGCGAGGGGGTCATCTGCAACACCCCGGGACAGATCTGCAGCGCCGGTGCCTGCGTCGACGATCCCTGCGGGGGGAAGGGATGCGGGGCCCGCCAGGTGTGCCAGGGCGGGATCTGCGAGGACGACCCGTGCAACGTGGTGAAGTGCCCGGTGGGAGCCTGCTCCAACGGGCAGTGCTACCCGGTGACCAAGGTCGACACCTCCACCCCCACCACCACCACCTCGGGCGGCGGATGCGGCTCCGGCCCGGCGAGCCCGCTCGCCGCCCTCCTCCTCGTCCTCTTCTTCCCCCTCTTCCGTCGGCGCGGGGCAGGACGGGCGGCTCGGGAGGCCGCCCGGCCCTTTCGGCCCGGCGGGGGGAAGGATCTCGGGGGAGGGAAGGGCCAGCTAGCGCTCCTCGCCCTCGCCGCCCTCGCCCTCGCCGCCCCGGGCTGCAAGAAGGGCACGACCAACGTCGACCTCTCCAGCTGCACCCAGACCTGCGGCGAGCAGCAGTGCGTCGACCTCAACTACGACGCCGCCCACTGCGGCACCTGCGACACGGTCTGCGACAGCGGCCAGAGCTGCCGGGACGGCGTCTGCGGGCCGTCGAGCTCGGTCGCCCCCTTCATCGACTCGGTGTCGCCCTCCCAGGCGAATCACGGACTCGTCGACCCGGTCACCGTCACCCTCACCGGCGAGCGGTTCGCCTCCGGAGCGACGGTCCGGGCCATCTCCACAAGCGGCACCGCCACCTACTCCACCACCTTCCTCGACCCCTCCCACCTCACCGCCGACCTCGACCTCACCGACGTTCCCATCACCGAGCTCGACCTACGGGTGGTGAACCCGGACCGGGTCATCTCCAACGCCGTCCCCTTCGACGTCGTCTCGGTCGCTCCCGTCCTCACCGGCGTGACCCCGACGAGCGTACCGACGGGCGCGGTGACCCCCCTCGACGTGTCCGGGAGCGGCTTCACCGTGACGAGCCAGTGCCACCTGACCCCCCACGGCGCCTCCCAGCCCGACACCCCCCTGCCCACGGCGAGCGACGGAGCCGGGGGACTGAATTGCACCCTCGATGCGACCTCGCTCGCGCTCGGAGGGTACGACCTCACGGTGGTGAACGACGGGACGCTCTATTCGAACGCCGAGGAGTTCCAGGTGGTGGGCTCGGGCACCGCCCCCACCCTCAACGCCCTGAGCCCCTCGGCGGCCCAGGCCGGCGCGGTGGTGAGCGTCACCATCGTGGGCACGGGCTTCGACGTCACCTCCACCGCTTACTTCGGGGGGACGGCGGCGACCACCACCTACCTCGGCCCGACCCAGCTCCTCGTAGAGCTCACGGTGGGGAGCGCGTCGGTCACCGTGACGGTGCACAACGGGAGCGGCCCCGCCTCGAACGGCCTCCAATTCACGGTCGTCTCCAACCCCCCGTCGGTGGCGAACCTCGTCACTTCCCCCTCCCCGCCGTACCAGGGGCAGACCGTCACCCTCACCTTCTCCGGCTCGAGCTTCCCGGCCGGCACCACCACCATCACGGTGGTGCCTCCGGTGGGCGCCCCCGTGAACACCGCCGGAACCGTGAACGCGGCCGGCAACACCGTCACCGGCCAGGTGAGCCTCGCGGGGGAGCCGTCCGGGCTCTACTCGGCCTACGTGACCTTCTCGGACGGTGTCGTCTCCGCGAGCCTCCCCTTCCGCGTCCTCTCGAACGTGGCCGTGCTCTACTCGGCCTCGCCCGGCGGCGGACAGCAGGGCACGAGCGTTCCCTTGACCTTGACCGTCTCCAACCTGCCGTCGCCACTCCCCGCGACGGTGGGCGTCACCTTCACCGGGCCCGGGCTCTCGACGCCCATGAGCCTCTCCGGGGCGGTCGCGAACTCGACCACCGTCACGACCACCCTGCCGCTCGCCGGCCAGGACACCGGGGTGTTCGCCCTCGCGGTCGTGAACCCGGGCGCCTCCCCCTCGAACCAGGTCTCCTTCACGGTCCTCCCGGGAGCGCCCACGCTCACCGCCGTGACTCCGTCCTGCGTCGTCCAGAGCAACAACCCGGTCTCCATCGTCCTCACCGGCACGAACTTCGCCCTGCCCGACGCCCAGGGGAACGCGGTCTCCCAGGTGATGTACTCGGCCGACGGCGGCGTCACCTTCAACCCGGTCCCGGCGACCATCACCGTGAACAGCTCCACCAAGATGACCGGTGTCTTCGACACCCGCAACGCCCTCGCCGGCACGACCTACAACCTCGCGGTCTGGAACCCGCCCGGACCGATGAAGTCGAACGCCAACCTGACGCTCAAGGTCTCGGGCACCACCTGTCCCTGAGGGAGGCCTTCGGGGTGCGGCGCGGGCGAACGGGCGCGGCCCCTAAGGCGGCGGGGTGCTACTCCCCGCGGTCTTGAGGGCGGTCGTGACGAGCTCCACCGCCTCGGACGGGTCGAGCGGCTTCCTCAGGACCTGGTCGGCGCCGATCCGCTTGTACACCTCGGTCTCGCGCTCGCTGATGCGCGAACTCATGAGCACGAGGTAGGTCTTCTTCCAGTGCGGATGGGCCTTCACGAGCCTACAGACGTCCGCTCCGTTCAGCTTGGGCATGTAGATGTCGAGGAGGAGGGCGTCCGGGTTCGCGGCGGCGAGCTTGCGGAAGACCTCCTCGCCGTCGGTGGCGCGGGCCACGTCGTAGCCGGCCTCCTCGAACGCCGCGGTCAGGGCGTCGAGCACCGCCTGGGAGTCGTCCACCACGAGGACCGTCTTCCGCGCCATCCGTCCGTTATACTACCAGAAGAGCCATGATCCGGGAGCCGGCGGTGGCAGGGGCGTTCTATCCGGCGGGCGCGCGCGAGCTCGCCTCGGCCGTGGACCTTCTCCTCTCCGCCGGGGCGAGGCCCGCCCGTCCCGCGCTCGGGCTCCTCGTCCCGCACGCTGGGTACGTCTACTCCGGCGCCGTGGCCGGGGCGGTGTATGCAGGCACGTCCATCCCGGACCGGGTGGTCCTCCTCGGTCCGAACCACACCGGTCTCGGGTCCTCGAGGGTGGCGCTCTCGCCCGCCGAGGCCTTTCGGACGCCCCTCGGCCAGGTCCCCCGCGACGAGCCGCTCTTCGCCGCCCTCCTCGACGCGCCCGGGGTCTCTAAGGACGCGGCCGCCCACGCCCGCGAGCACTCCCTCGAGGTGCAGCTCCCCTTCCTCCAGCGGGCCCGGAAGGCCCCCTTCACCCTCACCGCCCTGTGCCTCGCCCATCTCTCCTACCGCGAGTGCGAGGCTCTGGCCCATGCCCTCTCCGCCGCGGTGAAGGAGACGCCCGCACTCGTGGTCGCCTCCTCCGACATGAGCCACTACCTGCCCGCCCAGAGGGCCCAGGCCGTCGACCAGAGGGCCCTCGAGCCCCTCCTCGCCCTCGACGCCGAAGGGCTCTACCTTCGGGTGCAGGAGGAGGAGATCACCATGTGCGGGGTCATCCCCGCCGTGGTCATGCTGCTCGCCGCCTCCGCCCTCGGGGCCCGGAACGCCGAGCTCGTCCGCTACGCGCACTCCGGGGAGGTGAGCCTGGACGAGGAGCGGGTGGTGGGGTACGCCGGGGTGGTGGTGAGCTAGGGCCGGGCCGGGCTCCCCCCGCGGCACTATGGTAGCCTCCGCCGCCCATGGACAAGCCCCGGCTCAGGTTCGCTCCCTCCCCCACCGGTTACCTCCACATCGGGGGCGCCCGCACCGCACTCTTCAACTGGCTGTGGGCGCGCCGGACGGGCGGGACCTTCATCCTCCGCATCGAGGACACCGACCGGGGGCGATCGACGGGCGAGGCGGTGGCCGCTATCCTCGAGGGGCTGCGCTGGCTCGGGCTCGACTGGGACGAGGGGCCGGAGGTGGGCGGTCCGCACTCCCCCTACTTCCAGTCGGAGCGGCTCGCCCTCTACCGGGCACACGCCGAGCGGCTCGTCCACGAGGGCAAGGCCTTCGCCTGCTACTGCACGCGCGAGGAGCTCGAGGCCCAGCGCCAGGAGGCGGAGAGAAAGAAGATTCAGTTCCGCTACCCCGGCACCTGCCGCAATAAGCCCTACCTGAAGGAGCGCCCCCACGTCATCCGCTTCCGGGTCCCGGAGAAGGGAGAGACCACCTTCGTGGACCTGGTGAAGGGCCCGATCGCCACCCCCAACGACACCCTGCAGGACGAGGTCATCCTCCGCTTCGACGGCGTCCCCCTCTACAACTTCGGGGCGGTGGTGGACGACGTCACCATGGAGGTGAACCTCGTCGGCCGCGGCGACGACCACGTGAACAACACCGCCCGGCAGATCCTCATGTACGAGGCGCTCGGCTACCCGGTCCCGACCTTCGCCCACTTCCCCATGATCCTCGGGGCCGACAAGACCCGGCTCTCAAAGCGACACGGCGCGACGAGCGTCATGGCCTACCGGGACATGGGGTACTTGCCCCAGGCGGTGGTGAACTACCTCGTGCGGCTGGGCTGGTCCCACGGCGACCAGGAGATCTTCACCACGGAGGAGCTCATCCGCGCCTTCGACCCCAAGGACGTGGGCCAGACGGCGAGCGTGTTCAACCAGGGGAAGATGGCCTGGGTGAACCACGAGTGGCTGAAGCGGTTCTCCGACGAGGAGCTCTCCCGCCTCGCCCTGCCCTACTTCGAGAGGGCGGGGCTCCCGGCGAAGGACGACGAGAAGCTGCGCCACCTGTGCGCCGTGGCCCGCGAGCGCGCCCCCACCCTCTCGGACTACGTGAGGCAGTTCCGCTACTTCTACGCCCCCCCCGAGATCGACCCCAAGGCGAAGGAGAAGTACCTCGGCGAAGACGCCCGGCCGGTGCTCGAGGAGATCCGCTCCGGCGTGGCCTCGCTCGAGTCCCTGAAGACCGAGCCGCTCGAGCGGCTCTTCCGGGGCGCGGCCGAGAGGCGGGGCGTCGGCCTCGGCAAGGTGGCGCAGCCGGTCCGGGTGGCGCTCACTGGCGGCATCGCCTCGCCAGGGATGTACGACGTCATAGAGATCCTCGGGCGCGACGAGACCCTCCTCCGGCTCGACGCCGCCATCCGGTCCCTCGGTTCGACCTCGACCTCTCCGGGCGTGGCCTCATAGGGAGGCGGACCTGATCTCGGGCCCGCGTCGATCCGCCGCCCCCTCCTCGCTCGGGCGGCGCCGGTTTCTAAAGCAACGATGCGCGGTTGCGCCCCTCGCCCCGGTGGGATACCAACTGCCGTGCCAGATATGACCCGACACGCACGCCCCCAGAACTTCCTCGCCGACATCATCGAGGAGGACCTCCGAACCGGCCGGAACGGAAATCGCGTCGTGACGAGATTCCCGCCCGAGCCGAACGGCTACCTCCACATCGGCCACGCCAAGTCGATCCTCCTGAACTTCGGCCTGGCCCGGGCCTACGGCGGACGCACGAACCTCCGCTTCGACGACACGAACCCGGTCACCGAGGACACCGAGTACGTCGAGTCCATCGTCGAGGACGTGCGCTGGCTGGGGGGCGACTTCGGCAAGAACGTCTACTACGCCTCCGACTACTTCGAGCGGATGTACGAGTGCGCCGAGCGGCTCGTGCGCGAGGGGAAGGCCTACGTCGACAGCCAATCCCAGGAGGCGATCCGCGACCAGCGCGGCTCCTTCGAGCGGCCGGGGGAAAAGAGCCCCTTCCGCGACCGCCCCGCCGCGGAGAGCCTCGACCTGTTCCGGCGCATGCGCCGGGGCGAGTTCCCTGACGGCGCCTGCGTGCTCAGGGCGCGCATCGACATGGCCCACCCGAACGTCATCATGCGGGACCCGCTCCTCTACCGGATCCGCCACGCGCGCCACCACCGCACCGGCGAGAAGTGGTGCATCTACCCCATGTACGACTACGCCCACCCCCTCGAGGACGCGTTCGAGGGCGTGACCCACTCCATCTGCACCCTCGAGTTCGAGTCCAACCGCGAGCTCTATGACTGGGTGCTCGACAACCTCGGCCCCTTTGACCCCCGGCCGCGCCAGTACGAGTTCGCGCGGCTCGCCCTCGGCTACACCGTCATGTCGAAGCGGAAGCTCCTACAGCTCGTGACCGAGAGGCGGGTCCTCGGCTGGGACGACCCGCGCATGCCCACCGTGGCCGGCATGCGCCGCCGGGGGGTCACCCCCGAGGCCCTGCGCGACTTCGCCGACCTCATCGGCGTCGCCAAGAACAACAGCCTCGTCGACATCGGCAAGCTCGAGTACGCCATCCGCCAGGACCTCGAGGGCCGGTCCCCGCGCGCCCTGGCCGTCCTGAACCCCCTGCCCGTGCGGATCGAGAACTGGCCGCAGGGCAAGCAGGTGGAGCTTTCCCTCCCCTGGTGGCCGGGCGAGCCGGAGAAGGGCGGCAGCCGAAAGGTCCCCTTCGGCGCCGACCTCCTCATCGAGCGCGACGACTTCACCGAGGACCCGCCCCGCGATTACAAGCGGCTCGCCCCCGGGCGAGAGGTCCGCCTGGCCGGCGCCTACCTCATCCGCTGCGAGGGCGTGGTCCGGGGCGAGGCCGGCGAGGTCCGGGCCCTGCGCTGCAGCTACGACGCCGAGTCCCTGGGGGGCCTCGGGCGCCGGGCCGGAGGCACGATCCACTGGGTGCACGCCGGCCGCTCGGTGCCCGCCACCGTTCGCCTCTACGACCGGCTCTTCAACGTGGAGCAGCCCGACGCGCTCATGAACTTCCTCGACGGGCTCAACCCCGACTCCTTGGTCCTCGCCCCGGCCGCCCGGGTCGAGCCGGCGCTCAAGGATGCCCTCCCCGGAAGCCGCTACCAGTTCTTGCGCCAGGGCTACTTCTTCGCCGACCCGGTCGAGTCCCGCACCGGGGCGCCGGTCTTCAACCGCACCATCGCCCTCAAGGACACCTGGTCCTCGAGGAGCGCGATCGCCGAGCCGCGCAGAGCCCGGGAGAAGAGGGAGAAGAGGCCCGCCCCCCTCCCCCCCGGCCCCCCGGAAGACTCGGGCGCTCCCGCCCGCCCTGCCGATCCGGCGGCGGTCGCCCGCCTCGAGCGCTACCGGCGGGCGCTCGGCCTCCCCGAGTCGGAGGCACGCCTGCTCTCCTCCGACGCGGAATCCGCCGCCTACTTCGAGGCCGCCCTCGCCGCTGGCGCCCGGCCCGACTCGACCGCTCGCTGGCTCCTCAACGAGCTCTCCGGCGCCGCCGGCGGCGCACACCTCTCGAGCCTTCCCCTCGGGGGAGCCCTCTTCGGCCGCTTCGTAGCGCTCCTCGACTCCGGCCGGCTGGCGCCCGCCGCGGGCAAGACCCTGCTCTCCGACCTCCTTCGCAGCGGGGGAGACCCGGAAGCGCGCATGAAGGCGCTCGGGCTCGAGAAGGTGGAGGATCGCGCCGTGATCTCGGCCGCGGTCGAGCGGGCTCTCGAGAAGAGCGCCCGGGAGGTGGAGCGGTACCGGGCCGGCGAGAGGAAGCTCCTCGGTTTCCTCCTGGGCGCGGCCATGCGCGAGACCTCGGGCACCGCCGACTCCGCTCTCGTGCGAGAGGTGCTCCTCGAGCGGCTCGGGTGAGCGTGCCGCACAGGCACGCCCCCGCCCGGCCGACCCAAAGGAGAGCGTCTCCCCGCTGCGGGCCCGGTCTTGCTCCGCGCTAGACTGACCGTCGCGTCCCCGAAGAAGGACACTTCCCCGGGCGGCGAGCCTCTCGCCCGCGGGCAGGGATTTCCGGGATCGGAGGTGGGCGTGCCCTTGGAAGGCCCCGCCGATGGGAAGACGGCGCTCACCGCCTGGCGCGCCGCCACCCTGGGCTCGCTCATCGTCTGGGACCTTGCCAGCGCCTCCTGCTCGGCCCTGCTCCTCACCCTCCTCGCCTGGGGCGAGGCTTTGTACCGGCCCGTCTTCCTCGCCGGCTGGGCGCTCGGAGGGATCCTTCTCCTTTTGGCTTTGGCCCGCCGGCTCGACTGGCGGGCCCGGGCCATCGCCTTTCTGGCGGTGAACTACGGCGTCGTGGTGCTCTCCAGCGCCTCGTTCCACCCGACCGCGGTGGCCTTCGCCCAGGCGGTGACCCTCGTGGCGCTCACCGGGCTCCTCCTCGGCGGCCGGGCCGCCACCGCCGCCGCCGCCCTCGTCACCGCCACCCTCTCCCTCGTGGCGTTCGCGGCGACGAGCGGCTGGCTCGCGCCCCGCCCGCGGCTCGCGCCGCCCCTGGAATGGGTCGTGGCCCTGGTGGGCGGCTTCCCGCCCATCGTCATGGTGGTGATCGCCCTCCGCCGCATCGCCGACCGGCTCAAGGACGCCCTCGAGTCGGCGGTGGTCTCCCTGCGGGAGCTCGAGACCACCCGCTCCCACCTCGCCGACTCCGAGCGCGCCGAGCTGGCCGGCCGCCTGGCGGGCGCGCTGGCGCACGACCTCAACAACACCCTCACCGTGGTGATCGCCGGGGCGGAGTGGCTCACCGAGCAGATCCAAGACCCGGAGCAGGCCGAGGCCGCCACCCAGATCTGCGAGGCGGCGCGGAGCGCCTCGAGCCTCACCCAGCAGGTGCTCCTCGCCTCGCGGCCGGGCATGTCCCAGCCGCGCACCCTCGACCTCGCCCGCGTCACGATCCTCGCCGCCGGGGCCCTGCGCCGCCTCTTGCCCCACGACATCCGGGTCGAAACCCGCGCCGACGGCCCGGTGTGGACCACCTTCGACCCCGGCCAGATCCAGCAGATCGTCCTCACCCTCGCCCTGAACGCCCGGGCCGCCATGCCCGGGGGCGGAACCCTCCTCCTCGCCGTCCGACCGGGCGGGGCCGCCCCGCCCCCTCCTGGCGAGCCCCCGCCCGCCGCCATCCTCGAGGTCTCCGATACCGGGTTCGGCATGGACGCAGAAGAACGGCGCCGGGCGTTCGAGCCCTGGCCCGTTCCCGGACCCCGCCGGGGAGCGGGGTTCGGCCTCGCGCACGTGAAGGCGATGGTCGAGGCGGGGGGCGGCCACGCCCTCTTGCGCTCGCGGCCCGGCACCGGCACCACCGTCACCCTCACCTTGCCCGGCTCGCTGCCGCTCCCCCCGGCGGAGGCGCAAAGCCCCCCCCACCGCTCGGCGCGCGTGCTCGTCGTCGAGGACGACATCCGAGTCCGCGCCCTCGTGTGCACCGCCCTCTCCGAGGCCGGAAACGAGGTGAGCGAGGTCGCCGACGGGACCCAGGCCATGCGCGCCATCGAGGAGCTCTCCCCGATCGACCTGCTCGTGACGGACGTCGTCTTGCCCGGCACACCGATCGGCGAGGTGATCTCCACCTTCCGCGCCCGCCACCCTCGCGGGAAGGTGCTCGTCTGCTCCGGGTTCTCCGACGACGAGGCGCTCCGGCACCGCGTCCTCGCGGGCGAGTACGGGCTCGTGAAGAAGCCCTTCACCCGCAGCGACCTCATGGCCGAGGTGAGGCGCCTTTTAGCCGAGGCGGTGGGGGCCGAAGCCCCCTCCGGGGTCCCCCGCGCGGTGGCAAGGGTCTGAGGTACCCCTCCCATCGGGACGCATTCGGCTTCGATATATCGTCGAACGGTGTTGCTATACTTTCTCTTGCCGGTGCCGATCGCATCGCCGAGCGTGGGCGGAGCGTGTACACGGACGCGCTCCGCCTGCGCCGGCGCCGGGTAAGAAGAAAAGAGGGTGTCCTCGTTAGGCGCTCGGCCTGCGCGAGAGGCGGGCCCGGTGGCGCGAGAGGTGAGCGCCGAAGGCGCGGTCGGTCGACTCGAGATGGCGGTCGAGCCAGTCCACGAGCAGCGCCACGAGCTCCCGCGCCAGGGCCGGGGTCGCTCCCTCCCCGTCGAGGCGGGCGCAGAGCCGTCGGTACTCCTCCTCGAAGAAGTGGTGCTCGGCCATGTGGTCGCCGAGGCCGGCGTACTCGGAGAGCTCCATCATCTGCTGCTCGGCGGCGAAGTGCTCGCGGATGTAGTCGTCGAGGTAGGCCATGAGCGGGAGCACCTCGCTCTTGCCCTTGCGGGCCGAGAGGGCGCGAAGGAAGCGGTCGATGCGCCGGTAGAGCTCCTTGTGCTGGGCGTCGATCTCCGGCACCCCCACCAAGAGCCGCTCGCTCCACTCCACCCGGTCTGGGATCACCGACAGGTCGCTCGGATCGGACACGGTTCTTCTCCTCGCCCATTCGCGGGCGCAAAAAACCCTCCGCGCCCCGAAGAGAAGAGTGTGCCACGGGCGCCCCCGCTCTGCTCCTCGCGCGAGGGGCCGCGACGGCGGCGTCATGGTCGCGTGGATCGGGGACACGATCGCCCCGCGCGGCGGGGCGAGGAGGGCCTATGAGAGCGGGCGACGTTAGGGCGGCGAAGCCCCCGTTCTTTAAGAGTGTCCGCTAACCAGGATTAGGGGGAGTAAGCCGAGCCGGAACGAGTACTGGGGGCCACCCCTTTCCCGCCGAGGCCGTTGCGCGCGATCAAGAAGGGGAAAGGACTCCCCCGGGCCAAAGGCCCTCGTTGACAGTCGCCACTGAAAACGTTCAGGATTCCGCCGACCCGTCACCGAGGACTCCCGATGGAGCGCAAGGACCTCACCCTGGCCGTCGATGTCGGCACCGGCAGCGTGCGGGCGGCGCTCGTGGACCGCCGGGGAAATATCGCGGCGTTTGATAACCGGACCCACGAACAGATCGTGCCCCGGTTCGGCTGGTCCGAGCAGCGCCCGCAGGAGTGGTGGGAAGGGACCCTGGCGAGCGTGCGCGGCGTGCTCGAGAAGGTGCCCGGCGCGGCCTCCCGGGTGGCCGCGGTGGCGGTGTGTGGGCAGATGCACGGAACCGTGCTCCTCGACGACGACGGGCGGCTCGTCCGGGAGACCGCGCCCCTGTGGAACGACAAGCGCTCCCAGGAGCTCGTGGTCGCCTTCCGCGAGCGGCACCGGCCCGAGGAGTACCTCCCCATCACCGCCAACCCCCCCGCACCCGCCTGGCCGGGCTTCAAGCTCCAGTGGTTCCAGCGCCACGAGGAGGAGGTCTACCGGCGGGCCAAGACCGTCCTCATGCCCAAGGACTGGATCAACTTCCACCTCACCGGTCTTCGGGCCATGGACATCACCGAGGGGTCGCTCAGCTTCATGATGGACGCGCGGACCATGAGCTGGTCCCCCGCCATGCTGGAGATGCTCGGGGTCGACGGCCACAAGCTCCCCCCCCTCCACCGGCCCACCGAGATCCTGGGGGAGGTGACGGCAAAGGCGGCCGGCGAGACCTCGCTCCTTCAAGGCACCCCCGTCCTCGTCTCCGCCTCCGACTTTCCCATGGCGCTGCTCGGATCGGGCGCCTGCCGGCCGGGGCGCGGCTCGGACGTCACCGGCACCTCCTCGCTCGCCACCCTGGTGGCGGAGCGGCCCTTCCCCCACCTCGAGACCATGAACACCGCCACCCCCAACGGCCTTTGGGGTGCGTTCGTCATCGTCGACGCCGGCGGCGACGCCATGCGCTGGGCGCGCCGGGCCTTCCACGAGAACGCCGTCGACTACGACGCCATCGTGGCCAAGGCGGAGAAGGCGCCGGCCGGCTCGGACGGTCTCTTCTTCTTGCCCTTCCTCTCCGGCGAACGGCTCGGGGACCATCCGAACTCCCGGGCCCAGTTCTTCGGGCTCACCGCCACCCACGGGCTCGCCCATCTCCACCGCGCCGTCCTCGAGGGGGTGGCCTTCGCCTTGCGGCGCCACGTCGAGACCATGCGCCGGGCCGGGGCCCGGCTCGATCGCCTCATCGCCTCGAGCGGGGGGGCCAAGACCCGGCTCTGGCTGGAGATCAAGGCCAGCATGCTCTCCGCCCCGGTGGTGGTCCCGGCCGAGCCCGAGTGCGGGGTGGTGGGCTGCGCCGCCCTGGCGGCGGCCGCCCTCGGCGACTACCCCTCCCCCGAGGTGGCGGCCGACGCCCTGGTCCGATTCGAGGAGGAGATCGCCCCCGACCCCGCCTGGCAGGCGCGCTACGACGCCATGGCGCCCCTCTTCGACCGGCTCTACCGCCACTCCCAGGCGTTCTACGACGATCTCGACCGGCTCCTCGCATGAGCGCCACCCCCTTCCCCGCGCCCGGCCAGAGCCCGCCTCTCCCGCCCGACCGAGACAGGCCGATGGACGCCGTCGCCCTCAAAGCCCCGGACCGCCTCGAGGCCTTGCGCCGGCGGTTCCGCCGCCCGCTGGAGCTCGTCTCCCGCGGGGTGGTGGGCCAGCTCGTGGCCCTGGCCTTCGTCTTCGCCATCTTCGGGGTGGGCACCGCCGGGGCGTATTTCTCCGCCCGGAACGTCCTCACCATTCTCGGGCTGGCGGGCCCCCCGATGATCGTCTGCCTGGGGATCCACCTCGTCATCGTGATCGGCGGGATGGACCTCTCCACCGAGGGCGTCATCACGCTCGTGGCGGTCATCTGCGGCTTCCTCATCAAGAACTCGTTCACCCCCTACGACCTCGGCTTCTGGGTGGTCCCCATCGCCATCGCCATCGGCGCTTTGGCGGGCCTGGTGAGCGGGGTCCTCTCCACCGCCGCCCGCATGCCCTCCTTCATCGCCACCCTGGGGATGTGGTGGGTGGCCCAGGGTACCGCGGTGATCGTTGACCGAGGCAACTCGGTCAAGATGCTCGACCCCCGCTTCCAGGACATCACGAATGGCGACACCCTGGGCCTGCCCAACACCATCCTCATCGCCCTTCTCCTCTTCGCCGCGCTCTGGGTGCTCGAGACGCGAACCCGCTTCGGCCGGTACATGTACGCGATCGGCGGCGACGAGGCCCTGGCCCGGCAGGCCGGGATCAAGGTGGCCCGGGTCAAGGTGCTGGTCTTTACCCTCACCGGGGCCATCTACGGGCTCGCGGCCGTCATCCTCTCCTCGCGGCTTGCGGCCAGCAACCCCCGCATCGGGAACGGCCAGCTCTTCCCCGCCATGACGGCGGTCGCGGTGGGTGGGGTTTCGCTCTCCGGAGGGGTGGGGGGGGCCTTAAACGCCGTGTTCGGAACGCTCATCGTCGTCGCCCTGAACGACGGGATGGTGCTCATGAAGCTAAGCCCCTACGTGCAGAACGCCGTGAACGGGATCGTGCTCATCCTGGCGGTGGCCCTCACCATCGACCGCAAAAAGATCGGGATCATCAAGTAGGAGAACGTGATGGCCGAGCCGGTCTTGGAGCTCCGCGGCATCGAGAAGCGCTTCCCCGGCGTCTTGGCGCTCAGGGGGATCGACTTCGAGGTCCGCCCCCACGAGATCCTCGGGCTCGTGGGGGAGAACGGGGCCGGCAAGTCCACCCTGATGAAGATCCTGGTGGGGCTCGAGCGTCCCGACGCCGGGGAGATCACCCTCCACGGCCGGCCGGTGGTGCTGGACGGCCCGGAGTCGGCCATCCGCCACGGGATCGGCATGGTGTTCCAGGACGGCTGCATGATCCGGAACCTGTCGGTCCTCGACAACCTCTTCCTCTGCCACGAGGACCCGTTCGAGCGCTTCGGCTTCCTCTCCCCGAGGAGGATGGCGGAGCGGGCCCGGGCCCAGCTCGAGGTGGTGGGGCTGAGGGGCCTCGATCCCCGGGCCCAGATGGGCGATCTCTCCGCCGCCCAGAGGCAGATGGTGGAGGTGGCCCGTCTCCTCTGGCTCTCCGAGCTCTACCGGGTCGAGAACCCCACCTTGATCCTCGACGAACCCACGACCGTCCTGCAGGAGGGCGAGGTCAGGATCCTCTTCTCCCTCCTCTCCGAGCTGAAGAAGCGGGCCTCGATCATCTTCATCTCCCACCGGCTCGAGGAGGTGGTCCAGCACTCCGACCGCGTCTACGTGCTCAAGGACGGTGAGCACGTCGCCACCATGGAGCGGACCTCCCCCCAGGCCCCGGTGGCCGAGGTCCCCCGGGTGGCGCGCCTCATGGTCGGCCACGAGCTCTCCGCCGAGCACTACCGCGAGTCGATGCAGTCCGAGCCGGGCGGGGAGGTCGTCTTGCGGGTGCGCGGGCTCAAGAAGGAGGGGGCCTTCAAGGATTTCTCGCTCGACCTCCACGCCGGGGAGATCGTGGGCCTCGTGGGCCTGCTCGGCTCAGGCAAAGAGGAGGTGTGCCGGTGCCTCATGGGAGCCGTCCGGCCGGAGGGCGGGTCGATCGAGGTGCGGGGAAGGCCGGTCCGCTTCATGACCCCCAAGGACGCGATCGCCGTGGGGGTGGGCTGCGTCCCCATCGACCGGCGCAACGATGGGCTGGCCACGAGCCTCGACGTCTCCGACAACATCAACCTGCTCGTCCTCCGGCGCCTCCTCGCCGGTCCCTTTCTCGATCCTCGGCGGGAGCGGGAGAACGCCGACCGCTGGGTGCGGGAGTGCCTCATCAAGACCCCATCCCTGCGGGCCCTGTGCGGCAACCTCTCCGGCGGCAACCAGCAGAAGGTGGTCATCGCCAAGTGGCTGGCGGCCCAGGTCCGAGTCCTCATCCTCGACCACCCCACCCGCGGCATCGACGTGGGGGCGAAGGACGAGATCTACGCCCGCATCCGGACGCTCGCCGCCTCGGGGATGAGCCTCCTCATCATGTGCGACACCTTGGAGGAGGACATCGGCCTCTCCAATCGCCTGGTGGTGATGAAGGACGGGGTGGTGGTGCGGGAGATCCCCTGCGCCGCCCGCCAGAAGCCCGCCCCGGTCGAGGTGGTGAGCTACGTCGTCTAGCGGAGGACTCGTGAAGCGGTCTCGCCTGGTCCAGCCTCTCACCATCTCGATGGCGCTCCTCGTGGGGCTGGTGCTCATCTTCACCCTCGGGAACCCAGGCTTCCTCTCCCAGTACAACGTCACCACCATCTTGAACGCCGTCACCATCCTCCTCTCGGTGGGGCTGGGTCAGGTGTGCGTGATCCTCACCGGGGGGATCGACCTCTCGGTGGGCAGCATCATCTCCCTCGTCTCGGTGGTCCTCATGATGACGGTCGGGCGGATCGGGCCGGCGGCCTACCCCCTGGTCCTCCTCATCGGGCTGCTCTCCGGCCTCCTGAACGGCCTCATCGTCTCGAAACTCAAGATCCCCTCCTTCATCGCCACCCTCGGGACCCAGGGGCTCCTCGTCTCCTTCGCCTACCTCCTCTCGGCGGGGCCGCTCACCGCCCCGGAGGGCTCCTACGGCGTACTCGACTTCGTGAACGGGCACTTTGGACCCATCCAGGCGACCTGGATAATCTCCCTCGCCATGCTCGCCCTCTACTTCGTCATGCAGCGTTTCACCCCGCTGGGGCGCGGGATCATCTACATCGGGGCGAACGAGCGGATGTCCTACCTTGCGGGCCTGGACATCGACCGGGCCCGCATCCTGGCCTTCACCTTCACCGGCCTCGGGGCGGCGGTAGCCGGGATCGTCCTCTCCGCGACCCTCTACTCCGGCTACCCGACCATGGGCCTCCCCTACGTCTTGAACTCCATCGCGGTGGTGGTGGTGGGGGGCACGGCCATGACCGGCGGCGCGGGCGGGGTGGTGAACACGCTCGTGGGCGCCCTCATCATGGGCGTCATCCAGAACGGCCTCACCGTCATCGGCGTCGACGTGTACGGCCAACAGGTTTTTTTGGGGATCCTGGTCATCATCGCCGTGGCTCTCACCTTCGACCGGGCCAAGGTCGCCATCATCAAGTAGCAGCGGAGGTGCGCACATGAAGCAAGCAGTCATGACGTCTCCTGGGAAGATCGAGTTCCACGAGGTGCCGGTCCCGGCCCTGGCCCAAGGTCAGGTCTTGGTGCGGATGAAGCGCATCGGGGTGTGCGGCTCGGACATCCACGTGTTCCACGGGAAGCACGCGCTCACGCCCTATCCGGTGGTGCAGGGCCACGAGGTCTCCGGGGTGATCGAGAAGGTGGGGCCGGGCGTCACCGGCTTCTCGCCCGGCCAGGCGGTGACCTTCCAGCCCCAGGTCACCTGCGGGACCTGCTACCCCTGCACCCACGGCGACTACCACATCTGCGACCACCTGAAGGTGATGGGGTTCCAGACCACCGGAGCCGCCTCCGAGCTCTTTGCCGTCGACGCGAAGAAGGTGCTCCGCCTGCCCCCGGGCATGAGCCTCGAGCACGGCGCCATGATGGAGCCCCTGGCGGTGGGGGTGCACGCGCTCAAGCGCGGCGGCGGCTCCAAGGGGAGGAAGGTGCTCGTCCTCGGGGCCGGGCCCATCGGGAACCTCGTGGCCCAGGCCGCCCGCGGCCTGGGGGCTACGGACGTCCTCATCACCGACCTCTCCGACTACCGGCTCGAGCTGGCCGCTCGCTGCGGCATTTCCGGGGGGGTGAACCCCGCCAAGGCGGACCTCTCCGAATCGGTGCGGCGCCGCTTCGGGGAGGGCAAGGCCGACCTCATCCTGGAGTGCGTGGGGGCGCAGAAGACCATGGAGCAGGCGGTGGCGGTGGCGCGCAAGGGCACCGACATCATCGTGGTGGGGGTCTTCGGGGACAAGCCCGTGGTCGACATGGGGACGGTGCAGGACCGGGAGCTCAGGCTCATCGGCACCCTCATGTACCAGGAGCCGGACTGGAAGGACGCCATCGCCCTCGTGGAGGGGGGGAAGGTGAACCTCGAGCCCCTCGTCACCGACCGCTACCCCTTCGACCGGTACCTCGAGGCCTACAAGTACATCGACGCGAACCGGGAGAAGGCGATGAAGGTGATGATCACCGTGGAGCCCTGACCGCCTTTTCTGCACGGTCGCCCGAAGAGAAGGGAGAGCGCATGGATCTCGAGCTCAAGGGGAAGAAGGCCTTCGTCACCGGTGGGAGCGTGGGCATCGGGCTCGCCGTGGCCCACGCCCTCGCACAGGAGGGCGTGGAGGTCGCCCTCTGCGCCCGGAACGAGGAGCGGGTGGAGCGCGAGGCGGCTGCGGTGGCGAAGGCCCACGGGGTGAGGACCCTGGGCCTTCGGGCCGACGTCTCGAAGAAGGAGGACATCGAGGCCGCGGTGCGGCGGATCGAGGAGGTCTTTCAGGGCCTCGACATCCTCGTGAACAACGCCGGCACCGGCACCTCCGAGACCATCCTCGAGGCGCCCGACGAGAAGTGGACCCACTACTGGGACCTGCACGTCATGGCGGCGGTCCGCACCGCCCGGGCCTGCGTGCCGCTCATGAAGCGGCGGGGCGGCGGGGTGATCCTGAACAACGCCTCGATCTGCGCCAAGCAGCCCCTCTTCTACGAGCCCATCTACAACACCACCAAGGCCGCCCTGGTGATGTTCACGAAGTGCCTGGCCAACGAGCTCATCCCCATGAACATCCGGGTGAACACCGTGAACCCCGGTCTCATCCTCACCCCCGACTGGTGGAAGAGCGCCGGCATCCTCACCCAAGGGACGAGCCAGACCCCGGAAGCGTACCTGGAGAAGATCGCCAAGGACAACACTCCCATCGGACGCTTCGCCACGCCCGAGGAGCTGGCCCACTTCTTCGTCTTCCTCTGCTCCCCCAGGGCCAGCTACTGCGTGGGCTCGAGCTACTACGTCGACGGCGGATGGCTCAAGACGGTGGAGTGAAGGGCGGTGGACCAGAGGGGGGAGGAAAGTCTTCCTATCGGAGCTGAACCCAAAGGGAAGAAGGAGGAAGTCGAGGGACACACAGGCAGCGGTCGAGAAGCGGCAACCTTAAGTCGTTTCGTGTAGCAGGAGGACCACATGAGGATGCTTCGCTCTGCGGTGTGCCTTGTGGCCGTGCTCGCGGCGGGGACGGCCCTCGGGCAATCCATGAAGAAGACCACGACGTTCTGCGGAACAGCCATTCGGAGTCTGGAGAACCCGTACCACGGGATCTGGGCCCGCGGCGGACAGGCCGCGTCCGACGTCCTGGGCTGCGTGCACGTCCTCCAAACCTGCGAGGGTTCGAGCGAGAAGCAGCTCAACGACATCAAGGCGCTCATCGCCAAGGCGGGGAAGGACGCGGTCTTCTGCATCGACCCCAACGAGGCGCCGAACGTCGTGCCCATCGCCAAGGCGCTCGACCAGGCCGGCATCTACTTCGTGACCTGGTGGAACAAGCCCGAGGACGTGAAGGTGTGGAACAACCCCCACTGGGTGGCCCACATCGCCTATGACGGCATCGGCGCCGGCGAGTTCACCGCCCAGGCGCTCTTCGACAAGATGGGCGGCAAGGGGAAGTTCGTCGCCATCCAGGGCATGCTCGCCAACACCACCGCCATCGACCGCTTCAAGGGGATGCAGAACATCCTGAAGAAGTTCCCCGACATCCAGATGGTGGCCCAGGACACGGCCGAGTGGGACCGCTCCAAGGCCTTCGAGAAGATGAAGAGCTTCCTCGTCGCCAACCCCGACATCACCGGGGTGTGGGCCGCCAACGACAACATGGCCCTGGGCGCCCTGGAAGCCCTGCGCGCCGCCGGCCTCGCCGGCAAGGTGATGGTGACCGGCGTCGACGGGATCAAGGAAATGCTGGACGCCGTGGCCGCGGGCGAGGCGGCCGCCACCGTGCTCAACGACGCGTTCTGGCAGGGGGGGATCGGCCTCTCCCTCGCCATGGCCGCCAAGAACGGGGTCATCGACGTGAAGAGCATCGCCAAGGAGAAGCGTCAGTACTTCGCCAAGGCGGTCAACGTCGATCAGTCGAACGTGAAGGAAATCATCCAGAAGTTCTACGGCGGGACCGCCCCCCAGTACGACTGGAACGACTACTACGCGAACTACGTGAGGGCGATGCCCTGACCGCCGCCGAGGCCCCGCTCCAACGGGGCCGACCGAGGCGGAAAGGGCGGTGAGGCCCCGGGTGTCCGCGCGCCCTCCCAAGGGACGCGCGGCCTCCCGGGCGCCGGGCCCGGCCCAAGAGGCCAGGCAGTCGAAGCGAGAGGAGCGCCCGGGGCGGAGGCCCCTTCCCCGGCAAGAGGAAAGGAGCGGCACCATGGAACGCATGCGCATCGGACTTGCGGGGGCGGTGCACCCCAACATGCCCGGCGACGACGCCGGTCTCTACGCCACGGTCATCGACCGGGTGACGGCGCTCGCCCAGCCCCTCGGCTTCGACCTCTCCGTTTACCGCGAGCCGCTCCGCTCGGAGGAGGACGGAGAGAGGGCCAGGGCCTTCATGGACGGGGAGCGGGTCGACTTCACCCTGGTCTTCTCCGCCAGCCTGCCCTACGGGCGGGTGATCCTCCCCCTCGCCCGGGTGAAGAGCCGGCTCGGGCTGTGGTCGGTCCCCGAGCCCACCACCGACGGGGTCCTGCAGCTCAACTCCTTCTGCGGCACGAACCTGCTCGGGTCGATCGTCGGGAACTACCTGCGCCACCACGCCATCCCCTTCAAGTGGTTCTACGGCCTCCCCGACGCCGACCCCTTCCTGGAGCGGCTACGGGTCACGGTGAAGGCGCTCACCGCCCTGAGGCGCCTGTCCACTTCCCGCATCGCCCAGATCGGCGGCCTCGCCGACGGGTTCGAGAACATGTACTTCGACGAGCGGGTGCTCGAGGGGAAGTTCGGCACGCTCCTGAAGACTCGCTTCACGGTCGAGGAGATCGTCCGGCGCGCCGAGGCCATCCCCGAGCCCGAGGTGGCCGCCGACGCGAAGGCGATGCGGAGCGAGGGGGCGCTCAACTCCCGGATCGTCCGCCCCGAGCACCTCGACCGCTCCTCGCGCGTCTACCTTGCCCTGCGAGCCTTCGCCCGCGAGAACCACTTCGACGCCCTGGCCCTCTCCTGCTGGAGCCGCTTCCAGGAGGTCTACGGCCTCGCGGTCTGCGCCGCCATGAGCCGGCTCAACGAGGCCGGGGTGGTGACCCCCTGCGAGGGGGACGTCACCTCGGCGGTCATGATGCTGGCCTTGAACGCTCTCTCCGGCACCCCCAGCGCCCTGAACGACCTCGTCGCCTTCGACGAGCGGGACAAGAGCCTCGCTCTCTGGCACTGCGGGGTCGCCCCCGCCTGCTGGGCCGACCCGAAGGGCGTGACCTGGGACAACCACTTCAACATCGGCCGGTACGAGGGCGAGACCTGGCAGGGCGACGGGCTCGTGGCGAGCATGACCTTCAGGCCCGGGGCCGTCACCGTGGCCGCCCTCAACGACGAGTTCGACAACCTCTTCCTCCTCACCGGCGAGGTAGAGAAGAAGCGCGGCTACGACGGGAGCAGCGGCTGGGTGGGAGGGCTCAAGCTGAACGGCCAGCCGGTCGACCTCCCCACCCTCATGAACACCATCATGGTGCGGCGGGTGAACCACCACTACCCCACCGCCTCGGGCGACCTCACCGCCGAGCTGAACGAGCTCGCGGCCTGGGCCGGGGTGGCGGTCCTCGATCCCGTGCCCTACCGGTCCTACCTGCAGAACCCGCAGCCGGCGCCCTGGCCGCGCCGGCCCTAGGGCAGAGGAGGGTTAAGGTCCATGCGCGCGGTCGCCGTGATGAGGCCGGGCGAGGTCCGGTTGGTCGAGGTCCCCGTGCCGGAACCGGGCCCCTACCAGGCGCTGGTGGAGAACGAGGTGGCGGCGATCTGCAACGCCACCGACGGGAAGCTCGTGGCCGGGCACTTTCCCGGGGTGGACCGCTACCCCTTGCTCCTCGGCCACGAGGGCACCGGGATCGTCCGGAAGGTGGGGGCGAAGGTCCAAAGCTTCCGGGTGGGCGACCGCGCCCTGGGGGGCCTTGTCTTCGACATCCCCGGCGGTGCCTACGGGAGCGGCTGGGGCGGGTTCTGCGACTACACCCTCGTCAACGACCACGAGGCGATGGTGGCGGACGGGGTGGCCGACGCCGCGCACGGCTGGTTCGAGGTGTACGAGATCCAGCGCCGCGTCGCCCCCGACATCCCCGCCCCCGAGGCCGCCCTGCTCTGCACCTGGCGAGAGGTGCAGGGCGGCCTGGGCGACTTCGAGCTCAGGAAGGGGGAGGACGTGCTCCTCTTCGGGGCCGGCCCGGTGGGGCTCTCCTTTGTGAAGCTGGGGAAGCTCTTCGGCCTGGGCTGGATGGGGGTGGTCGATCCCCTCCCGCAGAAGCGCGAGCGGGCCAAGTCCCTCGGCGCCGACGCCGTCTTCTCCCCCGACGATCCCGCCCTCGAGAACCTGCCCAAGACCCGGGGAAGGCCCCTCGACGCCGTCATCGACGCTGTCGGGAACCCCCGCATCGTGAACCGCGCCCTGCCCCTCTTGAAGCTCGGCGGGGCCATGTGCATCTACGGCGTCTTGGCCGAGGGCTCCTTCACGGTGGAGAAGGAGAAGGGCCCGTACAACTTCAACCTCTTCGTCCACCAGTGGCCCACCCGCGCCCGCGAGCGCGCCGCCCAGGAGCCGCTCTGCGAGTTCATCCGGCAGGGCCGGCTCAAGGCGAGCGAGTTCGTCACCCACGAGTTCCCCGTGGAGCGGGTGGGCGAGGCGCTCAAGGCCGTGGCGAGCGGGGAGGTGGTGAAGTGCCTGCTCTGGTACTGACCGCTCGGGAAGGGCCGAGGCCGCCCCGTAGGAAGCCGATCGATGCCCAGCCCCACTGCCACCGTCCGTGAAAAGCGACGCTCCGGGGCCGAGCTGCGCAAGAGCGAGGGGTCGGGGCGTACCCACCGGCACGCGAACATCCGCAGCGTCCTCGCGCTCACGCGGAAGAGGGACACGGTCTCGGTGGCGGACCTGTCCCACTCCACCCGGCTCAGCAAGACCACGGTGAAGAAGACCCTCGACCTCCTCGCCGCCATGAGGCTCGTCATCTCGGCGGGCAAGGGCGCCTCCACCGAGGAGGGGGGGAAGCGGCCCGAGCTGTACCGGTTCAACAACGCCTACGGGTACGTCATCAGCGTCCACGTGACCCCCGACGCCGTCCTCGCCGTCACCACCGATCTGCACGGCGACATCACCTACTACCGGAAGACCACCGTCGGCTCCGACCGGAGCCTGGAGGCGATCCTGGGGCAGATCACCGAGGACGTGCGGAGCTTCCACGCCCTCAAGGCGGCGAGCGGGGAGAAGCTCATCGCCCTCGCCGTGGCCCTCCCCGGGCTGGCCGATTCCGCCCGGGGCATCTCCATCTACTCCCCCCACTACCCGAGCTGGGGGCGGGACGTCGCCTTCGCCCAGCTGCTCCGGGCCCGGCTCGGCTTCCGAGACGAGGTGCCCGTCTACCTCGACAACGTGAACCGCTGGCAGGCCCTGGCCGAGCGGGACAAGGGGGTGGCGAACGGGGTCACGAACTTCCTCGTGGTCGACATGCTGGACGAGGGGCTGGGGGCGGGGATCGTCACCCACGGCGAGCTGATGCGCGGCGCCCAGGCCCTGTCCGGCGAGATCGGCCACATGATCGTGAACCCGGTCGACGGGGCGCTCTGTATCTGCGGGAGCCACGGCTGCTTTGAGGCCATGGTCTCCATGAAGCGCATCCGCGACCTGGCCCGGGCCGCCCGGGACCGGGGAGTCGCCTCCGAGCTCTTCGAGCGCGCCCCCAAGGGCGAGGCGAGCCTCGACGACATCTGCGAGCTGGCCAGGCGCGGCGACCGGCTGTGCACCGAGCTCCTCGACGACGTGGCCCGCTGGTTCGAGGTGGGCGTCGGGAACGTCATCATGGTCAACGACCCCGAGCTCGTCGTCATCCAGGGGCAGGTGGTCAAGGCGGGCGAGATCTTCCTCCGGCGCCTGCGCGAGCGGATGCAGCGCATCGGCCTCCCCGACGTGGAGAAGAAGGTCCACATCGAGTACTCCAGGCTCGGGGAGGAGCGCGGGGTCCTGGGGGGGGCCGCCTTCGCCCTCGCCGACTTCTTCGCGCGGCGCCTCCGGTTCTAAACGACCGATCTCGATTCGTGAACAGGAACCGCGATCCTGAGTGAGGGGTTGATCTTTTCGCGTCGGTTGTAGGAGCGCATGAAAGCGACGGTTTGA
>Ga0335071_10000108_pt1 | contig 99093 bp, 70 predicted proteins | sample Lox_Sample_15_FD_206724 | JGI IMG/M metagenome (GOLD analysis project Ga0335071, IMG submission 206724) | Soil microbial communities from Loxahatchee National Wildlife Refuge, Florida, United States - Lox_Sample_1.5 | ecosystem: Environmental > Terrestrial > Soil > Wetlands | place: USA... | reverse complement strand
CATCCTCGACCGGACACCAGAGGCAACCCGCAAGCTGGCCAGCCGGGCGCGCCGGCGAATCGAAGAAGCTGATCCGGTTCCTCAGGGCGATATGACGGCGCAACGCGAGGCCGTCGACGCGTTCTTCTCGGCGGGCCGAAGCGGCGACTTCGACCGGCTGGTGTCGGTGCTGCATCCCGACGTGGTGCTACGGGGTGACTTCGGCCACGGCACAGCCGGGTTCCGCACTCAGGGTGCGTCGTCGGTAGCCAAGCTGGCCCGCAGTTACGCGGGACCGGAGCGCGAGGTGCGGGCCGCGGTGGTGAATGGTGCCGCCGGAGCGGTCGTCTTCGTCGCCGGTGCGCCAACGGCGATCATGGCCTTTTTGGTGCGCGACGGCCGTGTTGCCGGGATCGACGTACAGGCCGATCCGCAGCGCATCGCGAAGTTAGACCTGCCTGGGCTGCGCACCGATCACTGACCGGCGGCCTGCAGCAACTCCATTGCCGACGCGCGCGACAGCACCCAGCCGCCCTGATTGATGAACGTGATGTTCTGGCTGACCGGCGATGTCAGCTTGGGGCCCGACACCGACACGTCAGCGGTCGCCGAACCGGGCGCGCCCGGTTGAATGTTGGTCACGTCGAAAGCCAACGGCAGGTCGCCGTTCTTGGCCGCTTTCTGCAACTTCTTGTCGGCGACGTGCGCTTCCATCCCACTGATTCCGCCCTGAACCAGATTGCTCTTGCTGGTGAAGGAAACGTTGGGGTCCGCCAGGCTGTTGAGCAAACCGGCCAACTGATCGGCGGTCGGGATGTTGGCGCTCGAGGCCGGCAGCGCGGGCGCCGGATCCTGCGGCAGTGGCGCGCCGGTCGCGATCAGCCTTACCGTGGCCAACGCACCCGGAGCTGCGCCATAAGCAATGCCGGCGGCCGCGCCTCCGATGACGGCCGCGGCTGCCACGCCGCTGGCCAGCAACTTGACGGTTTTCATGGTTCCCCCTTCAATGGGCCCGAATTCGCACGAATTCGACGGTTCGACATATCCGGCGCTCATCCGCGGTGTGCTGCGATGCTGCCAGCGTGCCTGGTGGATCTGCTTTTTCGCGTCTCGGCACGGTTACGTTACGGCCGGCCCATGTGAGAACAGCAGGAGCAATCTGTGCGCAGGCTGTGCGGGAACCCAGATGTTCGGCTAACGGGCCGACTAATTCGTGGCCGAGGCCGCCTGTATCAGCGCGATCGCGGCATCGTGCTGCAGGATCCAGTTGCCACCTTGATGAACGAACACGAGGTGCTTGGTGACCGACCCCGCGAATTTGGGACTCGAGATGGCCACGTCGGCTTGCGCCCTGTTTGGGCCGGCCGGCTGGATATTCGTCACGGTGAACGTCTCCGGGAAGTTGCCGTTGCGGTAGGCCTTCCTCAAGTCGTGGTCGGCCACATGACCTTCGTCCGGGCTAATGCCGTTTTCGACCAGGTTGTTCTTGGTTGTATAGGAAACGCCAGGGTCGGTGGCTTGGTTGCACAGGTTGACCAACTGCTCCGGCGTGGGCAGGTTTTGTCCCGACGCCGGAGGCGGGTCCTGCGGCAATGCCGGTCCATACTGCGCGCCGATGCCGGCTGGCTGCACTTGGGCCGAGGCAGGGGCGGCGGCTATGGAAGTCACGCCCGCAGCCGCGGCACCGAAAACGCCCAATACTGCCACTCCCGTGGCGACAAAATTCCCGGTTCTCACGGTCAGGTCCTGCCCCTCCGATGTGCATGGAGTCTGACAGACGGATTTTCGCGGTCCCCCAGACGGTGTTGTTTCAGCGGTTGCCATTGTGCGCCGAGTAACGGATCTTCGGTGTCTCAGCTCGGTGACGGTACGGCCACGCTTTGGTGTGCGCAATGGTCAAAGGGGTTGATGCTCGTCGCGTCTGCGCTTCGGGTGCTCCTTGGAGAAAGCCGCGGTGGACCCGAGCACCCGGTCGGACAGTAACCCTAGGCAGCTCAGGTTGGGAAAGCCGGGCCCCTGGGTGAGGCCGGACATGTTGGGTAAGAACAACTTAGGCGTCACGTCGATGACGGCCAGATCGTAGCCGATCGCTTCCTGCAGGCTGTCGGCGGCCAGCGGTCCACCCAGGCCCAGTTCGAGCAAGTCGAGCGCATCCTGGCTGAACAGCGCCGTGAACCAGAGCGGGTCGGCGCCGGAGCCGTCGATGACGAGGTCGAAACCGTGGACGGTTTCTAAGTTTTCGCCGCCCCGGTTGGTGGACAGCGTCAGTCGGATCTGGCCGTCGCGGCCCACCGCGTGGGCCACCCGCCCGCGCAGGTGGTGGATGCGGTCATCGGCGAGCAGCGCCTCCTGAACGGTCGCCGAGAACACCCCGCGGTCGGTACGGGCCAGCGCGTCGCGGCGTTCGTCCAGCGTCAGGGCGGTCCAGTCGGTCGGGTCAGAGAACAGTGAGTTCTCGAAGTAGCCCTCGCCGCGGGTGAATAGCGTCGCCTGCGGGGAGATGACGGTGATACTGGAAACCCGGTGCCGGAATAGTTCGTTGAGCATCGAGGCCGCCGTCTCGCCGCCACCGATCACCGCGACCCGCTCGGCACTGATCCGGTCGTGTCCCGCCGCGCGGTCCCAGAACTGGGCGATCGACAGCATGCGCGGATTGCCGGGTAGCAACGACTTTTCCGCCTGGCCGGGCCCGGTGATCATCAAAGCGTCGGCATACACGGTGTTCTCATGGGTGTGCAGCGCCCAGCGTTCGCCACTGATGGCCAGCCGTTCGACCTCGCCGTGGATCACCTTGAGCCCGATCTGGTCGGCGACCCAACCCAGATACTGGCTCCATCGGCGATGGGTCGGCGCCGGTCTGCCGCGGTCGATCCATTCGGCGAACGACGCCGTGGCGATCAGATACGACTGCCAGCTGTAGCAGGTCATCCGCTCGTCGAGTTCAGCATTGCGACGCGGCACCAGCGCCGACCGATAGGGAAAGCCGATGTCTTTTTCCGGACTGGTGCCCAGCCGGTGCGCCCCGTCGGTCCAGCCGCCGCTGGCCTGCCAGTTGGCCGCGACGCCGATGCGTTCGACCGCGACCACGTCCGGGTTGTCGACGCCCATGTCGCGCAGTACGGACGCTTTGGCCGCGACGGCCACCGCCTTGGCCCCAGCACCCAGGACCGCCAGCGTGTTCATGTCAGCATCTCGCTAAGCGATTCATTCCAAAGCTGTTGCAGAGCAGTGATATCCGCGTCATTGAGAATCGCGGGCAAGGCCCGCCACTGCGCGGCCAGCACGGGCTGTCCGTCGAATGTCAGCAGGGTCGCCACGATGGTCAGCTCGTGGCGCACCGCCAGGTCGGGCTCGGGCAGCGGCGATACCCCGGTGAGGAGCCCGTGCTCGAGCACCAGCCCGGTGCCACCACCCGTGTGGGCGGCGCCGAGATAGTTCAGGAGCAGCTGTGGGGGCGGGAGTACGGCGAGCTGCCGGGCGGTGTCGGCCCGCAGGTAGCGCAGCAACCCGTAGTCGAGCCCATCTCCAGGGATCGCGTCCAGCTGCTTCCCTACCTGGCGAGGGTCGGTCGAGTCGATCCGGACCGGGTAAATGGAACTGAGTAAGCCCACGGTGTCGCCGGTGTCAACGGCGTGCGCGTCCGGTCCGTCCACCAAAGTGTCGGCGCGGCCATATGTTTCCAACCCCAGCAGTGGTGGCGGCGTGGCCTGGCCGCGCAACTGCCGCCAGCGGGTCACCATCGCCGCGGTGGCAGCGACCAGCGCGGTGGGCACGGGCAGGCCCGAATCCAGCAGCCGGCGGGTGGTGTATGCATCGACGGCAGCGGTGCGGACGACCAGATCGCGTGCCCGATCGCTGTTCGGGTCGACTCGCCGGGCGCCGAGGTGGGGATCGTCGCCCGTCAACTGCGCGGCCCAGAACGGCACCGTGTCGAGTCGCTGAGCGCGCCGGATGAGGGTGTTGGCCCAGCGCCGGTAGCTGGTGTGTTCGCGGATCGGTGCCGGTGCGTGGCCGGTGGCCACGGCCCGCAAGGCGCCATCCAGTTCGGCTACTACGACCCGCCATGACGCCGGGTCCAGCGCCAGGACGTGGGCGACCAGTAGCAAGACGCTTTGTCCGGTCCGGGGGCGAAGCCATACCGCGGCCAGCAGGCGGCCCCGTTGCGGGTCGAGACGGTCGACGGCCGGGGCGGCGTGGGCGGCGACGGGCTGGAGCCAATCGCCTTTCACCTCAACCTCGTTGAGGATATCGGCGAGAGCGTCCGCGGCGGAAGTGGGGATGAGGGTCATGGTGGCACGGTCCAGTCGGCTGCGCAGCACTTCGTGGCCGCAGACGATGCTTGCCAGGGCGGCGTGCAGCTGCTCACGGCTGACGGTGTCGGGCAACCGGATGGCTTCGGTCTGCGCCAGCCTGCGCGGCTCGCCGTATTCGTAGAGCCAGTGAGCGTTGGGCAGCAGCGGAATCGGCGTGGTGGCCTCCACGTCCGCCACAATTGGGGCGACGGCCCCGGCGTCGATCGCCTCGGCGAGTTCGCGGACATTGCCACACTGCAGGATCAGTCTGGCGCGCAATGCAATTCCGCGTGCCCGTGCCGCCTGCACGACCGACAACGCCGCGATGCTGTCGAGGCCGATCGAAAGAAAGTCGGCGCTCACGCCCACCCGCGGGACGCCCAATGTCTCGGTAAGCACTTCTGCCAGTGCGTGCTCCGTCGCCGTTTCGGGGCCTGTTGCCACCGCGAGCCCGTCGGCGTCATCGACGGCAGCGAGCGCGGCTTCGTCCAGCTTGCCGTTGGGCGTCAGCGGGATTTCGTCGACTGCGACGATGCGCTGCGGAACCATGTAGCGCGGCAGCCGGGTACTGAGCATGCCGCGTAACTCGGCGGCCAACGGTTTGCGGCGCGTGGCCTCGGTAGTGACCACGTAGGCAATAAGCCGTGCAGCGCCTTGACGCTGGCGCACCAGCACACCCGCGCGCCGCACGGCGGAATGTGACTCGAGCGCTGCCGCGATCTCGCCGGGCTCGACGCGGTAACCGCGAATCTTCACCTGGGCATCGGCGCGGCCGACATATTGCAGGGTGTCGTCGGGCAGGCGGCGCACCAGGTCGCCGGTGCGGTAGATCCGCTGCCCGGCCGCGAACGGGTCGGCGACGAACCGCACCGCGGTCTCCGCCGGACGGCGCAGATAGCCACGCGTGAGTTGGGCACCGCCCAAGTACAGTTCGCCCGTCACCCCGCAAGGGACCGGCCGCAGCGCGGAGTCCAGCACGTATCCGCGAGTGTGCCGGGTCGGCCGTCCGATCGAGGGCTCATCGTGCGCGGCGATCGCCGCAACCACCGCCTCCACCGTCGTCTCGGTGGGGCCGTAGCAGTTGTAAGCCGTCATCGATGTGCCGTCGCAATGTGCGCGGATCAACGCCCACGCTGCGCTGCCGACCGCTTCGCCCCCCAACGCCAGGACAGTCGGCGCGGCGGTGGTGAGCAAACCAAACGCCTGTAGTTGGGCGAACATTGACGGGGTGGTGTCGATCATGTCGATGTGGTGCTCGGCGATCAACCAGATGAGCGCCTCGGCGTCGGTTCGGGTGTGCTCGTCGACGACGTGCACACCATGGCCGTCGAGCAACGCCACCAACGGCTGCCAGGCCGCGTCGAAGGCGAACGACCACGCGTGAGCGATACGCAGCGGCCGGCCCAGTCCAGCTGCCGCGGGCCGCAGCACGCTGTCCAGATGATCATCGGCATAGGCGTTCAGTGCACCATGAGTTCCGATGACGCCCTTGGGTTCTCCTGTCGTGCCCGAGGTGAATACCACATACGCAGCCTGCGCGGGAGGCGCGTCGACGGGACTGAAGTGGTCGTGCGGTCCCTCGGCCTCGAGCAGCTCCTTGGTCAGCTCCTCGTCTAAGACGACCATCGCGCCGGTTTGGCGCAAAATAGAATTCAACCGCTCTAGCGGCATGTCCGGCTCCACCGGCACACACATGCCGCCGGCTTTGAGCACTGCGAGCATCGCCACGATGTACTGCGGACCCCGGAAAAGCTTGATGGCCAACGGCGTTTCGGACTTGACTCCGCGAGCGGCGAGCCGCGCGGCCAGGTCGTTGGCCCGGGCGTCAAGTTCGCGGTAGCTCAGCGTGCCGCCGGTCCAGCTGACCGCGGGGTGGTCCGGTGTCGTGGCCGCCGCTGCGGCGAACCGAGTGTGGATGCCGCACGGCGACGGTGAATTCGGCGCAGCCACGCCGCGCAGTGGGCCCGCCTCTTCATCGAAGAGGACACTGACGTCGCGCAGCGGGCGCTCCCAGTCCTGCACCAGTCGCTCGGCGGTGGCGAGCACCCGTCGCCCCAGCGACAACGGGGCGATAGCGCCCAACGCGCCATCCATTACTTCGACGAGCACCACCAATTCCCCGTCCGCCATGTGGGCGGCGATGGTGACCGGGAAATGCGACAAGCTTTCCAGGGCCGACGGCCGGAATGTCACGTCCCTAGCAGTGAATTCACCACCGGCGGCTAGTCCGTCCAGCGGAAAATTTTCGTAGACCAGCAGGGTGTCGAACATTTCCCCGACCCCGCCAAGCGCCCGCAGTTGCGCATGCCCGAGATAACTGTGCTCACGCAGCAGCGCCGCCGCGCGCTGCACCGTGCCGCATTGCTCACCGACGCTCGCGGCTGGATCGAGTCGCACCCGCATGGGCACGGTGTTGATGAACAGGCCGATCATGGTCTCGACGCCCGCGAGTTCGTCGGGCCTGCCCGATACCGTGACCCCGAACACCACGTCGTGAGTGTCGGTCAGGCGTGACAACACCAGCGCCCACGCCATCTGCATCACCGTGTTGACGGTGACGCCGCGCGACCGGGTGGTGTCCACCAGCCGCTCGGTGGCCGCGGTCGTCATCCGCAGTTCGGTGGTTCGCGGTAAGGCGTGGCGCGCGTCGCGCTTCTCCATCGAGCCCAGTGCCGCCGATAGCAAGGTCGGGCCCGGCAAACCGGCCAAGTGTTCGCGCCAAACCGTTTGGCTGAGATCAAGATCGCGACCGGCCAGCCAACCGATGTAATCGCGGTATGGGCGCGGGGCAATGGGCAGCGCCGCCGGATCGCCGGTGGCCCGGTACAAGGTCATCATCTCGTTGACAAAGACCGGCAACGACCACCCGTCAATCACGATGTGGTGAGAGGTGATCACCAAACGCCATCGAGCGCCGGGCAATTCGATGAGCAGGAAGCGAATCGCCGGTCCGCGCTCTAAGTCAAAAGTCCGTCGGCGTTCGTATTCCTGAAGTCTGTGTACCTCATTCGGCGCGGCGGTGACGATTCGCCATGGCAGATCGACCCTCGACGGCACGATCTGAACGGGCCGCGCGATCCCTTGGCTGAGGAAACTGACCCGCAGGTTGGGGTGGCGCACCAACATCTGTTCCGCACAATCACGCAGCAGACAGACGTCGAGCGCTCCAGAGATATCCGCTGCCATCCCGATCATGTAGGGATCGTCGGCCGCTTCGCCATCGGTGAATTCGGCAAGGGCGCTTAACGAGTACAAGCCCTCCTGCAGCGGGCTCAGCGCCATCACGTCCTCGATGCCGGGTGCGATATCGGCCCCGGTCGCTGTCATGAGGCACCCTCGCGGGACGACCAAAGTCGAGTCACCGCAGCCAGATCCGTCGGTGACAACCCAGAGGTGCTCATCGGTTCGAAGCGGGTATCGGTCGGCTTGTCCGCCTGTTGGGTGTCGACTGGCGCCCCTCCCGCGGCGTCTAAGGCGGCGGCCAACTGCTGCACCGTCGGGTTCTCGAAGATCATCCGCGGGCTGACCCCCAGGCCGGCCGCCCTCGCGCGCGACGCGAACTGCACCGACAGGATGCTGTCGCCGCCGAGGGCGAAAAAGTCATCGAACCGCCCGACGTCGGGAGTCGACAGTAGCTCGGAAAACACCTCGGCGAGCGCGCGTTCGGTGTCCGTGCGCGACGGCTCGGTCTGGCCGCTGGTGCTCACCGCCGGTCGCGGCAGGCCAGGTCGGTTCAGCTTGCCCGACTCGGTTTTGGGCAGCACGTCGAGGACGGTCAGCGACGAGGGCATCATGTAGCCCGGCACCGTGGCCGCGACGGCGGCGCGCACGGTGGCCGCGAAAGCCGCCTTTTCGGTGTCGTCGGCGATCGACCGCTGCGGCACGACGTACCCCGCCAGTGAGGTGCCGCCGTGCAGCTCCCAGGTGCGGGCCGCTGCGGCGGCCACCCCGTCGGCCGCCGCCAGTGCCGCCTCAACCTCGGCCAACTCCACTCGAAAACCGCGCACCTGGACTTGATGATCGGCGCGTCCGACAAATTCCAGCTCGCCGCCTGAGGTCCACCGCGCTAAGTCGCCACTGCGATACAGCCGCGAACCGGCCTCCGCGGCATACGGGTTGGCCACGAACCGTGATGCGGTAAGAGCGGGCCGCTTCCAGTACCCCCGAGCCAGCTGGTCCCCGGCGTAATACAGTTCCCCGACCACTCCGACCGGCACTGGACGCAGGCCGTCGTCGAGGAGATAAGCATCGGCGCCCGGAACAGGCTTGCCCACAAGCGGATTGGGTAAGCTCAGCGGCCCGCGTACCACGGCACCGGAGGTCTCGGTGGACCCGATATTGTTCAACAGTTCGGTGCCTGCGTCCTCGGCACAGACCGACACCAGCCGCTGCAACAACGACGCGCTCACCGGTTCTCCGCCGCACACCAGCCGGGACAGTGCGCACACCGCGCCGGGCAGGCTGTCCACCAGTGCCGAGACCAGGCTCGGCACCGCCGTCACCTGGGCAACCGAATGCCGATTCATCAACTCCCCGAGCGCCTCCGGGTCGCGATGCTCGGCATCGTCGGCGAGGATCATGGTGGCACCCGCCGCCAAGCCGGCCAGCATCTCCATGCCGCCCTCCAGGAAGGTGATCGAGGCCTGCGCCAGCCGAACGTCTTCGACCACCCTCGGCGGGTAATGCCGCAGCTGCCAATCCAACCGGGCCGCCATCGACCTATGGGTGCCTACGGCTCCTTTCGGCTTCCCGGTGGATCCGGAGGTGAAAACCAAGTACATCGGGTCGTCGGGGTGCGGCCGCGGTAGCTGCCCGAACTGCGCATCCGCCACATCGCGGTTGTCCACGATCACGCGCACGTGCGAGTCGTCCAGCGAGATCAGCGTGACACCGGTCAGTTCCGGCATGGAATTGACCGCCTCTGCCGTGGCCACCAGGACCGACGGCCGGACGTCGTCGAGCATGAACTGCTTACGCGCCAGCGGATATCCGGGATCGATCGGGAAGTAACCGGCACCAGCCTTCATGATGGCCACCAAGGCCACCACCAGGTCGATGCTCCGCCGGGTGGACAGGCCGACCAACGACCCCGGCCCCACTCCATGGCTGGCGAGCAACGCCGCCAGGTTGTCCGAACGACGATGCAGCGCAGGGTAATCGATGTGCTGGTCGCCGCAGCGCACCGCAATCCGGTCAGGTCCCCAGCGTCGGGTGGGCTGCAGCAATTCCGGAATGGTGCGCGGCCGATCGTGCGTCGGCCGGTCACCGCGGCTCCACTGCTCGAGGATGCGCCGGCACTCGGCGGCATCGACCAACTGAACGTCCCGCAAAGACTGGTCGATGTTGTCGGCAAACTCACTGACCGCGCGGGTCAGCCAGCCTGCCAACCGCTCGATGGTGGCCGCGCTGTACAGCTCCGTCCGGTAGATCAAATGGCCGGTGTAGCCGATACCCGCGGTGGCACCGGTACCATCGGTGCCGAAGAAGTTGACGCTCAGATCCGCGTGCGCCATATCGAATGTGGGGTCCAGCGAGGTGCACACCGTGTCCTGGGCGCCCGGGCCGGGTGGGGCCGGATCGATCACCCGCGTCGCGGGCAACCGGTCCCGGACGTGCACGACGACCTGGAAGAGCGGGTTGCGCGACAACGAGCGCACCGGGCCGACGCTGTCCACCACGCGGTCGAACGGCAGATCCTGGTGAGCGTAGGCAGCCAGTGCCGTACCGCGCGCCCGGGTCAACAGTTCACGCAAAGTCGGGTTGCCGGCCAAGTCGTTGCGCAGCACCAGGATGTTGACGAAAAATCCGATCAGCTGGTCGAATTCGGCCTCGGTGCGGCCGGCGACCGGAGTACCCAACGGGATGTCCACGCCCCCACCGGCTTTGTGCAGGACGACGGCAACAGCCGTTTGCAGCAACATGAATTCGGTGATGCCCAGCTCACGGCACAGCTCGGTGAGTTTGGCGCGAGTAGCTGCGTCGATACGAAATTCGACCGATGCGCCCTGCCCACTGGGCACCGGCTGGCGCGCAAAGTCCGGGCGCAGCCCGGTGTCTTCCGGCAGTCCGGCCAGCTGCCGAGTCCAGTACTCCCGCTGTTCTGCGGCCGCGGCGGACTCCTGACCGGCTGCGTCGCCCAAGAACGCGCCCTGCCACGCCGCGTAGTCGGCGTACTGCACCCGCAGCGGCGCCCACGACGGGGCTTCCCCGACCCGCCGCGCTCTATACGCGGTGATCAGGTCGGTGAACAGCACGCCCGCCGACCAGTGGTCCGCAGCGATGTGGTGAACCACCAGCGACAGCACGTGCTCGGCGGTGTCGTCGCCGGTGCGCAGCAACGCAACCCGGATCGGCCACTCGCGGTCGAGTTCGAAGCAGTGCCGACGCTCCATGTCGAGTTGTGCGGTCAGCCAAGCATCGCCAATGCCCGCCGACCGCCGCACTGGCAGCCGGCCGACCGGATTGACCACCTGGTAGGCCACGCCGTCCAACTCGATGTAGGTGGTGCGCAAGATCTCGTGGCGGGCGACGACGTCACCGACGGCCGCGATCAACGCGTCGATGTCCCATGGTCCGGTCAGCTTCGCCGCGAACGGAACGTTATTCACCCAACTGGGCCCGTCAACGCGGTAGGCGAACCAGCTGCGCAACTGTGATGCCGACAGCGGCAGCGGCTCATCGTGGGCGGTTGCGATCAGTTTGGGTCGCGAAGACTGCCGAAGCTCCCCCGAACGTAGCCGGTCGACCCGCTCCGCCAACAAGCCGACCGTCGCCAACTCGAATACATCGCGGATGCCAAGCTCTACCCCACACTCCGAACGGATGGCGGTAATCAGTTTGGTGGCCACCAGCGAGTGGCCGCCCAAGTCGAAGAACGAGTCGTCGATACCCACTCGTTCACGGCCAAGCAGAGCGGAAAACAATGCGGCGATTCGCCGTTCGGTGGGAGTCGTCGGGTCGCGGTATTCGGCGCCCGCCGTGACCTGCGGCGCGCGCAGCGCCGCGCGGTCGATCTTGCCGTGCGCGGTGATCGGGATCGCGTCGAGCACCACGTAGGCGGCCGGAGTCATGTAGTCCGGCAGCGCAGCGGCCACCCGAGCGCGGATGCGCTCGATCTCAACGGTTTCCGGGCCGCCGCCGTGGGCCGGGGTGACGTACCCCAGCAGGCTCTTGCCCGGTTGTGGCAGGTCCGCGGCCACCACGACCGCCTGGCCGACGCTGGGATCGACCGAGATGGCGGCCGCGATTTCACCCAGCTCGATGCGGAAGCCGCGGATCTTCACCTGTTCGTCGGCGCGGCCGACGAACTCGACCTCCCCCTCGGCGTTGCGACGGGCCAGGTCGCCGGTGCGGTACAGTCGCCGGCCCGGGCTGAACGGGTCGGCCACGAAACGCTCGGCGGTCAATCCGGGCCGGCGGTGGTATCCGTGCGCGACGTGGGTTCCGCCGATGTAGATTTCACCGATCATACCGACCGGGACCGGCTGCAGCGCATTGTCGAGCAGGTACACCTGGGTGTTGATCTTGGGCCGCCCGATCGGCACCACCCGGGTGCCCTGGGCGCCTTCCACCGGGTAGCTGGTGGCGTTGACGACGGTCTCGGTCGGTCCATAGAAGTTGTACAGCAGCGCGTCGAAGGTGGCGTGGAACTTGTCGGCGATCTCGCCCGGCAACGCTTCCCCGCCGATCGGGACGCGCCGCAGCGTGCGCCACTTGTTCACACCGGGCAGCGACAGGAAAAGTCCGAGCAGCGACGGCACAAAATGCATCGAGGTAATGCCTTCGCGACCCAGAAGATCGCTCAGGTAACCGATATCACGCAGCCCGTCAGGACGCGGGATCACCAGTCGGGCACCACAAATCAACGTGCCGAAGATTTCGCCCATCGACACGTCGAAGCTGGGCGAAGCGACCTGCAGCAGCCGGTCGGTTTCGTCAACCCGGTACTCGTCGCCGAACCAGACGAAGTACTCGGCAATGGGCGCGTGCGGCACTGGGACGCCCTTGGGTAGTCCGGTCGAGCCCGAGGTGTAGATCAGATAGGCGGTGTTCTGCGGGCTCAGCGGCCGGATCAATTCGGCGGGCGCGGTGACCGGGTAATCCGCTAAGCCCGGAATAGCTTCTTGCAGTGCTAGTTTGGCCTCGGCATCCCGCAGAATGAAGGCCAGCCGATCCTGCGGGTAGGTGGGATCCACCGGCAGGTAGACCGCCCCGGCTTTGAGGACGCCCAGCGCGGTGATGACCAGTTCCGGGGACTTGTCCAGCAATACCGCGACTCGGTCCTCGGTGCCGATGGCTTGCCCGATGAGCCAGTGCGCCACTCGATTCGATTCTTGATCAATCTGCCGGTAGGTGTAGGTGCGGCCTTCGTAGACGACGGCGACCGCGTCGGGCGACAGCACTGCTCGCCGGGTAACCAATGCCGGCAGGGTGGTGGCCGGGATGGTGAATTCCTCCCCGGTCGACGCCGAACGCAGCCAGTCGGCGTCTTCAGCGCCCATCATCGGGCAGACCGACAGCGTTATGTCGGGGTTGGTCAGCGCATGGTCCAGCAGTACCGCATAGTGCCGCAGCAGTTGCTCGACCAGCTGATGATCCAGCACCTCGACCAGGTACTCGGCCTCGACCAATCCGCCGCGCCGGCCGTCAGAGGTGGGGGCCAGTTCGACCATGAAACTCAGTGGTAGCTGGTTGAAATGGCCGCGTAACTCGGCACGCTCGCATTGCACTCCGGGCGGGCAGAAGCCGGCACCGTCGGGCTCCCGCTGCCCGAAACTCACCCGGGTCATCCGGTCCGCGCCATGTCGGCGGTCCGGGTTGGACTCGCGCACCAGCCAGTCCAAGTCGGCGTGCGCGTGAGCGAAGGCGCCTACCGCGCCGTCTCGCGTTTGGGTCAGCAGCTGCCGGAATGTCTGATGCGGCTGCGGCTGTAGCCGAATGACGACTGTATTCCCGTAGTAACCGATTACGTCTTCGGTGCCGGCGTCGCGGTTCAGCACCGGAGTTGCCACCAGGAAGTCGGTCGACTGGGTGTAGCGGTGGATCAGCGCGCCGAATGCGGCCATCAACACCATGTACGGGGTGGCGCCGGTCTCCCGTGCCAGCGCCTCGACTTGATCGACGGTGGCCGCCGGCAACTGCGCCGAAGTCCGCTGGGCGCGCCAGGTCGTCGGCACTACGGAACCGTTGGGCCCCGGAAGTTCTAGCGGCTCAGGCAGCTCCGTCATCAGGGCACGCCAGTAGTCGAGGTCCGCGTCGCGGTTTGCCCTCTGATTTGGGAACGGAGCCGTTATCGAGGACGTGGCGGCGAAACCATCCGGCTCGGTATATGCACGAGTCAGATCGGCGAAAAACGGTGCCCACGAACCGTCGTCCCAGGCGATGTGGTGGGCTGTGATGAGCAGCATCAGTACATCGGCAGACATACGCGCGGCGGTCACCCGCAGCGGTGAATCCTTGGACAGGTCGAAAGGTCGGCGAAAGTCCCTTTGCGCCAGCACATCCAGCCGCAACCGCCGGGATTGATTGGTCAGCCCCGACAGGTCGTGCTCGGCCCAGTCAGGCCGCAGATCCGGGCGGATGACCGGGCGCGGGTCACCATCGTCGTTGGTGTCATACGTTGTGTGCAGTGCGGGGTGCCGCGCCGCCACGGCGTCCACCGCGCGCCGCAGTCGCGCGACATCGACGCAACCGGTGACGCGATAAGAGACACAGACATTCAGTAGCGCTCTGTCGGGGGCGACCGACTGCACAAACCACATCCGGTGCTGACCGACAGACATGCGCGGCTCTTCGCAGGTGGCCGTGGGCGTCACGGCGAGCACCGGCCTGTCGAGGCCGCGTTCGGTGATCTTGCGGCGCAGCAGCTCCAAGCGCTCAGTGTCGAGGCGGGCGCTGGCTCCGGTGGTGTCGGTCACGCTGGGAGTCCAACCTTTCTGGCATCGCGAGCGTCAAGGGTCGAGCGTGAGTCGGTGCGCAACGCGTCGATCAATTCGTTCACGGTGATGCCGCCGAGCATGCGAGCCACCGGAACCGAGCTGCCCAGTGTCCGGCGCAGCCGCTTACGCAGGTCGAGTGCGAGCAACGAATCGACGCCGAGGTCGATGAGTGAGCTGCTCGGGTCAATCGAGACGGAATCATTCAACTGCAACGTCGCCGCCAGCTCAGCGCCTACCACCTCGGCGAGCGGTTTGGCAACGTGGTCGCCGGCACGCCGCGCGCTATCGTCGCCCGGTGGCACGCTGAACGGCATTGGCGTTCCCTGGCTTTCGAAGAACACCCGGAGTCGGTCGAAGTCGGCCTGGAAAATCAGCGGATCGCCGTCGTAGCGGTAGAGACTGGCCGCGAGTGCCAGCTCCGGATCCATCGCGACCAGACCGGAGCGCTCGGTGCGGGCGATCTCGTCGACGGCCACTACCCCGGCGTCCCGCCACAGTCCCCACCGGATCGCGATGCAGTCGTGACCCCTGTCCCGCAATTGGGCGGCCAGTGCGTCGAGCAGCCGGTTGGACGCCGCGTAAGCCGCGTGACCATAGCCACCCCAAGCCCCGAATACCGACGAGCAGGCGAAAATTCGGCATTGCGCCCGTAGCGGCCACACCTCGGCCATTGCGGCCAGTCCACCAACCTTGGCGGCACACACCGCCGCCAGGTCGGCACCCGTGAGCTCCCCCTGCCGGCGCGCCCGGGCGATACCCGCGGTATGAATCAGCAATGACGCCCCGGAACCGGCATATTGGGCGGCGAGGGCGGACAGCGCACCCCGGTCGGTGATATCGCACTGCGGGGCGTGCACCTGGACGTCATGGTGTGCGGCCAGCTGACGCAGCACGCTCGGGTCCACACCGTTGCGGCTAAGCAGCGTGATCGTCTGTGCCCCATGCTCGATGCAATGCCGGGCATACTGCAGACCAATGGCCCCGGTGCCGCCGGTGATCACCACGTTATCCAATGTGGCGGCGTCCAGTGGTCGCCTGATGGCCGGGTCGCGGCAGTCCCGGAATTTTCGGACATAGCGTCGCGGCGTTTGGCTACCCCGCACCGCCACCTCGGCCGCAGCACCGAGCAGGACGTCGATGACGCCGAGCGCCATCCGGGCTTCGACATCTCGGCGCGGGAGATCCACGTGGGCGAATGCCTGGTCGCCGAATTCCAAGCCGGCGCTGCGATGCATCGCGGCCAGCGCCGCTTGCGCGGGACGGACAATCGTGTCGTCGCGATCAATCTGTTCGGCGCCGACGGTGAGCAACCAGACGGACCGGCATCGTGGACCGATGATGGCGGCATAGTCGGGTAGGCCTGCGTCGGGCCGGCCGGTGATCTGCTCAAGCGCGCCCACGGTATCAAGGTGGTCGAGCTCCGGGGCGATGATCGCCAGGATTTCCGCCTCGTTCGGCGGCGCGATGCGGCAGCTGCCGTGTGCCGCCGCCGCATCGATCAGTCGCGGGGTCAATGCGCCCTCCGTCGCACCGACGAACCCGATGTCCGCGCCTGCGGCGCCGGCCGTGGTCGGTGGCGTTGCCTGCCGCCATTCTTCGACGGCGACGGTAAGCGCTGGTGCCGGCAGCGTTGCGGTCAGCGGTTCCGGTGCCGCCCATAGGTGTATCGATCGCATGGGCGCGTTCGGGAACCCGCGCAGCGCAGGTCGGACACCGCCGGGGATGGTGTTGGTCCATCGGCAGCCGGGGTCAGCGGCCGCGACGGCGGCGATATTCGCCGACAGCAGATCGGTGATGGGCTGTTCCCGAGATCCCGAGCCAACGATCACCGCCTGCTCATCGAGCAGCTGCGCGAGCGGATACAGCAGGGAGGGATGCGCCGACAGCTCGACGAATGCGTCGGCTCCCAGCGTTTGGGCGGCCACCACCGCTCGATCGAATCGCACTGTACTGCAGAGATTTTCATACCAGTACTGCGAGAAATCCATGTCGCTGCCGACCTGTGTGCCGAACGTCGAGCCGACGAAAGCCACCGGACTGCGCTGGAACGCCGAGCCGGGTATCAGCTCGGCCAGCTGGGTGCGCAATGACCTCAGCACGCTGGTGTGGCCGGGATAGTCCACCGAGAGTTGCTGGGCGAACATGCCACCTTGCCGGGCCAGCCGCACGGCGGCGGCCACCGCATCGCGGTCACCGGACACCACGGTGGACGACGGACCGTTGACCGCCGAAACTTCCAGCCAGCCGGCCGTTTCGCTGATCACTGACTGGGCCTCGCCGACACCGGCACCCAGCGCTGCCATGGCGTATTGACCCGGTAATCGGCCGACGATCGTGGCACGCGCGGCGACCAGTGCGACCGCGTCGGGCAGCGAAATGGCTCCGGCGACATACGCGGCCGCCACCTCGCCGAGGCTGTGTCCGATGGCGATATTGGGCAGCACGCCGTGGGATCGCCACTGCTGGGCCAAGCTGACCGCGTGGGTGAACTGTGCTCCCTGTATCTCGGTGCGCGACCATTGTCGCTCGTGGTCTCCCGTCAAGTACGGCAACGGTGACGGCAGCCCGGCCGCGGTGAACACGTGGGCGCATTCGTCGGCCTGCACCCGGTATGCCGCCAGTTGCCGGTAGGGGTCAGCGCCCATCGACGGCCATTGGTTGCCCTGGCCGGGAAACATGAACGCCACCCGTGGCGCCACGCTTGTGCAGGATCGGGTGAGCAGCGGATGCTCTTCGCCGCGGGCCAATGCCGTTAGGCCGGAGTCGAGTTCGGCGCGGTCGGCCACCCGCAGGATCGCCCGGTGCCGCCGCACGCGTCGTAGCCGAAGCAGGGTGGACGCGACCGCCGCCGTCGGATCCGCTTCTGAGGCAGCCCGATTCAAGTAATCCACGATGGCTGCGGCGTCCCGGCGGATCAGTTCCGGATCGTGTGCGCTGAGCAGGACCGGGATGCGTCCGTCCGGCAACGGATGAGTCAGCATCAAGCCACCTCGGGCACCGAGACGATCACGTGCGCGTTGGTGCCGGCGATGCCGAACGCGGACGCCGCAGCCGTGCGCTGCCCACCCATGGCTGGCCACGGTGTCAATGTCTGCGCCAGCCGTAGCCCTTGTCTGTCCCAATCGATTTCGGGGCTGGCGTCGTTGGCGTGCAAGGTGGGTGGAACAGCAGCGTGTTCGGCGGCGACCAGAACTTTGGCAAGCCCGAGCGCGCCGGCGGCGGCCAACGAGTGACCGACATTGGATTTCACCGATCCCAGCAGCGCGCCGCGGCCGGGCTTTGTGTCGCCGTAGGTTTGCGCCAGCGATCGCAGTTCGGTGCGGTCGCCGAGCCGGGTGCCGGTGCCGTGGCCCTCGACCATGCCGACCTCCTCGGGCCGGATCCCGGCCTGGGTCATGGCACGCCGGAACAAGCGGGTCTGCGCGTCGGCGTTGGGTGCGCTCAGCCCCGCGCTGCGCCCGTCCTGGTTGACGGCGGTGGCACGGACTTGGGCGAGAATCTGCCGGCCGGCGCCAAGTGCAACCGACTTTCGTTGCAGCACAAACATCGCCGCTCCCTCGGCCCAGACGGTTCCACTGGCCTGTGCGCTGTAGGGGCGGCAGTGACCGTCATCGGAGAGCGCGTGTTGTTTGGAGAATTCCACAAAGAACCCCAGCGACCCCAACACGTTGACTCCGCCGGCCAGCGCCAGATCACAGTCGCCGTTTTGCACCGAGCGCACCGCAACGTGGAACGCGGCCAGCGCCGACGCACAGGAGGAGTCCACCGTCAGTGCGGGGCCGGTCAAGCCCAGCGTGTAGGCGATCCGGCCGGAAATAACACTCAGCGCGGTCCCAGCGAGCAGGTGACCGCTGTGCGGGGAAAAGCTGGCCATGTGCGGCCCGTATCCGGTGGCCGACGCACCGACAAAGCAACCCACGTCGTGGCCGGACAGGTCGTCGGGATTGATGCCGCTATTCTCCAGCGCACGCCAAGAAACCCGAAGCGCGACGCGCTGCTGCGGGTCCATGGCGACCGCCTCGCGCGGTGAGATGCCGAAGAATTCCGGGTCGAAGGTGGTTGCACCGGAAAGGAATCCGCCGCGGTCGTGGATTTGCTTGAAGCCGCTGCGGCGCGACCCGGCAAGTAGCTCGCGGACCGGCCATTGACGGTCGGTGGGAAACGGACCCAATGCCTCATGCCCGTGTGATAGCAGCTCCCAGTAGTCCTCGGTGGTCTCGATGCCACCGGGTGCTTCAAGGGCCATGCCGACGATCACGACCGGTTCCACGCCGGCACCGAGGGCGCTAGACATCAGCATTCACCCGCGCGGCGACGGCCTCGACGTGCTCGTTGAGATAGAAATGCCCGCCGTCGTACAAGAACAACTCGAAGCCGCCCGCGGTGTGGTTCTCCCACAACCGCAAAGCGGCGAGGTCGATGCGGTGATCATCCCGAGCGCCCAGCACCTGGATGCCGGCACGGATGCGGACACCGGGAGCGCAGTCGTACCGATTGACCGCTTGGTAGTCGGCACGCACCGCGGTCGTCAACAGTTCGGCGAACTCTTCGTCGGCAAGCAGCTGCGGATCGGTCCCGCCCAGATCGGCGATATCGGCCAGCATTGCGTCGTCGCTGGTGGGTAGATCCGGCATCACGGCGACGGCCGACGGCGCCGGACCGGCCGAGACCCATAACCGCTGCACCATGACGTCGTGGGATTCTGCGATCCGGGCGAACTCGAAAGCCACGACAGCGCCCATGCTGTGCCCAAACAGCCGCAACGGCGCCACGCGGCTCCAGGCTCCGGCCTCGAACAGACCGCTGGCAAGGTCGTGGACGGTTTCGGCAGCGGGATCGCTCAGCCGGTCCGCGCGTTGCGGATACTGGACGACGTAGGCGTCACCGCCCGCGGCTAACGCGGTCGCCAAGGCGCGGTAGCTCGCGGCGGCCGCGCCGGCGTGCGGAAACACCACCGTGGCGCCATCATTGCGGCTTGCGTGCCTCCCCGGCACCCGCGTGATCCAGGATGCAAACATCGCGGCCGCACTCAGCGTGCGTTCACCGGCCGCTACGCCGTTCAATGTCATTGTGGCGTCTTACGTTCGGAGGCCGGCGGGCACGCCGATAGAAGCGTGTCGGTGTCCATTTGGAGGACTTCCAGGTACAACTCGGCCACCCGCTCGAGCCGCCCATCCTGCTCGCGGCCGGCTAGCAATTCGGCGAGTGGGCCAACGGCTCGGGTGGCGAAGATGTCGGCGACCACGATGTGCGGGGTGTCCAGCCAGGTCCGGATCCGGGCCACGGCTTGGGTGGCAAGCACCGAATCGCCACCCAGGGTGAAGAAGTCGTCGTCACGACCAACCTTCTCCACGCCGAGCAGATCGCCAAGAAGCACCGCGAGAGCGGATTCCAGTGCTGTTGAGGGCACGCGATAGCCGGGGTGGTCCGCGCGGGAAACGGCGGCCTCCAATTCGCAAAGGACGGCGCGGCGATCGATCTTGCCGGCATCGGTGAACGGGATGCGCTCGACGAGCGTTATATGACGCGGAATCATATGGGTGGGGACAAGATCCACCAGAACCTCGCGAGTGCGCGCCGGGGTCAGCTCAGCGTCGCCGGAGGTCTCGGGGCAGACCTGCGCGGCCAGCAGCCCAGAGCCACCGGGCACTTGGACTAAAGCGGCCACCGCCATCCGCACCCCCGGCACCCGCCGGAGTGCCGCCTCGATCTCACCAAGCTCGACGCGGTAACCACTGATCTTGATCCGGTGATCGGCGCGGCCGACGAATTCGATTGTGCCGTCCGGCCAATACCTGGCCAGGTCGCCGGTGCGATACCACCTGCGGCCCTCATGTTCGACGAAGCGCTGCGCGGTGAGATCCCGACGTCCCCGATAGCCATGCGCGATGCCGCGGCCGCCCACCCACAGCTCGCCGGCCACCCAGTCGGGGCAATCGTCGCCCTGATCGTCGACGACGCGGCAGGCGTTGTTGGGAAGCGGAATGCCGTATGGCAACGCGGTCCAGTCTGCCGGCAGCGCACCAGCATCGGATACCTCGAAAATCGTGTTGTGCACCGGGGTTTCGGTAGCGCCGCCCAGACCGGCGAACCGCAGGTTGGGTGCCTCGGCCCGTAGGCGGCGCGCCACCTCCGGCCGCACCCAGTCGCCACCGGTGGGAACCACCCGCACCGATGACAGCCTTCCGCGCCCGACTTCGATCAGCATCTCCAGCCAGCCCGGCATGAAGTGCAGCACGGTGACTTTGTGCGTGTCGATGAGGCGGGCCCATGCGTCGGGATCGCGGCGCTGCGTTTCGTCGACCACCACGATGGCTCCGCCTGTCCGCAAGGTGACGAAGATGTCCATCACCGAGATGTCGCCTTCCAGGGTCGACAGGGCCAGGCATCGATCCGCGGGACCGATCTCGAAATGGCGCGCGACGAATTCCACGGTGTTCATCGCGGCGTCGTGCGTGACCTCCACGCCCTTGGGCTCGCCGGTCGAGCCGGAGGTAAACAAGACGTAAGCCAGGTCGCCGGGATCGGTTCTTTTGCAAGGGAATACGCCATCTGGCCGCTCGCGAAGCACATCGGCGAGGACCAGTTCGGGTACCGGCAACGCCAGCCGGTGGTCGCCGCACACCAGGGCCAGGCGCACCGCACCGGTTTGCAGGATGCGCTCCGCGCGGTCGCGTGGCTGGTCGACGCCGATCGGCAGATAAACACCACCGGCGGCCAGGATGCCCAGCAGCGCCGGCACCTGCTCGGCGGTTTTGGGCCCCATCACCGCTACCGTGTCACCGGCGCCGAAGCCGGCCGTGTGCAAGGCCGCGGCCACCGCCAGCGCCTGGTCACGCAGCTGCGCATAGCTGAGGTCACCGGAACTGGCGAATATCGCGGGCGCCTGCGGCTGCCGGTCGGCTTGCCGGAAAAAGCCGTCCTGCAACACATCTCCGCTGAGCGCGGCGGTGCGGCCGTTGACCGAATCGCGTACCGCGCGTTGCGTGTCCGGCAGGGCCGCGGGCCCACGCATATCCCAGTTGTCCTCGCCTGCGGCCAGTCGGAGCAGTTCGTCGATGTGGTAGCCGAACATCGCGTCGATGACACCGGCGGCGAAGACGCCGTCGCGCACATCCCAGTTCACCAGCACGCCGCCGCCGAACTCGGTGACCTGTGCGTCGAGCAGCACCTGGGGGCCCTGAGAGATGATCCATGCCGGTGTGCCGAATTGGTCGATGACGCCCTGGCTGAATAATTCGCCGAGTCCCAGCGCACTGGTGAAGACCACCGGGGCCAGCACCTGGGTGCCGCGGTGGCGGCTGAGGTCCCGCAACACCGATAGCCCGGAATACGCGGAGTGCGCAGCGGCGGTCCGCATGGCGTCTTGCACCACTTGGGCGCGTGCCGCCGCGGTGTGCGCGCCGCTGAGATCAACGTCCAACAGAAGCGACGAGGTGAAGTCACCGACTAGCGAGTCGACGTCGGGGTGCAGAGCCTGTCGCCCGAACAGTGGCACGTTCAGCAGGAACCGCGACGAGGTCGACCAGCGCGCCACTGTGTTGGCGAATAACGCGGCCAGCGCCATCGCCGGGGTGACCCCGCGCGCTCGGGCGCGCGAAAACAGCGCGTCGCGGGTTGCCGGGTTCAGCCAATGCCAGCGCCGGGTGCTCTTTGGTGAGCTCCGGCCGCCGCGTGTGGGCAGCGACGGCGGGTCTGGTAGCTGCGGGATGCGCCGCGTCCACCACTGCCGGTCGGCGTCGCGACGCGGTTGCGGCTGTGCTTCTTGCGCCTCGATCGCTTGGCGGTATTGCCGGTAGCTGTAGCTCAGCTCGGGCAGGGCGCGGCCGAGGTAGAGAGCCGCCAAGTCGGCCATCAGGGTGCGATAGCTCATCGCGTCGGCCGCCTGCATGTCCAGATCGACGTGCAGTCGTGAGCGCCCACCTGGCAGGCGGGTCAACGCGAGCTCGAACGCCGCGCCGTCGAGCTGCTGGTGTGATTTGGCGTCGCGGATGGCGGCGAGCCGCTCGTCGACGACATCGCCGTCCAGGTGGCGCAGGTCCATCACCGCGACGGGGAAGGCTCCAGACTCGTCGGCCGGTGTGATGCGCTGCGTGCCGTCGGGCAGGAACCGCACCCGCAGCATCGGATGCCGGCCCGCCAGCGCGGTGGCCGCGGCGCGGAGCCGTTCCGGATCGATCGGGCCCCCGTCGAATTCGACGTAGAGGTGCCCGACCACGCCGCCGAGCGGCTGATGGTCCTGGCGGCCGACCCACATCGCGTGCTGCATCGGCGCCAGCGCAAAGGGCTCGCCGGGCGCGTCTCCGGCTGCGTCGGCGGCCGGGACGTGCTGGTCGGGGACGGGCTCGCCGGCGGTGACCAGCTCGGTCCAGGCCTCGATGGTCGGCGTGGCGGCCAGCGCGGCGAAATCGACGCCGATGCCGTGGCGGCGCCAGCGGCCCGCCAAGGTCATCATCCGGATGGAGTCCAAGCCCTGGGCGATGAGGCTGCTACCTGGCTGAACGGCGTCGGCGTCGACGCCGAGCAGTTCGGCCACCTCCGCGCGGATCTCTTCCGAGCGCGCCGGGGCTTGCACCACGGACCCTCCCTAAATTAGCACAGGCTGCCCTAGTTTTTGGTTACCCTATCCTTACTCCCCTCGCCTCGCTACTACGCCCCCCTTCTAAGGAATCCGTGAGCCCGAACACCACGCAGCCGCCGCGCGAAGGCCTGGCGGGGTTCGTGCCGTTCCCCGCCGATCGGGCGGCCGTCTACCGCGCGGCCGCTTACTGGACGGGACGAACCCTGGACGCGATCCTGACCGAAGCGGCTCGACGCTGGCCGCACCGCCTCGCCGTGCTCGACGCCGCCGGCGGTGCCCGCTTGAGTTATGCGGACCTCGACGCCTACGCGAACCGCGCCGCCGCGGGACTGCAGGAGATCGGCATCGCGCCGGGCGACCGGGTACTGCTGCAACTGCCCAACAGTTGTCAGTTCGCGGTGGCGCTGTTTGCGTTGCTGCGCGCGGCAGCGATCCCGGTGATGTGTCTGCCGGCCCACCGCGCCGCCGAATTGGGACATTTCGCCGCGGTCAGCCGGGCCACCGGACTGCTGATCGGTGAAACGGCGAATGGTTTCGACTACCGGGCCATGGCGAGCGAACTCGTCGAGACTCACCCCGCGCTTCAGCACGTCATCGTCGACGGTGACCCGGGACCGTTTACCTCGTGGACGCGGCTGCGCGATCACGCCCCTGGCCCGCTCCCGGCACCGCGTGATCCGGAATCGCCTGCGTTGCTGTTGGTTTCGGGCGGCACCACGGGCACACCCAAGCTCATCCCGCGCACCCACAACGATTACTTGTTCAACGCGGCTGCGAGCGCCGAACTATGCCGGCTCACCGCCGACGACGTCTATTTGGTGGTGCTGTCGGCCGGCCACAATTTTCCGCTGGCCTGCCCGGGCCTGCTGGGCGCGATGACGGTCGGCGCCGCCACCGTGTTCGGCACCGACCCCAGTCCGGAAGCCGCCTTCGCCGCCGTAGCCCGCCACGGCGTCACGGTCACCGCCCTGGTGCCCGCGCTGGCCAGACTGTGGGCGCACGCTTGCGAGTGGGAGCCGGTGACACCAAAAACGTTGCGGCTGCTGCAAGTTGGCGGGGCCAGGCTGGAACCTCAGGACGCGCGGTTGCTGCGCGACACGTTGACGCCCGGCGTGCAACAGGTGTTCGGGATGGCGGAAGGACTGCTGTGTTACACCCGGCTCGACGATCCGCCGGAACTGATCGACCACACTCAGGGGCGGCCGTTGTGCGCAGCCGACGAAGTCCGCATCGTCGACAGTGCCGGCCGGCCGGTGCGGCGCGGTGAGGAAGGGGAACTGCTGGTGCGCGGCCCTTACACGCTCAATGGTTACTTCTGCGCCGAGCGGGACAACCAGCGCTGCTTTGACGCCGACGGGTTCTACCACAGTGGTGACCTGGTGCGGCTGCGGGACGACGGCTACCTGGTGGTCACCGGTCGAGCCAAAGACGTGATCTGCCGTGGCGGTGAAACCATTTCCGCCGCAGACCTCGAAGAGCAGATGCAAAGCCACCCGGCGATCTTTTCGGCCGCCGCGGTTCCGCTGCCGGACCCCTACTTGGGTGAAAAGATTTGCGCCGCAGTCATTTTCGCAGGGACCGCGCTGACACTGGCGGAATTGAACGCCCACCTCGACAAGCGGGGCGTGGCGGTACACGCCCGGCCCGACGTGCTGGTCGCCATGGCGACGCTTCCCACCACCCCGATCGGCAAGGTCGACAAGAAGGCGATCATCCGCCAATTGGGCGCGCGCTGGGATAGCCGGGTGAGCCGCTAGAGAGTCAGCCCGGAGTGCATGACCCGGCCGGGATCGTACTTCTGCCGGACGGCCGCCAACCGGGCCATGTTCGGGCCGAAGTACCGCGCTGCGGGTTGGTTGGCCTCGAGATAGTTCACATAGCCGCCGACCGAATACGGTTGCACCGCTTGGTGGGCGGTGTTGAGCCAGTTGGTGGCCGGTGCGGGATCGCCGGCCGTCTCGACGTACCACTGCACTAACGAAGACTCCCGACGCCACGGAAAGGCGGTGGCCCCCGGTGCCACACTGGCGAGGGCGCCGTCGAGCGCGTGCATGATCGCCAACATGCGCCCGGCGCCGCGTGGAAAGGCGTCGACCGCCGAGGCGATCCCCTGAGCGGCCGCCGGGGTGATCGTCGAAAAGACATCCGATCCGCCGACATAGCCGAGTGGAGACGGGTTGAGGTTCCCGACGGCCAGATACCGCACCAGGTCCATGTAGTTGAACGTGTGGTTCTCGGTGCCGGTCGGTTGGGTGCCAACGGCTTTCGTGATGGCACCCGCCACGCCGCCGCCCGTGCCGACCGGGCAGGTGGCCAGGATACGGCAGTGCGTACCAAAGGCATCGGTGGTGCTGTCCGCTAACGCCCAACTGTTTCGGTCGGCGGTGCGCAACCAATTCTGCCAACCGAGCAGCACCTGGGCGAATGACTGCGGCGGGAAGTTGAGGTTCACGACGTCGACGTCCGTAGTGGGGAAGGTGGCAAAAGTCAGCGAGGTTGTCACGCCGAAGTTGCCGCCACCGCCGCCGCGCAACGCCCAGAATAAGTCGGGGTTGTTGGCGGCCGAAGCGGTTACCGACTGGCCGCCGGGCAGTACCACCGATGCGGACGTCAGTTGGTCACAGAGCAGGCCCGCATGCCGTGAGTTGGCGCCCAGCCCACCGCCCAAGGCGTGGCCCGAGGCACCGACCGACGGGCACGTGCCCGTGGGGACGCCGCGGCCGGCCGCGGCCAGCGCCTGGTGCATCGCATACAAACCGGTCGCGGGTGTCACCGTGACCTGTCCGGTGGACGCGTCGTAATTGATTCCGCCCGGCAACTGGCGCAGGTCGAGCACCATGGTGCCGTTCGCCGTGGACGCGCCCACGTAAGAATGTCCGCCGCTGCGCGGAGCGACCTCGAGGTTGTTGGCGGCAGCGAACGCCATCGCCTTCCGCACGTCCGCGGCCGATGTCGGGGTGACGATGGCCGCAGGCATCGAGTTGTTGTAGTTGGTGTTGAAAACCTGCTTGGCCGACCCGAACGCCCCGTTGCCCGGCAATAGCACCGGGCCGCCGATGGCGGTCGAAAGGCCTTCCCAGCCAGTGGGATTCGGCGCTGCGGCAGCGCGGGCGGAGCCGAAAACCGCGCCGGCGGCTAACGCTCCGACGGCGCCGCGCAGAAACGTCTGCCGTGAAATCTCACCCGCCAACGTCGGGCTCCCGCGATTGCGTCATGTTCCGCATTGTCGACCGCCAGAAGCGCGGTGCCCCGTGACCCAGCGCCGGAAAACCGAAACGTGCCCGAACCGTTACCCGCCCGACTGAAGGCAAGACTGGGCGACAATACTGCCATTAACGAATGTCACCATTTGATATTGACTGCTTTCATGACAGCGGTGTATCGGGCCGATGATCTTCGACCCGCCGGTCTCGCTTGCCCCGACACCAAGCGGAAGGAGCTGCTGGTGGCCGTTGACATGGAAGCGATGCTCGCGAAGATCAAGGACCGCCAGCGGGCGCTCGCTGATATCGATTGGGGCGCACCAGGCGCCTATACCATCCCGCCGGAATTTCGACCCAAACTCAAGGCGTTCATGGCCCGACCTGTGCTGGATCGAGAAACGTGGGCGCCCGGGGATTCGCGGCGCTGGCCAACAAGGCGCCGAACCTGACACTGGCGGAGATCTACCGCTATTTCCATGCCGAGGAGCAACGCCAGGCCAACACGCCCGAGATCGACACGATCAGCGACCTGCTGGTAGGCGCCGGAGCCGAACCCGTGATGGACCGCATCAAGCCGGGGCAGGCCCTGCCCGCCGACGCCGAAATCGCCGAGCTGATTACCATGTTGGTGCGCTTTCGGACTCAAGCGGTGGCGACGGTCACCGCGAGACTCGCCTCGTCGATCGCGTCCAACATCGAGTCACTGGTCAGCCGCGTACTCGCCGAATATCTGGAGTCAACGTCGTCCGCGTGATTCGCAGCGACGCACCGATGCCCGCCGCGCGATCAGTGCCGGCTCAGCGTCAGCGTCCCTTCTGTTTTGAGCACCTTACTGGCGGTGATCCTTTCGGTCTTGCGTGCTTCGCGCTCTAGATAGCGTTGTTTGGATTCCTCGAACTTATCGCAGGATTCCTCGAGCTCCTTGACAAGCAAGCCGAGGTCGTCGCGCATCCACGCGGCCTCGCCGGTCAAGTCTTCGCGTTCGAAGATGCGCCATTTCTTGAGCACCGGCATCACCACCTCGTTGAGATGGATGCGCGGGTCGTAGACACCGCCGACGGCGATGATTACCGCCTTGCGCCGGAACTCCGGCACCGTGAATCCGGGCATCTTGAAATTGCGCAGGATTCGGTGCACCGACTTCATCGCCTGGTTGGGCGCGATGTCGAGGCCCGCGGCGCTGACGTCCCGGTAGAAGATCATGTGCAGGTTCTCGTCATGCGACACCCTGGCCATCAACTGCTCTGCGATGGGGTCGTTCGCGGCTTTACCCGTGTTGCGGTGCGAGACGCGGGTCGCCAGTTCCTGAAATGAGACGTACATGACCGCGTCGAACAGGCTGTCAGCGAACATGTCACCTTGGTGATTCTGGCCCGGGCTGAAGCCTCGAGTCATTTGCTCGAGGCGCAGCTTCTCCAGCTCGACCGGATCAACGGCACGGGTGACTACCAGGTAGTCGCGCAGCGCCGTGCTGTGCCTGGCTTCCTCGGCGGTCCACCGGTTGACCCACTGCCCCCACGGGCCGTCCATGCTGAAGTTCATCGCGATTTCACGGTGATACGACGGCAAATTGTCCTCGGTCAGCAGGTTTTGCACCATCGCTACCACCGCGACGTCGGGAAGCTGGCTTTGCCCCGGCTCCCACTCCTGGCCGTCCAACGCGTAGAAGTTCTTGCCGTCCGACCATGGGATGTAGTCGTGCGGATTCCATTCTTTGAACATGGCGAGGTGACGGTTGAGCAGCGGCTCTACCACGGGCTCGAGCTCGCGAAGTAGCTGCACGTTGGTCAGGTCCTTGGACACCGAATCCTCCGAGTTATCTGTTGCGATCAGTAACATGCAATGTATCTGTGTCATACGGTTACATCAAGATGACACGCCCGGGAATCGATCAAATAGGGCCAAAAGTCCCTTCGGCGCAACCGTTGCTCACCGAGCCGCGGCGGGGTATCAACGACAAACGTCGGCGATCACAACGTCGACCGACGTTACTGGCGAGCAATCAGATACGGGGCAAGCGTGGACAGCTTCTCGCAGGTCTCTTCGAATTCGCGATCGGGATTGGACTCTCCGATGATGCCAGCACCGGCTCGCAACCACGTCTTACCGCCGCATTCGTAAGCCGCCCGCAGGATCAGCGCCGCTTCCAGTCCCCCGTCCGCTGAGAGCGTCACCACCGCGCCGGAATAGAGTCCGCGCGGGCCTTCGTCGAGTCGCAAGATAGCCTCCACGCCGCCCGCTTTGGGGACGCCGGACGCGGTGACCGCCGGGAAAAGCGCTTCCAGCGCGTCCATCCGGTCGCTGGATGCGCCCAAACGGGCGCTGATCGTGGACCCCAGGTGCTGCACGCTGCCGCGTTCCCGCACCGTCATGAAATCGGTGACCACCGGGGTGCCGGGTTCCGCGATTTCGCTCATCTCTTGCAATGAGCTTCGTACCGAGATCGCATGCTCGACAATCTCTTTGGAATTCGATTCCAGGTCGTCACGAGCCTCGCGGTCACGGGTGGCACCACGGCCAAGGGCGCGGGTGCCCGCCAGCGGCTCGGTCACCACGACGCCGTCTTTACCGACCGCCACCACAAGCTCCGGACTGTAGCCCACAGCTCGAATCCCGCCCAGCCGCAACAGAAATGATCTCACCGGGGTGTTGTGTCTACGGCCCAGCCGGTAAGTGGACGGAAAGTCAAGCGCGAAAGGAACCTCAAGGCAACGGGATAGGATCACTTTGTGGTAGCGGCCCATGGTGATCTCCCGCACGGCCAACGCCACGCGATCGCGGTAGCCCGACGAGTCGGCCGTTACATCAACCGCGCGTGCGTGGCAGACATCGGGCACACCGTCGCCGAGCAAGCCCAGAACTGCGTCGCGGTGGGCGTCCGTTGCCCCGAACAGGCTTACCAAGTCCCGGGTCACCACGATGCGGGTGCGCGGCCAAAACAGGCGCGCCAGCGGCGTTCGCGGCGCCAGCCGCTGCTGCAGCCCGCAGCGGTACACCCCGAATTCGAAGCCTATCCAGCCGAACACTTGGTCGGTTTCCAGCAAGAGCCGGTCGACAGCTTCACCGAGGACGGGTCCGGGCCGGCCGGACCATCGGTGCCGCTGAGTCACGTCATCGCGGATCATCCGCAGTTCGTCGCTGTCCAGCTCGATCATGGCCCGCACACCGCTGGCCAGCACCCATTGTCGGCTGCGCTCGTATAAAAAGTACTCCTCGCCGACGCGTTCGGGCAGCAGGGCGGCCAACTCGGCGGCGAGGTCGGCCGGGTCGATATGCACAGGAAGCGGAATCGGAAGTGACGTGGAGTCGGCGGAACTGGTTTCGACGCTGACTTCGGTCACGCTTAGTAAATGTAGCCTAACCTATCTACCGGGGCGCAAGCTGCCGCCGCAACGCTCCATGATCGGCTTGCGGCGTTGACCGCATGACCGGCTGCGGTAAGGGCGGAATGCTCCTAATATCTGCCTAACCGCGCAACCGCGGTACGGGCGACTAGTGGGCGCGGTGGCTCGGCAAACGCCATCGGCGTGCGAAGCGCCGCTAAACTTGTGCGACGACGCTCGACGGCCGGGACACCACGTTTTGGGGTGACCGGGCAGCTGTTGGGAGGAACCCATGTTCGTAATCCGGCTTGCAAACGGCGAAGAAGTCCAGGGTGGCGAAGGCGACGAGCTGGAAATCAACCAAGATACCGGCGTTCTGTCGGTTTCGCGGGTGGACGGTTTTGAAGAAACCACCACGCATTACTCGCCGTTGGCATGGCTGTCGGCGACACACCGGAAGAAGGGTGCCGGGGTTAGGCCCTCGCTGATTTCGTCGACCCGCTAATTCCGACAGCTCCCAGTAAATACACAGTAATCTCACACCAGCCTCACTCCGGTGGGCCCGCGTATCGGAAATCGATTGGTCGCCTTCCAGATGACCGTGACCAGTGCTTTCGTGGAGCCCGGCCGAGTCCTGCGACGTTCGACACACCCCGACTTCCCTGTGTGTAGTTGAGTGGCGGTTTAACAACAGCGGAGATAAATTTTCCACCGTCGTCGGGATGTTCGTGGTTGCTCCGCTTGCGGTCGGTGCTTCCCCTGATCACCGCACTGTCGAGGGAGGCGCAATTGCTGCAAGAGTTCTGGCACAACTTCACCCACAACTTGTTCAAGCCGCTGCTGTTGTTCTTCTACTTTGGATTCCTCATCCCAATCCTGAAGGTGCGGTTTGAGTTCCCTTATGTGATCTATCAGGGCCTGACGATGTACCTGCTGCTGGCCATTGGGTGGCACGGGGGCGAGGAACTGGCCAAGATCAGCGCCGGCAGCATCTGGATGATCGTCGGCTTTATGGTGCTGGGCTTCGTCTTGAATTTCCTGATCGGCGGCCTGGCCTACCTGTTGTTGAGTTGGCTGACGTCTCTTCGACGCATCGATCGAGCGACGGTCGGTGGGTACTACGGGTCGGACTCGGCAGGGACGTTCGCCACTTGCGTGGCCGTCCTGACCGCCGTTGGCATGGCCTTCAACGCCTACATGCCGGTGATGCTGGCCGTCATGGAGATTCCCGGTTGCCTGGTGGCGCTGTATCTGGTGGCCCGGCTTCGCCACCGCGGGATGGATGCGGCCGGAAACATGGCCGACGAACCGGGCTACATCGCGCCGGTCAAGCTTTCAGTAGGGCCTGGCACCGCGGCCAAGCCCCCGCAGGGCCAGAGCCTCGAGGCCGAGAACGAGCGGGGCATCGAGGAAGAGCTCGAATTCTCGCTGGAAAAACTGGAGCACCCGGACTGGGAGCCCGACCAGAGCCCATCGCGCCCGCGTGGCAGGGTGCCGATCTTCTCGCGAGAGCTCTTCCAGGAGGTCTTCCTCAACCCTGGGCTTGTTCTGCTTATGGGCGGCATCGTCATCGGCCTCATCAGTGGACTGCAGGGCCAAAAGGTTGTTGCCGACGACGACAAGTTCTTTGTGCTGGCGTTCCAGGGCGTGCTCTGCCTGTTCCTGCTCGAGATGGGCATGACGGCATCCCGGAAGTTGAGGGACCTGCGATCGGCTGGCCTGGGATTCATATTCTTCGGCCTGCTGGCGCCGAATATCTTTGCCCCGCTGGGCATCTTGGTCGCCCACATTTACTCGGCGCTTACCCATGCCGATTTCAAACCGGGAACCTATGTGTTGTTCGCGGTGCTCTGCGGCGCCGCGTCCTACATCGCCGTCCCCGCGGTTCAGCGGCTGGCGATCCCGGAGGCGAGCCCGACCCTACCGCTGGCGGCGTCACTGGGTCTGACGTTTTCCTACAACGTCACGATCGGAATCCCGCTGTACATCGAACTCAACCGTTTGATCGGACATTGGTTCTAGTGGCCTGCGGCGAAAGCATTTAGCAGAATTGCTCGCCCTGGTCCGAAGCCACCCCTATCCGCGCGGATTGTCGGATACGGGGTGCAAATAGCGCTAGACGTGGCTATTTGCAAATGCTTTCACGTCGGCCAGACACTCCCCTGCGGTTCCTGAAGGCCCTGGTAATCACCAGTGCCGCCGGCAGAGCTTGTTAATTGTTCGTAAAGACCAGTTCGGTGTGGTCTCCGAAGTGCCCGGCGCGCGCAGGTTTCCACTAAGTTCGTGGACGTCGCGAGTCGATTGGTGTTTCCCGCGGCGCCGGACTGCATCGCCGGGAGGCGCCCATGCTTTACGAGTTGTGGCAGAACTTCATCCACAACCTGTTCAAGCCACTGTTGCTGTTCTTCTATTTCGGGTTTCTCATCCCGATCCTCAAGGTGCGCTTTGAGTTCCCCTATGTGATCTATCAGGGCCTGACCATGTACCTGCTGGTGGCCATTGGTTGGCAGGGGGGTGAAGAACTCGCCAAAGTCAAGCCCGCCGACATCGACAACATCGCGGGTTTCGTGGTGCTGGGCTTCGTGTTGAACTTCGTCATCGGCGCGCTCACGTATTTCCTGCTGAAGTACCTGACCCGGTTGCGGCGGGTCGACAGGGCGACGGTCGCCGGCTACTACGGGTCGGACTCGGCGGGTACCTTTGCGACCTGCGTGGCCGTCCTGACGAGCGTCGGTATCGCCTTCGACGCCTACATGCCGGTGCTGCTGGCCTTCATGGAGATTCCCGGCTGCCTGGTGGCGCTGTACCTGGTGGCTCGGCTACGGCACCGGGGAATGGACGAAGACGGGTTCATGCCGGATGAGCCCGGCTACACGGCCCCCGCGAAGGTGGGACCGGGCGCGGCCGTCCAGCGAGGGCGAACAGAAGGCCTCAACGAGGACGCCGAGCGTGGGATCGAGGAGGAGCTGGAGTTCTCCCTGGAAAGGCGCGAGCACCCCGAGTGGTACGACGACGGGCGCGCCCGCACGAAGGCACCACTGTTCTCACGCGAAATATTGACCGAAGTGTTCCTCAATCCCGGGCTCATCCTGCTCGTCGGCGGCATTACCATCGGCTTCATCAGCGCGCTGCAGGGACAGAAGGTGGTTCACGACCAGAACGAGCTCTTCGTCGCGGCGTTTCAGGGTGTGCTCTGCCTGTTCCTGCTCGAGATGGGCATGACGGCGTCCCGTAAATTACGGGATCTCAAGCTAGCCGGAAGCGGCTTCATCATCTTTGGTTTGGTGGCGCCCAATTTGTTTGCGACGCTGGGAATCTTGGCCGCATATAGCTACGCCTACTTCACCGACACCCACTTCCAGCCGGGTACCTATGTGCTGTTCGCGGTGTTGTGCGGGGCGGCGTCATACATCACACTCCCCGCGGTGCAGCGCCTGGGAATCCCCGAGGCGAGCCCCACCTTGCCGCTGGCCGCGTCGCTGGGGCTGACCTTCTCCTACACCGTCACCCTCGGGATCCCGGTTTATATCGAAATCAACCGCGCAATCGCACACTGGTTCCCGGGCACCTGAAAACTATCCCAGTAGCGTGCGCACCACCGCGTCGGCCAGCAGCCGGCCGCGCAGGGTGAGGACCAACCTGTCACCATCGGATACCAGCAACCCGTCCGCTGCCAGGGCGTCAGCGCGTTCGCGTTCCGCCTCGTCCAGCCGATCTAGCGAAATCCCTTGGCGGAGGCGAATTTTCAACAGCACGTCTTCGGTGTGTAGCGCGTCGGCGTCAAGCTGCTCGAGTCCCGCCATCGGGAGCGCACCGCCGGACAGCATCTTCGCATAGGCGTTGGGGTGCTTGACATTCCACCAACGGGTGGCACCCACGTAACCGTGCGCCCCCGGGCCGGCGCCCCACCACTGGCCACCATCCCAATAGCCCAGATTGTGCCGGCACTGCGCACCCGGTCGGGACCAGTTGGATACTTCGTACCAAGTCATCCCGGCCTCGGCCAGCCGGGTGTCGATCAACTCATAGCGGTGCGCCAGCACGTCGTCGTCTGGAGCCGCCAGCTCACCGCGCCGAACACGTCGGGCCAGCGCGGTGCCTTCCTCGACCACGAGGGCATACGCGGAGACATGATCCGCGCCGGTCTCGATCGCCGCATCGACCGACCTCATCAAGTCGTCGTCGGATTCGCCGGGGGTGCCGTAGATGAGGTCGAGGTTGACGTGTTCGAAGCCGGCCGCCATCGCCTCACGGGCCGCAGCCACCGCCCGGCCCGGCGAGTGCACTCGGTCGAGCGTCGCCAGTACCCGCGGCGCCACCGATTGCATGCCAAGCGACACTCGTGTGTAACCGGCCGCACGGATGGCGTCGAAGAAGTCCGGCCAGGTCGACTCGGGATTGGCCTCGGTGGTGACCTCCGCATCCGGGGCCAGCACGAAGTGCTCGCGCACCATGTCGAGCAGCGTGGCCAGGCGCGCACCACCCAACAGCGATGGCGTGCCTCCACCGACGAACACGGTGTCCACCACCGGGCCGGGTAGCCGCGCGGCCGCCAGTTCCAGCTCCGTCCGCAGTGCGGCCAGCCAGGCGTCGGGGTTGACACCGCCCAACTCTGCCGGAGTGTAGGTGTTGAAATCGCAGTAGCCGCAACGGGTTACGCAGAATGGGACATGCACGTACACGCCGAACGGCTGTCCCGAGATCGGCTGTAGGTGAGGCTGCTCAACCGGTTCCTCGCGAAGTGCCATGCCAAATCATCGCATGGCAAACGGGTACCGCTGGCGGCGCCTTTCTGGGTTTCCTCACCGGTGTAGGTATCTTGCTCGGGAATTTTGCTCACCGTGAGCCGATATTTGACCTGGTTGCACGGGTGCATGGGGGGCATGGCACAATGGGCACCGTGACCGCCGCTCAGCCCAGCCCTCGCATTGCGCTCGTGGCCCGCCGTCACATTGATCTCAAGCGCGTTTGCAGCTGTTGTTGTCTGCCTTGATGTCGTAGACCCGCCCACCTGTACGTCCAGCTGGCATCGGATCTGCGCCGCCGAAATAAAACCGGTGAATTGCGCGTCTATGCCTGCGATGTCCAAAGGAGACCTCCGGATGACCACCGCCCGTCCCGCCAAGGCTCGCAGTGAGGGCCAGTGGGCGCTGGGAGATCGCGAACCACTCAACGCCAACGAAGAATTCAAGCAGGCTGGCCCCCCGCTCGACGTGCGGGAACGCATCGAAAACGTGTACGCCAAGGCGGGGTTCGACAGCATCGAGAAAACCGATCTACGGGGCCGTTTTCGCTGGTGGGGCCTCTACACCCAGCGTGAGCAGGGCTACGACGGCACCTTCACCGGCGACGAGAACGCCGATCTGCTTGAAGCCAAATACTTCATGATGCGGGTGCGCTGCGATGGTGGCGCGCTGTCGGCCACGGCGCTGCGCACCGTGGGCCGGATCTCGACCGAATTCGCCCGCGACACCGCCGACATTTCCGACCGGCAAAACGTGCAGATGCACTGGATCGAGGTCGAAAACGTTCCTGAAATCTGGCGCCGCCTCGACGGGGTCGGTCTGCGAACCGCCGAGGCCTGCGGCGACTGCCCGCGGGTAATCCTGGGATCGCCGCTGGCCGGCGAGTCGCTCGACGAAGTGATCGATCCCACCCGGGCGATCGAGGAGATCGTGCGCCGCTACATCGGCAAGCCGGACTTTGCCGACCTGCCGCGCAAGTACAAGACCGCCATCTCGGGCCTGCAGGATGTCGCGCACGAGATCAACGACATCGCGTTCATCGGCGTCAACCATCCCGAGCACGGTCCGGGCCTGGACCTCTGGGTCGGCGGCGGCCTGTCCACCAACCCGATGCTGGCCCAGCGAGTCGGCGCCTGGGTTCCGCTGGACGAGGTACCTGAGGTGTGGGCGGCGGTGACCTCGGTGTTCCGCGACTATGGCTACCGGCGGCTGCGGTCCAAGGCACGGCTGAAGTTCCTGATCAAGGACTGGGGCGTCGAAAAGTTCCGCGAAGTTCTCGAAACGGAGTACCTTGGGCGTCCCCTGATCGACGGCCCGGCCCCCGAGCCCGTCAAGCATCCGGTCGACCACGTAGGAGTGCAGCGGCTGCAGAACGGACTCAACGCGGTCGGGGTCGCTCCGATTGCCGGACGGGTATCAGGCACCATCCTCACCGCGGTGGCCGACCTGGCCGAGCGCGCCGGTTCAAACCGGATCCGGTTCACCCCTTACCAGAAACTGGTCATCCTCGACATACCCGACGACAAGCTGGGCGACCTGGTCGCTGGGCTGGCGGCGCTGGGCCTCGAATCGCAACCGTCACGTTGGCGGCGAAACCTCATGGCCTGCACCGGGATTGAATTCTGCAAATTGTCATTCGCTGAAACCCGCGGGAAGGCACAATCTTTGGTGCCCGAGCTGGAACGCCGGCTTGAGGACATCAATGCGAAGCTTGATGTGCCGATCACGGTCAATATCAACGGCTGTCCGAATTCCTGTGCGCGAATCCAGGTGGCAGACATCGGATTCAAGGGCCAAATGGTGGACGACGGCCATGGGGGCTCGGTCGAGGGCTTTCAGGTACACCTTGGCGGCAGCCTGGGACTGGACAGCGGATTTGGACGGAAGCTGCGTCAGCACAAGGTTACCAGCAACGAGCTGGGGGATTACATCGATCGGGTGGTGCGCAACTTCATCAAGCACCGCAATGCGGGTGAAAGCTTCGCGCAGTGGGCGATTCGGGCAGACGAGGACGATCTTCGATGAGTGAGCAAGCGACTAGATGGAGCGAGGCCGAACTGCGCGGGCTGGCCGCACGCGGCGCCGCGGAACTCGAGGGTACCAGGGCCACCGAGGTATTGCGTTGGACCGATGCGACGTTCGGCGGAGTCAACGGCCCCCGCGGATGGGCCACCTGCAACTATGTGGTGACCTCGAGCATGCAAGAGGCCGTGTTGATAGATATGGCCTCGAAGGTCCGGCCGGGTGTGCCGGTGGTCTTTTTGGACACGGGCTATCACTTCGTCGAGACGATCGGTACCCGGGACGCGGTGGAATCCGTCTACGACATCCATCTCCTCAATGTCACGCCCGAGCAGACGGTGAGCGAGCAGGATGAACTGTTGGGCAAAGACCTGTTTTCCCGCGACCCCGGCGACTGCTGCCGACTGCGCAAGGTGGAACCGCTCGGCAAAGCGCTGCGCGGCTACGCCGCCTGGGTTACCGGACTGCGTCGCAGCGAAGCACCGACCCGCGTCACCGCCCCACTGATCCGGTTCGATGAGGCGTACAAGCTCGTAAAGATCAACCCATTGGTGACGTGGACGGACGACGACCTGCAGGATTACATCGACGAGCACGACGTGCTGGTCAATCCGCTTGTCTACGAAGGATATCCGTCCATCGGCTGCGCTCCATGCACGGCCAAGCCGGTGGCCGGTGCCGACCCGCGCAGTGGCCGCTGGCAGGGGCTGGCCAAGACCGAATGTGGGTTGCACGCGTCGTAACAACAGCCATGCGTCGCCCATGACGCTGGCATGGGCAAAGAAGCTGCGACCTAACGCAGGTGGGGTAGCCCCGGCCAGGGAAACTCGGGCCGGATCCCCGGGACCGATTCCTGGAGGTGTTGGGGACAATACGCGTCCGCCGAGAGCCCGGTGAACTTCGCGGCGTTGCCCTGCCCGAATCCCGGGTTGGCGGCCGTGAGGTTGTTCACCACGTCCATGGCCGACAAGCCGCGGTCCAATTAGTAGCAAACTCCTTTGCCGTCCGCTACGGCTTGGTCGCGGTTGGTGTAGGTGATGGCCGCTTGGTCGAGCGCGGCGATGAAGGCTGCGTCGTCGCCGGTGGGATCGGCGTGCGCCGGCACGGCCAGCCCGATCCCAGCGGCAAAGCTCGCAAGCAATGCAAGCAGTCGCATCGCTTCATTCTCGTGCAGATCGGTGCCTTTGTCCTACCGAGCATGCCGGCAGCGCCATCTATCCGGTTTGAGCAGGGGCTACCGCTACGCCCGGCGTACCGGTAGCAGCGTGCCCTCCACGACGACCGGTAAGTCAGGCCGACGTCAGCGTGGTCTGCTCTTCACCGGCCCCGTCGCCACCAGCCACCGTCGCGTTCAGCTCGATCGGCGGCACCCGGGTGGCCCGCACATAAACCGTGTCGCCCTCACGCAAGGCCAGCGCCTCGGCGTCACCGCGCGTGATCTGGGCGGTGAAAGTTCCTCCGGTGGCCGCGCTGGTTAACTCCACGCGCACCTCGAAGCCCAGCACCACCACGCGATCGACGGTGGCACGCGTCACGCCGGTGGATTCCGCGGTACCGTCAGCGGCCGCGACCGCCATCTCGGGTGTCCGGCCGACCCGGATGTCGTGCGGCCGGACCAAGGCGCCGTTCAGCGTGGAAACTGCTCCCAGGAAAGACATTACGAACGCGTTCGCCGGCGCGTCGTAGACCTCGGTCGGGGAGCCGACCTGCTCGATTCGGCCATGGTTGAGCACGGCGATCCGATCCGCGACATCCAGCGCCTCGGCCTGATCGTGGGTGACCAGCACCGTAGTGACATGCACCTCGTCGTGCAGGCGCCGCAACCAGGCTCGCAGATCCTCCCGCACCTTGGCGTCCAGCGCACCGAACGGCTCATCGAGCAGGAGTACTTGCGGGTCGACGGCCAGCGCCCGCGCCAGCGCCATCCGCTGTCGTTGACCGCCGGACAGCTGATTGGGATAGCGGGTCTGAAATCCGCTCAGGCCCACCACTTCCAGTAGATTGTCCACCTTGGCTTTGATCTCGGCTTTGGGCCGCTTGCGGATCTTCAGCCCGTACGCAACGTTGTCACGAACGGTCAAATGCTTGAAGGCGGCATAGTGCTGGAACACGAATCCGATGCCGCGGCGCTGCGGCGGCACCTGCGTTACGTCAATACCGTCGATCGTGACCGTTCCGCTGTCCGGCCGGTCGAGCCCGGCGATGGCACGCAGCAAGGTCGACTTGCCCGAACCGCTGGGCCCCAACAGTGCTGTCAGCGAACCGGCAGGTACGGCGAAGTTCACATGGTCCAATGCCACGAAGTCGCCATAGCGCTTGTATGCGTCGCGCACGACGATCGCGTGGTCGGTCATGCCCGGGCCTTCTTATCGGGCCGGGTCGCTCGTGCCTGGCGAAGGTCGAGAACGACCTGGAAGATCAGTACCAGCACCGCAACCGTCATCAGCATTGTCGACAGCGCATAGGCGCCGTACTCGGCACCGCGGTTGTAGCGATCGGAGACAAGCAATGTCAGCGTTTGCGACACCCCTGGCAGGTTCGAGGAAACCATGATCACCGCGCCGTATTCGCCGAGCGTGCGAGCGACGGTCAGCACGATCCCATAGGTCAAGCCCCACCGGATCGACGGCAATGTGATCCGCCAAAATGTTTGCCACCAACCAGAACCCAGGGTCGCGGCCGCCTCTTCCTGGTCGGTGCCCAGTTCGTGCAACACCGGTTCGACCTCACGCACCACGAACGGCAGCGTGACGAAGATGCTGGCAAGCACAATGCCGGGCAGACCGAAGATGACCTTGATGCCAAGGTCTTTCTCGACGAAGCCGAACGCGCCACCCGCCCCCCAAAGCAGGATCAGGGAGACGCCCACGATGACGGGTGAGACCGAGAACGGCAGGTCGATGATTGCCTGCAGGACGCCCTTGCCGCGAAACCGATTGCGGGCCAGCACCAAAGCGGTCGGAATACCGAACACCACGTTCAGTGGCACCACGATGGCGACTACCAGCAAGGTCAGGTTCAGCGCCGATATCGCCGCCGGGGTGCTCACCCAGTCAAAGAACTGGCCGAAACCCGGCCGGAACGTCCGCCACAAAATCAATGTGACCGGAACAATGAGCAACACGAATATGTATGCGAGCGCGCTGAATCGGATCAGGTACCGTGTTCGGCGCGATGACGTCACGCGGCCAACTCCTCACGCTTGGCCGCGCGCCCGCCAACGACCCGCAAAATGAACAGCACGACAAACGATATCGACAGCAGCACAATGGATATCGCGGCGGCACCGGTGCGATCGTCGTTCTCGATAAGCGTCCGTATCCACTGCGATGACACTTCGGTTTTGCCCGGCACCGCTCCGCCGATGAGTACCACCGATCCGAACTCGCCGATCGCCCGCGAGAAAGCCAAGCCGGCACCCGACAACAAGGCCGGCGTCAGCGACGGCAACACGACCGAGGTGAAGATTTTCGGGCCGCTGGCTCCCAGTGACGCTGCGGCCTCTTCGGTCTCACGGTCGATTTCCAAAAGCACCGGCTGGACCGCGCGCACCACGAACGGCAGCGTCACGAATGCCAGCGCTACCGCCACTCCCCACGCGGTGTGTTGCAGGTGAAGACCCACGGGGCTGTTGTTCCCATACAACGCGAGCATCACCAGGCTGGCGACGATGGTGGGCAGCGCGAACGGCAAATCGATGATTGCGTCGACGAGTCGTTTGCCGACGAACTCGTCGCGCACCAACATCCACGCGATCAGCAGGCCGAAGATCATGTTGAGCAACGTGACTCCGGCGGAAATCGTCAGGGTCACCCGGAACGACTCCAGCGCGGCAGTCGATGTGACCGCCAACCAAAACGCATGCCAGCCACCGCCCGCGGCCTGCCACGCGATGGCGGCGAGCGGCAGCAGCACGATCACCGAAAGCCACAGCGTCGCGACGCCGACCCGAAGGGACGTGGTGCCCGCTCCGCGGGCCCATCGCCGGCCGATGGGCGCCTGGGCGCGGTTACCGAGTTCGGGCCGAATCGCCTGGGGGTCCGGCGTAATGGCCGTCGTCATCCGGTGGCCTGCGTGTAAATCTTCGTGATGGTGCCGGTGTTCTTGTCGAACAGTTGCGGGTCCACCGCGCTCCAGCCGCCGAGATCGGCAATCGTCCACAGTTTCGCCGGCGCCGGGAACTGCTGGCGGAAGTCGGCCGCAATGGCCGGATCGACCGGCCGAAAGCCGGCCTGGGCCCACACTTTCTGCGCCGCGGCGGTGTACTGGAAGTTCTTGAACGCGACGGCGGCATCGAGGTGCGGGCTGGTGGTCACCACCGCCACCGGATTCTCGATTTTGAAGGTTTGAGTTGGGATCACGTGTTGGACCGGCTTACCAGCGCGCTCGGCGGCGATCGCCTCGTTCTCGTAACTGATCAACACGTCCCCGCTGCCTTGGACGAAAACATCGGTGGCCTCGCGTCCCGACCCGGGACGCAACTTGACGTGTTCGCGCACCAACTTGCTGACGAAGTCAACGCCGGCCTGACTGTTGGCGCCGCCATCGCTCTTGACGGCGTAGGGGGCGAGAAGATTCCACTTGGCCGAGCCCGAACTGAGCGGGCTGGGGGTGATGACCTCGACGCCGGGCCGTAACAAGTCGTCCCAGTCCCTGATGTTCTTCGGATTGCCCTTCCGCACCACGAGCGTCACCACCGACCCGAAGGGGATCCCCTTGGTCGCGTCGGTGTTCCAGTCCTTGGAGACCTTGCCCGCCTTGACCAATCGGGTGATGTCGGGCTCGATGGAGAAGTTCACCACGTCGGCCGGCTTACCGTCGACCACACCGCGTGACTGATCGCCGGAGGCGCCGTACGAGGTGATCACTTGCACGCCCTTGCCCTCGTCCGAGGCGTTGAACGCGGGAATCACTCTGCTCCATCCGGGTTCTGGCACCGAATAGGCGACCAGGGTGATGGTCGCGTGCGCGTTGGCGAGGCCGCCGCCGCCCACGACGTCGCTGGGACCGGGATGACACGCGGCGACAACACCGACAATCAGGGCGAGTGCCCCGACATGTCGGCCAGGCCGCCACCGCAGCGCGCTGGCGACGTCGTTGAGCATTGGTGGCCTTTCGGTGCGATCTCGGAGGGGGGACTTTGGGGTCTAGGTCCCGTACCTCGGAACAGGCTGGAAAGGCGCTTGAAACTTCAGGAGAATTAGCGACTCCATACCAGACCGCGCACGGGGTTGGGAGTCAGCGACAACAGTGCACGAAGACAACGCATTCGAAAGCGCCGGATGCCACGTGCATGCCGCGAAGCCTAACAGGAATTCGTTGGGTCGCCAGCGCACGGCGTCGGGCAGCGCGCCCGCCTTAATGGGTCAGCAGCCACGCCACGATCACCAGAACGACCAGCGCGACGAGAATCAGCGTCACGTGGGACCTGGGCATACGCGTTACCCGGGCGCCTCGTCGGCGTGCCGGACGCGGCGCATCAACTTGATGCCCCCACCGAGCAGGCCGTCCAGCAACATTGCCGCGGCGTAGGCCACCGCCAGCAGGACGGGCATCACGATCAAGGCCTGCAGTACGAAGGCCAGACCGGAAAGCCACAGCTCGTTGCCGTCCCACCAATTCAGGAACGCGTCCATCCGGGCCAGACTATTCGTCCCGGTACCTTAAGACCAATACGTCAAGTTCGGCACATGTCACCCGGCACCCCCGAATTTGAGGCAACAACCCGCCTCCTCGCCGGCGGCGGACCGGCGCGCATGATCTTTGGCCTGCTGCTGGCGCGCGCCGGCGTGAACGTATCAACTTTCGTCACTCCGGCCGAGGGCCGCGATCAACTCCTCTCGAAGGGCCGCGGTGTCGTCGATGGGCACCGCGCAGACGAGCCCGGATCGCGCTAGCGCTGCTGCTCGCGGATCATCTTTCGCACCGGCCAGCGCCCCGGCGATCACGTCGGCGGTGCGTCCGGATCCCGCGATAACGATCACTTTCCGGGCCGCCTTCACACTGCGCTCCACATCGGAGTAAGCGATCTGGCCACCGTTGATCAGCACTGTGATCGACGGCGCGCCGGCGGCGAGAACCGTTGCGGTGTCGGCGATCCACGGTGACTCGGCACCCCACTTGTCACCCGGAACGATGACGAAGTGAGTGTGGTGCGGATCGACCACCGTATCGGCACTTGGCGAGCCCAGGCCGCCGGGCAGTCGCACCGTCCCAGCGGCCACGACACCGACCAGCGGAAAGCTCGCCGCCCATATCGAGTGAGCTTCACCGAAGAGACGCATTACGCCGGACAATGTCCCGCCGTCGACACCCACCGCCGCATGCCGTGCCATCACCGGCACGATCGACGACACGAACAGCGACCGTAGCCGAGCCATATCACCTTCATCCAGCCCAGCGGCACCGCCGACGACCACCACGGTCGGGCGTGGGGGGTGAAGTTCTAAAGCCCGAAGTGCTGAACGCAACTCAGCCACCTCGGAAACCCGCACCGCCCGCGCCTCCCTACCATCGATGTTCAGTCGAAACGGCGACGTCATGGTGCAGCTTGCAGGAATCTGTCGAAGTGCTTCGGGGCCACATCCACTGCCACCGCTCGCCCGACACGTCTCAGGTCGCCGACGTACTGCACCGAATCGAGTTTCTGGACATTCTCCGGTACCGAGTCGGAAAGCCCTAGCTCATCGAGGCCGCGACGGGACAGTTCCGCGTTGTAGCGCATGTAGCTGAATAAGCGATCTTTCAGCAGGCCCTCACCCTGCATAAGGTCGCCGACCTCCCCGTCGATTGGCGCCCCGTGCCGGCAGCGACCAAATACCCGGCAAAGCAGATCCTGCTCGTTCAGCGCGGCGTACATCAACGCTGCCGGCACCGAACTGACGTTGAAGAGCAGATTCATATCGCCGGGGCGTAGATGGTCATCCGCCTTCGGGCTCATGCCCGTGCCGACCGACACCAAGAGGAGATCGGATTCCGTCGCCGCCCAAGCGAGTCGATATTCGTCGAGGCTAGCCATCAGGAAGAGCTGGAACCCCGGGTTGTTATACATCGTCACCGCGCCATCGACGAATACGAAGTCGCGCGGTCCTACCGTCACAACCTCGGGGGGAAAGTACGCCGGTACGGCCGTACTGGCTCGGACCAGCTGCCACAGCGGGGTGTTGAGGTTGTTGTCTGCGCGGGCGGGATCGTTGTAGTGGGCCCGCGGGTTGTTGCTCAGCGGCCAAGGCGAGCCTGTTGTCGCGTTCCGCAACACCATGAGCAAAAGAGTCTTCAAGTCCTCACTACCGAAGGTCGTGTCCTTCCCGAGGACGTCTTGCAGAAGCCCCTTTAGGTGCTCAACATTGTAACGGTAGTGGTACTGACGCAGCAGCGACGCCTTATCGAACATCTCTGCGCCGTGCGCGACATAAAGGTCCAGGAGTTGACCAACGCTCAGCCCCTTTGCCAAACCGGCCGCGATCACCGCGCCGGTGCTGGTGCCTCCCATGTAGTCGAAATAGTCCGCTAGCAGACAAAGGTGTCGCCCGCGCCGAGCTGCTGGGCCAGCATCGATTCAATTCGCTGCAGCACCTCCAGGGTGATCACACCTCGGATGCCACCACCATCCAATGCGAGTAATTTCTTCCGTCCCGGATACTCAACAAGGTTCCTATACGACATCAGCGCGCGTTCCCCTCACCGTTCTCTTACCCGTATCTTGGCGGCCTACGGCCGCGCCGACCGACAAAGATGGCAGATGTTTCGCCCTGAACGGAGCGGCCGAGGCCCCGAGCCGCTAGGGGAAGCGGGCCCCATGCGATCATCTGCGCTCGGCTGTTGGACGGCCTCCAAGGACAAGATGACACGGCGTCGCCCGGCAACCACCACGCCATTTTGCCGGAATGGGAGCCCTAGCTGGCTTATTGCCCACGGGTGGGGGCGGTTTCAACGTGTGGATGCAGCAGCGGGTGGCGTCGACAAGTTCGATAGGAGGTCGTCGAGGGCTTCGCGTGGCGTTTTCAGCCCAGCGTTTGGCGTGGCCGGCGGTTGACTTTGTGGGTTGCGAAGTCGAGGTAGTCGGCGGAGAACACTGGGTCAGTGCCTTTGCCGACGCAATTCGTGGCCAACTCAGGCTGTTACGGCGAATCGGGCGACCGGCCGACGCAGAACAGTTCGCGCACGCGTGGGGCGAGCATGGCGGCCATATCTGCTATAGCGAAGCTGACCTCCGTCGTCGACTTCCTCATCAATGGGCTTAGTCCAGCTTTCAGTTACCAGCAGCGGATGGCAGTGCGGCACCTAGACCGACAACCGGGAGGTCCAAGGAGACCGTCCACGATAGCCGCCCGTTCCGGGTGAGGCATTGCAGCGGCGACCCATCCGGCGATTGCGCCAATCCCTGCTCGGTGCAGGGCGCACCATCTTGACGTACCCCGATCACCGCGACGGTTCTTACGTAGTGCCCGGGTTTGCCCCGGCACGCCAGGGTCTCCTCCGTTGAACTGGCGGCGAAAATGAAACGTTCGGTGTCGGTGCAGGAATCGCCCACCTCGGCGCGCTTCATGCGGGGCACTACGCCCGGCGGCGTAGTCTTGCAGGCTGAAGTGGGCGGGCTGACGTAACAGCCCTCCCACGGATCAGGATTAGGGTCAGCGACAACTCGCGAGGCGCTCACGATTGAGATTGCCGTGCTGATCGCAGCAAAAACTCCCACGAATAACTTCGCGTCCTTACCAGTCATTATCAACCCTCCTTTCCGGCTCTTCTGCAGGGGTAGCGTAAGTCCGACGCCCCCGTGAGCGCTTGAGTAGCCGGCTACTCGTTTTGGGCATTCGGTGTGGCGGCCCAAAGGTCGCACCTGTTGCGCCGTGATCGCTGGCCATCCGAGCGCACCCCGCAATTCGGGAAGCGGTCGAATTCGCCTCGATCGATTCCGCCGCGGCATAAGCGCCAGCGATCCGCACGTCGGCGCCGTTGCCAACCCGCTGTGTTGAAGTGAATGCACGCCGCGGCTCAATCGCGGTCGCGGGCTGACGCTCGAGACGATCACCCTAACGACGGCTCAATCACGCGCGAAAAATGCGGTCAGTTGTCGCCGGGTACCGGCAGAGTGGGGCAGAGTTTCTTATAGGGAATTAGCGGGGAGACCCACTCCCTCCACTGTTTGTGGCTCATATTGGTGTTGAGCTTGTTGCAGACAGCATCGGTTAGATCGATCTGGCTTGACCACAAGCGCAGAGTTCCGTCCGCACTACCAGAGACAATCCACTTGTCGTCGGGGCTGAACGCCACGCTGTGCACCCAATTTTGATGTCCCTCGAGGGGGTTGCCGATCAGCTGATCGTGGTCCGCGTCCCACAGCCGCACTCTGCCGTCCGCGCCACCCGACACGATCCACGGATGGCTTTGCGCGAATGCGACGCTCATGACGAAATTCTGATCGCCGGCCATCGGCTCTGCGACTTGTTTGCGGGCAGCCACATCCCAAAGTCGAATCGTTCCGTCGTTGCTGCCCGAAGCGACGCGTTTACCGTCCGGACTGAAGGCGACGCTGTAGATGTTCCACCTCGAGTGACCCTCCATTGCGGGGCCGTCCGGGGCAAGCGGGTCGGCGTTCCACAGCTGGACGACATTTTTCTCGCGTCCGGCGGGATCAAATCCCGAGCCGGTGGCGATGTGGCGGCCGTCGCGGCTAAACGCCACGCTCCACACCTGATAGGGCACTGTTGCCGCCGCGAGTGGCGCAAGACTGCGCCCATCCCATACTCGAACCGCCCCGTTCATGTCGCCCGACACAATCCGCGAACCATCCGCACTGACGGCGACGCTCCTGATGGGCGCACCCGCGGGTTCACTGCTCAGATCCGCGGACCGCCTGATCCCCGGCGGGGTCTTGAAGGTGTTGAGGTCCCAGAGGCGCAGCACGCCGTCCTGTGCTCCGGTGACGAGTCGTCCATCGCGGGTGAAAGCCAGGCAGTTGATCGAGAGCCGGTGGTCGGTTGACGGTAACGGTACGCCAAGTCGGCCGCTCGGTGCGGTGGTGTTCGGGTCCCACAGCATGACAGTGCCGTCGGTGCCGCCCGAGGCGATCCGGTGACCGTCGGGACTGAAAGCCACCGCGGGAACACGGTCGCCCTGGCCCGCTGGTATCGGCAGTGCGGCGACCGCGTCCCAAATACGCACCGAACCGTCCAGGCCGCCGGATACGATGCGCGTGGCGTCGCCGTTAAACGCCACCGACGACACCTCGCCGTGGTGCCCCGTCAGCGGGCCTCCGACCGCCGAGTGGGTTGTCGAATCCCATACCCGCACAGTGTTATCGGATCCCCCCGAGACAATCCGCGTACCGCCCGGGCTGAACGCGACACTGTTGACGTTATTTGGATGCGCAGCGAACGAGCCGCCCACCGGCGCGAGGGTGTGCCCGTCGAGGACTCGGATGGTGCCGTCGATGCAGCCAACGGCGATGCGATCGGCGCCCTTCACGTCCTCGGGACTGAACGCAACACTCATCACCGTCTTTCCATCAGCCACGAACGGGGCCTTCTGCTCGCCGGTCCGGACATCCCATAACCGCACAGTGCCAGCGTCATCGCCGGAGACCACCCGGTCGCCACCCGGGCTGAACGCCACGCTTCGCACCAGAATCTGCGGATCGTCGCCGGAGCGTTGGCTGATGACTTCGGCGCCGCTCTCCCGCTCCCACACCCTCACCATGGCGTCGGAACTGCCGGTTGCGATGCGCCGGCCGTCCGGGCTGAACGCGACGCTGTCCACCGCGCCGCTAAGCCGCATTGTTTTGCCGACTTTTGCGCCGCTGTTCGCATCCCACACCTGCAGGACTCCATCGCCGCTTCCGGTCGCAATGAGGGAGCCGTCAGGACTGAACGCGACCGTCGGCGCCGGCCCCTCTCCGCCTACATCCAAGGCTCGGACAACCGAACCGCTCTCCGCATCCCACACTCGCACCTTCTGATCATCGCTGCCCGAGGCGATGCGACGACCGTAAAGACTGACCGCCACGCTGCGCACCGGCGTCACGCCCTGCTGGCCCTGGCCCGGCGGATTTTCGAAGATTTTCACCTCATTGCGTCGTGAATTCGAAATCGCTTCAGCACTGCTCGCTCCTAGGTAGTGAGCGGCGAGCAGCTCTTGAAGCGCACGCACATCACCGCCAGGTCGGCCTCCCTCGAGCATCTGCTGCGCCTCCGACACCAGCCGCAGTCCCTGGGTATGACGAAACGAGACGTACCACATCGATCCCGCAAACACAGCGACCAGCGCGACGAGGACCGCGCCAACCTGGACAACGCGGCGCCCCTGTTTTCGTCGTCGCTCGGAGTCCTCGTGGCGCCGCGACGCGCCCAGGAACTCGCGCGCTGACGAAAGACGCTCCTTGAAACCCTCCCTCGCGAAAAGCTTTTCGGCGTCAACGAGTCGCTCGCCTTCCAGCAGCCACGCCTCTCTGCGGCGGTTCTTCTCCCACTCAACGGCGCTGCGTTCGAGCGCATCGGCCTTGGTAAGGTTCTCGCGTTCTTCGGTCAACCATCCCCTGAGCTCATCCCATTGCCGGAAAAGGCTCTCCACGGCAACCTCGACAACATCCCCGCTTTCATGTTTGTCTTTGACCAGCAGTCGTTTGGCCACGAATTCGTCCAGCAGTGGCCTGGCGTTGGCTGGCAAATCGTCCCAGCAGGCAACTTTGCGGACCGGTCGGCCATTGTCGGGATTGATGGTCGCCAGCCAGGGAATAAACGCCCCTCGTAACAAGTCGAGCTCGCCGCTCCTCGTCGCGTCGTCACGGGAAAGAATGCTGTCGACCTCGGTTTGAACGACATCGAGCATGCCGCCCATCCGCGTATACTCATCTAGTCCCAATATCCCGTTGTCGCCGTAGTCCTTGTACAACCGCGCAAGCGTCAGCGCCAACAGCGGCAGCGTGTCCGCCCCTTCTTCGCAGTCGGCGAGCAACTGCTCGACCAGGTCCGCGTTGATCTCCAGCTCGCGACCCCCCTCGGTGGCCCGTTGAGCGGGACCAAGGATGACCTCCTTGAACTGATTACGCGGCATCGGCTTGAGATCGTCGAACACGACGCCCTTAACGTCGGCCAGGGGCTTTGCGGTTTGCAGGGCTTCGTGGTGGTCCGTGCGGATGGTGACGGCGACGATCAGGCCGACATCGTTCACGTTCATCTCGCCGAGCAACGCACCTATCAGCTCCAGAAAGCGGCCCGCCTCCCCGGCGGCGTCGGCAGTGAACAGCTCCTCGGCCTGATCCAGCGGAATCACCACCGTAGGAAGCTGCGAATCGTCTTCTGACTCCTGCGATCTCGGACGTGACGCAGCTTCCCGGATGCCGCTTAACAATTCGTGCACGCGCCCGGTGTCGCTCCGGCACGCGTCTTTGATATCCCCGAGTTGCGGTTCGGAAAGCCCCAACCGGGCGCGGGTCGACTTGACCGACTCAGCCAACCCGTTGTCGCCGCTGAGGGCCATGCTTTCCGGTCGCACAATCTTATCCAGGACCACGAATTCGCGATCGTCGCGGCGCAGCCGAGGCAAGAGCCCTGCCCGCAGAAATGACGATTTACCGGAACCAGAGGGGCCGAGGATCACGAACATCGTACCGATGCCGGGATGACGCATCCCGCGGAGCGTGTCGAGGCTTCGGACGATTTGGGCGTCCCGGCCAAAATACACGGCGGCATCGATCTCATCGAGCGGCTGCCATCCCCGATAGGGTGCACGATCGGGTTGATCGGGAGGCGGCCAGACGAAGGACGCCGCACCGATGCCCTTTTCGATGATCTCGTCCTTCAGCCCGAGCAAGCCGTCTTTCAAGAAGACGACGGGCGGTCCTTCGTCGTCGAACTGAATCTCGGTCTCCTCGCCATCGCCGAACAGATCAACGCGGTGCCAGTCGCTGGTAATATCGTCCCGGGTAATACCCCTAATTCGCTCATCCTCGTGAACCGTGTGCGGCTCCAAGCGCGCAGGGAAGATTCGTTTGTTGAGGTTTTCCGCGGTACGAAACTCGGTTTGGCACTCAAGACTTGCATGCCAGTTCGCCGACAAGAGGCAGATCACAGCCTCACACTGCTGCATCACCCGCTGCAATTCGTCTTTCCACCGTTTGCCTGGGCGGATACCAGTGCGCCGGTCGGAATCGAGAAAGATCTCGTTGGCCAGCGGCGGGTCTTGCTGGACTAACCACCTCTTGAGCGCTGTCGCCTGACGGTCCTCGAGGCTGGAATGGCTGATGAAAATCCGGTACATGTGCTGCCGATCCGACTAGACGACGACGTCAGAGCGGACGCAGGTGGCGAGCAGCAACGGCACAAGAGGACAGGAAGCAAAGCAGATCCAGATAGCGCCCGTGACCGTCAGTAGGTCCATCTCCCTGCCTCCAGGGTAGAAGTGTAAGCAGGGGTATCGAGCATGTCATGGGAACGGCGAAACAATATTAACCAAGGCGTCGCAGACCGTTCCGAAGAGCGCAGCTATTTGAAGGAGGAAATTGGCGTGGTGGACTTTCATGAGTGATTGTCAAACTAATTGCACATGCTGATGACGCAATCGTGCTTTATGCCTAAACGTGAAGGTGTGGGGCTCGACCGAGCGGCACCCGCTTGAGGCATTTCCGGTCGCTGGCGTTCTGCAGTCGGTGATCTCGCATGCAGCTGCTCGGTCGGTGGGTGTGCGTCTGGTAATAATCGTTGATCGATGTGTTGTGCACCATGCGAAAACAGCCACGCTTCAGGTGAGTGGCCTGTTCGCGATCGCGAACGACACGCCGTTCGAAGAACCCGCGCGGCATGCCGGTGACGCGTGTTTGGCGAAATGACTTATGGGTGGCTTGCCCGGTGCTCAGCGCCACGCGGCCGCCGCTTCGAGCAGGGCCGGAGGCGGCGGGGGGAGGCTGTCCGGTTCGGGCTCCGGGGCGAGGTAGAAGGCGCCCGTGTTGTCGTCCACCAACCGCCGCCCGCCGATCCGGTAGCACACCCTGAAACGTGTAATAGCGCCGTGCGGAACGTCGATAGCGGCAGCCCAAAGGATCCGTCGCTCCTGCGCCGCGACCTCGCCCACTCGCCGTAATCGTGCCTCGTGCTTGATGCATGCAGCATCACCGATCAAAGAGAAGTGCACTGTTGCCTGTTCGACGGCTTGGGTCGTGCTGACTGTCAAATCGAAGCGATCGCAAGGCTCTTCCGGCTGCCGTGTCACCGTCGCCCGTACCACGGCAATCTCGTGGCAGGGGAAGCCGAACCGGTAGTTGGCGCCGTAGTCGCTGTCGTAGCGGATCGCGCCCGAAGCAGTCACGTACGAGAACCAGACCGTGAGGCGGTCGGCGTCCTCGGGGAGCATAACGTGCGCCGAGAGCATCGAACCTTGCCCCGTCAACTTTACAGCGGGACACGAAACGATTCCGCCTGGCGAGCGAAGCGGCACGTCGATCGGTGCCTCACCTTCGCGGAATCGGATGTGGGCCACCACCGGCCGCTCGGGATCGCCGAAGCGGTAAGGCTCCGCCGCCGGCACAATGCGGATCGGGTCATAGCGCAGCAGAAGCGGGCCACCCGGGCGCAGGTCGCCGCCAACGAGCTCGTGGAAGTCGCAAGTAAAGGTGATTTCCGCCGGCTTGCCCGCATGCAGTCTCTGTTTCATGGCTCCCTCTCTAGGCGAGTTGTCGTTGCTATTGCGCCTCGGACAACACAGTGACGTTCGCATCCGAGGTGCGGTCGAACACCTTCACCACGATCGATGCCCCCCTCGCGTCCCACAGGTAGGCGTCTTCGGCCGCGTCGTTTAGCGCTTTGGCGGACTCGACCGCAGTCAGTTCCGCGCCGGCGATGATCACCGACTTCGGCACCGCCGCGCCGAGCAGTCGAAGGCAATAGAACGGTTCGAGTGGCGTGTAGCCATCGTGAAGGCGCTGCACGCGAATGCTCGTGCCGCCCGCCACGGCGCGAGTGCTGATCCGGGTCGTACGAAAGGCGTCCTCTGTCGCGGCGCGAGTGCTGATTCCGTCGTCCTGGTAGAGAAGATGATCGCCATCCGGGCCGGGATAGATGTGGATGTCGAGCGGGTTGTGCGGGAGCTCTCCCACGTACTGTTCGAGACGCGATCGCATGGGCAGGATCGCGCCTTCACGCACGTAAATGGGGACCTCGTCGAGGGCGGATTCAATGCCACGGAGAAGCTGCCCGCCCGGAATCGGCGGATCGAGCTTTGCTCGTCCATCCCGGAAGACGAACCAGCCGTTGCCGGCCGGGAGGTAAACATCTCGCACAGCGGGCGCGCCGTCCAGACCCGCCGGGAACAGGATCGGCGCCACCAGGATGTCCTTGCCGGCGAAGAACTGGTCGTCGAGGTGCTGGTAGATCTCCGGGTCCTCTGGGTCATTGAGGAACAACGCCCGCGCGATCGGCAAGCCCGTTCTCGTCCATTCGTACATTGCGTCGTAGTAAAGCTGGAGCATGCGGTAGCGCAGCTCGATGAACCTGCGGCAGATGCCCGCCACCGGTTCGCCGTAGGCGTACACCTCCTGGTATTCCTTTTCATAGCCGAGGTAGTGGTTGCGGAACCAGGGCAGGAACGAGCCGAGTTGCATCCAGCGGACGAACAACTCGGGATCGGTGACGCCGCCGGTCACCCGGCCGTTGCGCACGACCCCGGGCGCCGTCGTACCGTTGGGTATTGGGCCTGTCGCGAACCCGCCGATGTCGGATCCGGAGATCGGCACACCTGAGAGGCCGAGGTTGAGTACCTGCGGGAGGCTGATCCTGAGGAAGTCCCAGCTGGATGCGTTGTCTCCCGTCCATAGCGCGGCGTAGCGCTGGAGGCCGGCGTACCCGCCGCGGGCGAGGATGAATGGGCGCGTCGCCGGCCTGAGGGTGGTGATGCCCGCGTGGGTCGCCTTCAGCAGGAACATCGGGTAGGCGTTGTGGCAGACGGCGTGCGGCACGTAGTCGCGGCCGTCATGAATCATCAGGTTGAGCGGCAGGGTGGCCTCCGGGGTGTCCGCCGACACGGCCGCGGCGGGACACATCATGTCCTGCCAGATCATGTCGATGCCAAGGTCCTGGATCAGATGGGCGTACTGCCTGCCCCAGACTGCCTGCACCTCGGGGCGGCCGAGATCGGGGTAGTTGATCCCCGCGCCAAGCGGCGTCACACCGTCGCGGTTGGGCGTCAGCGGCGGGTAAAGGTAGGGATTGACGCCACGATTGGCGCCATAGGAGACGTTGGCCGCGAACAACCCCACGTCCTGCTCCCGCCCGGCCCGGACGTCGTAGAGCAGGCCCCCCAACTCCAGGAGTTCCTGGCGTTGCGGAAAAGACGTCATCTCGCCTCGCTCGTCGAGCGGGTTGTGGGTCAGCAACGGAGTGACGATGGTCGAGCACTTGAAGCCGTTGGCGTGCAGGTCCGCGATCATCTCCGCCGCGCGCGGAAACTTCATCTCGCTATGCGTGAAAACGCGATAATTGTCCTGCAGGTCGATGTCGATGTGCAGGCCGTCGATCGGAATGCGCGCTTCACGATATGCGCGGGTAACACTCTCGACGCGGTCGCGATCGTAGTAGCCGTAACAGCCCTGATGGAAGCCGAAGACGTACTTGGGCGGCATCGGGCTCCGCCCTGTCAAGGTCGTGAACTGGTACAGGATGTCCGGGACGCCGTCGCCCAGGAACAGGTAATAGTCCAGCTCACCGAACAGGGCGCCAAATGCATACCTGCCGCGCATGTCGGTATCGCTGTCGTTGCCGATGTTGAAGAACGACTGAGAAAGGTTGTCGAAGAACAGCCCGTAGCAGTACGGCTGCCCGGCGTAGTCGCCGACCGGCGAGCGATTGATCTCGATCAACAGCGGGATCGACGCGTAGAGCGGCTCCGCCGGATTAAGCGCACCGCCCTCGCTACCGGACGGGATCGGCGCACGGGTGTAAACGAAGTTGTCGAAATTGAAGTTGGTCATGCTGCTGCCGTTCTTCAGCAGCCGGGCCCCGGCCTTCTCGCCGAACCCGCAGTAGATCGCGTTCTCAGGAAGCATCTTGATGTTGGCGACGCCGTGCTCGCCGGGACGGTACACGAGGTTGCGGCCCGGCTGGTCGGCACAGACGAGCTGTGCGTCCCGGTAGACCCTCATCCCGTAGGGTTGCAGATCGACCTCGATCCGCATCGCGCCGGTATCGACGGCAAGCCGCTGCGATGTGCTCTTGGCGACACGTACATCGACTGGACCGAGGTCGCGGTCGATTACCGCTGACGATGTCTCGGTCGCGTAATCCGCGGCCGCTCGCGGGTTGAATCGCACGCGAAGGCAGGTTGCCGAGAGGACGGAGAGCCGGATGGCGACGGCCTCGTCTCGCAGTCTCAGGACAAAATCACTGCTCTCCTGTGTCACCGACGAAATCGGGCCAACGGGAACCCACGGATCCGCATCGGGCGCGAACGCATCGACCGTCACAAATGATATATCCACCGCCGCTCCCGCTTTGCTCCGTCGGATCGTGACTATTGCACCGGACGTTCGACGAATTACATTTTCGCATCCGGATTGCCCGGCGCTTGTCGAGCGCCGCGCTGCTGCATTGACTCAGCGCAGTCAGCGTCATCGGGTCATGCCCAAGCGCCTTACTGGCCGCTCCGTTGGGGCAGTATCCGCGCCGCCTCTTTGCAATCTCTGAGTAAGCGGATCGGCTGTCGGCTCGTCATCAGCGCCATCTGCAATCGGGGACACCCGTCCACAAGCGCCGACCCCACGTTGTCTTTCGGTCATGGCGGTCACGACACCTGCCCGTTGTCCTGCGCGCCTGCGGAAGACCGGCACACAATTCGGTGTATTTGAGGTCGGCCGAAACCGGGTCGTGCCCTGTTCGGCGCTCATGTTGCTCCGGCGTAATTCCTATGCCGCGCAACCCTTTTGCAGCCGCACCAATCCGTCCGTAAGGAATTCGACCGGCTCATCGTTGACCTGGACAACGGTTTCGACCCCGTCACCGAAAGATTGCAGCGCTGCCATTCCCCAGTGATATCAGAACTGGACGTCGATTCTAGCCGAACGGGGAGGATTGGCTTACCACGATCCTCGGCGTTACGGTATGTCGGTCAGACATCCATGAGAATCGTCGCAGTTCGTCGAAACCAGGCGGATACTGCTTCACACCGGTCGTTGGTCTTTTTGAGTGCTTCCAGCCACCGCGCCGAAGCGGGGATACCGATGTCCACATCAAGGTCGAGGAAGATTTCATTGAGGAGGTCAGGCTCGGCTTTTTCCAGCCAAGCCTTGAGCGCCATTACCGGTGGCGTCCCGGCTGGAAATGGCTCAAGAACACCTTGGACATGGACGTAGCATCCGGACTTGCTGGCCAGCGGGCTCGCGTAGTGCAGTACTCGATGATGGATCGGCCACGAGTCGGCAGTCTACATATGACCGTCAGCCTGGTACCTGGTAATGGCGCTCAATTCCTGTGAAAAGTCGCAAGCGGTACTACTCATCACATCTTGTTCCTGGTGATGGAAACTCGATTTTACCCTCTGCTCGTGCCAACGAAACGGCTACCCGTCCTCCAAGACAGGCTCGAGGAGTAATGGTCCGTCACGCATCAAAATTCCTTGATCCCCGCGCCCCTCGTCGAGTTGCGCCACACGTAGACCGGGGACTCCCGGGCCCCAGCGACACGTAGTTGACAGCGGGTTCGTGGATATTGAACGAAGCGGGAAAGACCGTAGCCCGCTTGTGTTGTCGGGCCGGGACTTCGGGGCGCGCGGCTGGATTCACCATCCATAACGCCGCAATCCCTTCTCCAGCACTTGAATTATCAACTCCCCGACGAGTTGGGAGTCTTGGGTGGACCGGCCGGTGAGGAACGGGTAGTCGAGGATGGTCGACAGGGTGCGCCCGACCCCGCCGTGGTATTCGCCGTCCGGGCCCACCGCGTCGCGCAGGATGTATTCGAGGGGGTAGAAAGGTGGCCCGAAGTTGGCCGTGACCCCCGGGTGAAGAAAGCCGGTGCCGTCTTTGTAGTCGTATTCGCGGGCGTGGCCGGTCACGTGTTTTCCGGCGATGATGCTCTTGCGCTCGGTCCAGTCGCGGGCGAAGGCCAGGCAAGTCACGGAATAGCATTCGGCTGCAATAAGTTTGCCTTTGGCCAGAAAACCGAGGATAACGTCGTGGAGGCGCTCGTTGTTGACCATGTCGACCATTGGGCCACTGCCGCCGACCAGCAGTAGTGCGTCGTATTGGTCGAGTTCCTCCCAGCAGGCGTCGCGCGTGGAGTAGTAGTCCTCCAAGGCGTGGCCGAACCCGGCGCTGTTGAAATACGGCTTCTGTGGAAACCAGGTGGACAGGTCCTTCGGCTTGTCGAGCACGTTCGATTCTTGGATCTCGCGGGTGCGTTGCGCGAAGTGTTCACTGGTGACCACCTTGTCCAGCGGAGGATCCAGGAAGCCGGCCGTCATGCTGGGGTCCAGCGCGAGTGGTTTCTGGCCGGTGGGGGTCATGAAGTCGACCTGGTAGCCGTGCTCGGTGAGCACGTCGTAGGGGCCGACCAGCTCCTCGCCCCAGTAACCCCATTCGGACGCGCAGCACAGAATTGTCTTGGTCATTGTTGGTTTCCCTTTCTCTTTCCCTCTGGTCTTTCCCTGTCGGACCGTGTCGGACCGTGTCGGGTCGCCCGGCGGTGGGGAGCTGGCTTGTCAGAGGCGCCGGAACACGACAAATCCCGCGCGGGGCAGCACGGCGGTGAACCGTCCGGAGCCAGCTGGCAGGTCGGCGCCGCCGTTGCCGTCGTTCCAGCCGCCGTATAGCGCGGCGTCGCTGTTGAACACCTCACGCCACATGCCGTCGGCGACTCCGTCGATGGCGTAGCCGGACGAAAACGGCTTGTCGTTCAGGCTGGCCATCACCAGCACGTGATCTCGGCCGTAGTTTCGAGTGAACGCCAGTACCCGGTTGTCGTCATGGGTGTGCAGAATGTCGATGGTTCCTGAGCGCAGCGCAGGCACGGTGCGTCGCAGCGTGATGAGGCTTCGGAAGAAGCTGAAAAGGTAACGGCCCTCGCCGACCGCTGCGGCTCGGAAATCGATGCGATGCTGCAGGAAGTCGTCGTAGCGATAGAGCTCGGTGTCGCCGCACTCCTCCCCCATGAAGAACATCGGGGTGCCGGCCGAGAGCAGCGCCATTCCCGCCGAGAACCGGGTGCGGGCTTCGCCGTAGCGGCGGGTATCGCCCACCAGGGGTGCATAACCGACAGCGATCGAGGGCGTACGCCCGGAGTGGTGGCCGTTCCACATGGAGTTGCCGGCCTCGTCATGGGACTCCGGGTACACCACGGTCGAATAGTTTGTCTGCGCCAGTTTGCCGGCGAAAACACCCATCGCCAGCGCGCGGTCATCGCCGATCGCGGCGGTAGACAGCAGGTTGGCGCAGTCGAGTCCGTGGCCGGTGTCGCCGGAAAGGTTGTGGTAGAAGTCGGCGTACCAGATGGCGTCGAACCCCAGGCCGCCCTGGTCGGTGGGTGCGGTGACGGCCTGCCAGCCCGAGTGGTCCTCGGCGATGAGAAACAGGTGCGGCTTGGCCAGGCGAAGTGTGCGGGTCAGTTCGCGCAGGAATTTCGCGCCGCACGCGTTGGCGGCGTCGACCCGGCGACCGTCGGCATGCAGGCTGTTGTAGGAGTGGATCGAGGTGGTCTGGTCCACGCGGAAGCCGTCCACGTGGAACTCCAGGGCCTGAGCCAGCGCGCTGGAGATGAACATCTGCCGGACGCGTTGTTCGCTGAAACGGGGCGCCCAACCGGTGGAAAGGTTGTCGAGATATCCGCCGGTGGGTTCGGGGTAGTCTGCGGGGGAACCCTGATACCAGTAGTAGATGTTGCGCTCGGGACGGTCGGAGTCGTAGGCCCACTCGGCGCGCTCCCCGTCAGGGTCGTAGTGGTTGTAGACGACGTCAAGGATTACCGCGATGCCGCGTCGGTGGCATTCGCGCACAAAGTGTTTGAACTCGTCGCGGCCGCCGCCACTGAACTCGACGGCGAAGTAATGCGAGGTGCCGTACCCCCACGTCGCCCAGCCCTCGAACTGCGCCAAGGGCATGATTTCCACGGCGTTGACGCCGAGGTCGACCAAATAGTCGAGCATCCCGATGGCGTCGGCTATATCACCGGGCACCGGTGTGCCGTCGGGTTCGGTCTTGCCGGCACCCAGACCGCCGATGTGCATCTCGTAGATGACGAGGTCCTCAATCCGGGTGGGAACAGGTCGTTGCGGGTCGAACTCGTGCTTCCAAAAGTCTTGCTCGTGCGTCCATTCGGTCTCGGGCCACTCGGTGTTGCGGAAGTGGGCAGTCACCCATTGCGGGTCGACCACCACCGAACAGCTCACGCTGCCGTCGAGGTCCTCGCGCCGCCCCGAGAAGGACTGACCTGGGGCCAGGTTGGCCGGATTAACGGTGCCGCGCCCGATTTGACAACGGGAGTAGGGGTCGGTGCGGTAGGCGACGCGGCCCTCATCCTTGACGATCAGGAACATATAGGGGCGGTGGTCGAAGCCGAGGAAGCTCGACAGCTGCGCATCGGTCAGGGCGGTTTCCCACACACCATCACCGGCGGGCCACATCGCGATCGGCTGCCCGATAACCCCAGTGCCGTCGTCAGTGATGTAGCCGACCGCGGGGTCGCCGAAGACGACCGAAACCTGTTGTGCGTTCGGCGCCCACACTGCGAATTGGATGCGTTGAGCGCCGTCGGTGGTCCAGCGCGGGTTGGCGCCGAGCTGCCGGCTGGTGGAAAGCCAATAGTGCTGTTCACTTGGGTCGGCGACCAGTGTGAAGGTGCGCTGGCGGGCAGCGGAATATGGGTCGGGGACTTCGGTGGGAATGGCCCACAGGTCGCGACCGGAGCCGCTGTCTGCAATGACGCCCCAGGAATACTCGGCTCCGACCTCGGTGTCGGGGAATTCGATGGTGGCGGTGTACGTGGGGCAGCCGTCGATGCCGGTGTGCTGTTCCATCGGTATGGTCGTCCACGCCGTGCTGGATAGTCCGCTCTCGTCCCAGCTGCCGCACAGCCGCACATTGCTGAACAGGTCTTGTGCGATGCCGGTGTGGTAAACGAACTGAACGGCAACGGTATTCGCCGACGCGGCGGCATGCCCGGGTTGGACCTCCATGTCCGGAAGGGTCGGTGCGCTGGAAAGCGTCATTGCGCTACCCCTGCTGGTCTGGGCGGGGCGGCCTGCTGTTTTTGGACGATGATGTCCTTGATAGTGTCGACGAGACGTTCGCTGGCGTGCCAGCCGGTGTTGGTGACGAGATCGTCGTCCTTGAAAACTTGCTCTGATGGCGGGGTGTCGGGCTCGAACGGAACGTATTCGGCTCCAGCATTGAGGACATCGGCCAGCACCACGGTGTTGCAGATCACGCGGCGCCCGTGCAGCACTTCCGGTGTAGGGGTGAGCAGCCACAGTGCGTGGCATGGCGCCCCTTTAACGATGCGGCGGTCGAGCATCGCCTCACGGAAGAAACGCACCGCCGGGGCGTTGCGCACCTGTTCATGCGGATCGACCCCGGGCGGCGGGAAAGCGACAGAGCGCAGCCGGACCGTCGTGTAGTTGGCTGCGGCGATGATGGCCGCGTAGTCGCTGGGCTTCACGTCATTGACCTCGATGCTAACCTCCAGCCACTGGAGTTCATCAACCACGCCAGGTTCCACGGTGGAGTAGAAGCGCAGTTTAGGATTCCCCCACAGGTGTGACACGAAATCCACGGTGGCGCCGTAGCTTTGGAAGCGCTGCTGGTAGATTTTGAGCTCCTGGGGTATGTACTGGCTTTCCACGATGACAGCGACCCGTCTGCCGGCCAGTGGCTGCTGTGGGGCGGGCTGGTTCTGGCTCATAACAGTTTCTCCTGGGGTTAATGGACGGCGAATTCGACGACTAGATCCATGGATCCGTCGTCGGCGTTAGGTTCGAGGCCCTCGAGCCGGACCTGGAAATCGTTGATGCTGGCTGGGTTTGAGCTGTTCGGTGTGGTCGGCCCGTTGACCCGCACCGCCTTGTTGTCAACCCGTCGAGTACGCCGATGCTCGTTCCTCGGTGCAGTCTGGCGCCTTCGACCAATCGCGCCCACAGATCCCGCGCTCCAGTCTTAACAGCCTGACTAGCCCGATGACGCGGAAGACTGGTTTCCATGCGTGGCCTCTGCTGTGTTCGATTGCCAATCGGTCGACGGCGTCAATGCTGCCATTTAGCGCGGCACCAAACATGAGTAATGCACTACCCACTTTTAATCGGCCTCGATTATGCTGCCGCGCGCCGTGAAGCCCCAACGCTCAATAGCCCGCCTAACTGGCGGCGGTCACAGGTTCTTGCCGAGTGCCGCGTTGCATTCGAGGGCTTCGAGGCCCCGCACGTCGAAATCACTGCCCATCGATAGAGGATGAACGCACGTTGCTACTGGTCGCGATGCAGAGCAAGGCTCGCTGGTCACCATGGGTGTCGCAAGCCGGCCAACCTTCGGGCCCCGCTGATCGGACCCACCGATCAGGTGACGCGCGTATGGCGTTCAGCCCCGGAGGGTGCCGCCTCGCGGCCGGCAGCGACGTCTACCCGGTGCCACGGTGGTCGGCACAAGCCAGCCCCGCCCGGACCCGCGTAACACGCCGAGCTGCAACATAAGCCACAAACAGTGGCGCGACTGGATCACCCGAGACATCGGTTATCAAACCGTGCGCCCCGGGGCTTCCAGTCCCACCCGGATAAAAACGCTCTACAACCTCCTCCTCGAGCAGGAGCCCGATACCGAAACTGGGCCTTCGCGCTCCTTGTCGCGACCACTCTTGTAGCGGCGTTGAAATTTGTCATCCGGAATCAACCAGTGTTGCCCGCTCTCGCCCTGCACGACCCAGTCCCCCTCCGCGGCGGCGTGCGCCCCCGCAGGGGTTTCAATAACTTCGCCCGGACGGGCTGGCCTCGCCCACACAGTTGTTCTGCGTATCCAATACTTGCCATCGACACGCAAATACGCCGATCGGAACAAGTCGTTGGCCAGCGGCCAGCTCTCATTATCGGCGCTGCGCACTTCCCAACTCCCCTTACCGGCCCGGATGGTTCGCCCGCGGGGTGACGTCCACTTCCACGGCATCCAATGCCGTTTCGCGGTGACCTGTTCGATCCGGCGATGCGGCTGCCACACCGGCACAGATCGGTAACCCAGCTCCCGAAGCTGGATCAAAGTTTCGGCAAGGCTTCTCAGCGCCGGTTGCAACAAAGCCTCATCCTCGATGGTTTCCTCCCAGCTAACGAGTTTTTCGTGTTTCTTGTTCGCATAATCGCGCTGGGGCCCTCGCGTCCATCCGTGCCGCCGGTAGAAATCGCTCCAATCTTCGAATTCAGCCCGGGCCATGTCCAAGACGGCCTCCTCGTCGAAGCCCAACGTGGCGAAAACCTCTAAGAGCTGCTCGAGGCTCGCGCTCTCTGGCACCTTCGGCGACGGCACGCGATCCAGCGGGGCGCCCAAGGTGTTCCAGGTGTGGCCCGCATTCTGTTCGACGATCCGAAAGGCGTTTTGCACCTGCCGAAGGTTGGAGTGCCTGTAAAAGTCGTCGAGCTCTCGCCACGGCTTACGCGGCGGCTGGGTACGATCGGATCCAGCCGAGTATCGCTCGTGGATCCGCATCGCCGCGCGCTCCCAATTATCGTGAGCCTGGCCATCCGGTAGCACCATTTCGAGGCGATAGCTATGGTGCTGACCGACGATCGGTAGGTTATCGCCGCCTGCGCGAGCTGTTGGGTCCCAGCTATAAATCGGCGTGGTGGGGAAGCGCGCCGCAAGGCGTGTCGCTATCATTGGATCGATCGCAGTGCCCGCTGTGGGATCAACAAGGATCAGCGCAATAGTGCTCGTGTCGACATTGGGTTCGATCAAGCTGCTTAGTATCGGCTCCGAGGTGGCTTCGACAATCACGTCGATCGGTACCGGGCTGGTGCCGAACCGGCGCTCTTGGCGAAAGTCATGATCACGCTTGTATTGCTCAGCGTCCGGTCCGACTAGTGTCAAGCAAGGCAGTCTGGATTCGCCCTCCACGGGTTGGAAGTCGCGCTCGATGTGTCGCCGGGCGAGGTTATCGCATAGTGCCAGCGTCAGCGGAGAGCACCCGCCGACGATAAGTCGCGTGACCTTTTTTGTCTCGATGATCTGATCGAGAAGCCGCCGGGCAGTCACCTCATACATCCCGACAGCGTCCGCTGCCCACCGCGTCCCGGTGCGACCGCCGAACTGCTCGGCCACCCAAGCATCGGCCAGCCAGGGGTCGTCGATACGGACGATCAGCGGGATGCGTTGCTGCGCGTCTACCGTGGCTAGTCGCTCACTGATCATTTGAAGCCTCGATAGATTCGCCGACGGGTCAGGAGATAACAAGTAGACGCGTTCAACATGCCGCCAAAGCCGGTGTGTCCCAATGGTTTCAGAGCGATCAAAATCGGCGCGAAGCACCCGCAATCCGTTGCTGCGAGCCTCGTGAACGCACGGGCGGTCGGTACTGTCGGTTATCAGCGCCACCGTGCGGTCCGGCGCGTGTTCCCGCGCAAGAGCGCGAACCATTGACACGGCGTCGTCGTCGATGTCCACAACGGCAATCACTGATTTCGCAAGCCAGGCTCGCAGCCTGTCAGACTGGGCACGGAATATCGCAGCGGCAACTCCGACGACGCTGATGAAGAACGCGGCCAGGATCGTGAGGCGGGCGACTTCTAGCGCGACCGGCGGCTGCTCAGGACACACTTTGCCTTGCAGCGAACGATCATCCACGCCACCCTTGATCAGCGATAGTGTCCACATAAGTGGGGTGAAGAAGGTCGGATGCTGTTTGTCGTTGCAGCTCCAGTACGAACTGAATCCGAGGAAAAAGCTTGTAGCGGTAAGCCCCACGACGATGACCACAGGAACGGTCGGCGATGTGCGGTCGCGTCGCGCGATATAACTGAGGATGCAAACAGCTGACAATACCCCGGTCACGATCGCGATTGCTGGCCACGAGGGCGGCCGCCCGAAGCTACTAAGCCGGCCCGACGGTGCTGCGCTCGGACGAAGTGCAAGCAACACCAGATAGCCGATAAGCGTAACCGCCAGGGCCAGCAACGTGAACAGGACGATACGCATCGGCGTGACTCGCATAGAAGCCCCTTCGGCGCAGGATGTGCAATCCAGATCTTTTCACCGAGCCGCCGGTCCTGGGAGTAAATAGGCGGGACGGCGCGCAAAGAGGCTTTCGCTTGGGCGAACGGGTCTTCGGCATACGGCCGAGGACAGCAGCCCGTGCAGGCGCGGTCGGGATTGTCGCGGCCGACAGAAGCGCCTATATTTTCGACTCACTTGCCGAAGGCGACAGGTAAGCCTCTCCGGGCAGACCATCTGCCCGGCTTCACGGCTGTCAACCTTCAGCTCTGATAGTTCGCCTATTTTATTCGAGACTAGATTAGGTGCGAAAAGGCTTGCATCACGTGAGGCCGTTACATATACTCCCACTCGGCGGGAGGAGGTTTTCGCAGAATTCGGTCTATTCGCACGGTTGCTGAATGAAAAGCAACGCGAGCATGTAAGAAGGCGTTGTTAAAAGGATCGCGACGGATGGTTTACAACTATTCGCCTGGAGCGATCCGTGATCACGAGCATTTTGTCGTGGGGACGGGGAGTATTTATGCCCCTGAATAGCTATAATCAGGGTTTGACCGTCGGCGGTACCATCATCTCCGTCGACCCCGACAGGCAGTTGTTCTCGGTTGAGGCGCGGAGCGGCGACACTTTCGAGGCGATTGTCGGCTCCGAGACTAATTTCCAGGTGCTGTCGAATCTCGACGGCGTGGAGCGCAACAGGGTGCCCGACCCGCAGGGCGCCCGCGACGACGATAATATTGCTTTCAGTCTGCGGAAGTATGCCGTTCCCGGTCGGCCGGTTTATGTCCGCGGCATCTATCAGGAGAACGACGGCGGCCAGCGCTACGAGGCCCGCGACGTCTTCCTGCTGCATTCGGATCCAGAGCGGTACCTGTTCGAGGACACGCATTGGTGGCCTTCGCAGGCAACGCAAATGGCCGACCGCATTCTGGACCACTTGTTCGACGCGCGGCGCCGCTACACCATTGATGATTTCGCCAAATTCTATCGGACGACCCTCAACATTCTCGGTCAGCCGACGGACGAGACAACGCAGGAATGCGCCGTCCTTTCGCGGTTGCTCTACGACTTGTCGTCCGCGTACCTGCTGACCGGCGCCGAGCGCTACCTGATGGCGGCCCGCGCCGCCGCGGACTACCTGCGCGAGGCGTTCCGCAGCCTCAGCCACGACGGCCACTACTGTTTTTGGGCATATGGTCGCAAACGCAGCATGCAAGGCGAACGCGGCGAATCCCTGCTATTCGCTTCGCAGGGCCCGGACGATGTCGGAACCATCCCCCTTTACGAGCAGATTTACGCGCTGGCCGGCCTCACCCAGTTCTATCGGATCACTCTGGACTGGGACATTTTGAAGGACATCCGGTGCACCATCGCGGCTTTCCAAAGTTTCTTCTGGGATCCGCCGTCGGCGACAGAAAAGGGTTTTGCTGGAAAAGGCGGTTATTACTCACACCTTGATCCGGCGACAATGCGGCCCGACAAAGTCGCCGCGGAGGAGAACCGGTCGAAAAAGAACTGGAATTCGGTGGGCGATCACATCCCGGCGTATCTGGTCAACCTCATTCTTTCACTCGACCCCCTGCCACAAGGGGAGATCCGGCGGATCCTCGCGCCGCTGCTCGAGGTCTGCCACAGCATCCTCGAGGAGACCTCCTCGCTGATCTGCGAAAAATTCCCCGACCCCGATTCGGATTTCGTGGTCGAGCGCTTTCACGCGGACTGGACACCCGACCTGACGTACCGCTGGCAGCAGAACCGGGCGGTGGTGGGGCACAATCTGAAAATCGCCTGGAACCTCACCCGTTGCGCCTACTACTTCCAGACTCGCGCCAAGCGACTGCGCGACGACGGAAAGACCGAGCAAGCGGAGGGCTACATCAAGCGCTCCGACCGTTGCCTCGAGGTTGCGACGCGACTCGCCGATCGGATGGGCGAGGTCGGCCTGGACAAGATCCGCGGCGGCATCTACGACTGCGTGGAGCGGAAACCAAACGGCGGCATGCCAACGCAATTCGCCTGGGACGCTCACAAGGATTTCTGGCAGCAGGAGCAGGGCATCCTGGCCTACCTCATCCTCTATGGAGCCACTGAGGATCCGCACTACCTGGCTCTGGCGCGGGAATCCTCGGCGTTTTGGAATCTGTTCTTCCTCGATCGGGAACGCCAGGGTTACTTTTTCCGGACGACCGAAAATGGCCTGCCGATCCTCGAAGGACAGTACGAGATGAAGAGCAGCCACGCGATCGGCTATCACGTCTTCGAACTGGCTTACCTGGCCCACCTCTACACGCGCAGCTACGTCGCGGCGGGCGGTGGCTCCGATAACAGCTTCAGCCTCTACTTCAAGTTCAGAACCATCGAGCAGCAAAAGTCGATCAATGTGTTGCCCGATTTCATCCCACCGGGCCGCGTGCAGATTACGCGCGTCAGCGCCAACGGGGTGGACATGACCGAGGACTTGGATCCGGCCAACCTCGCCCAGTACCAGATTCCGACAGACACAATGCCACCCGACCCGGTGAACGAGACCATCGAACTTGTCGTCGAGTTTCAAGCAAATCCAGTGCAACCAGCAGCATAAGACGAACCTCTTCAAACGAGAGACTGAAATGGCGGACAGATCACTGGCTGGCAGGAAGATCGCCGTATACGTCGAGAGCCAACCCCTCTCCGCTGAGATCAGGTGCTATCGGGAGCGATCGCCGGCTACGGCGCCGAGGTGCACCTAATGTTGGTCTTTGGAGCCGGCCGGAGCAAACGTTCGTCACTGAAGTCGAGGAAACGGGCAGTACGCCAAAGATGTGCGACGGCGACATCGACGTCGCGCACGTCCAGCTTGATGACTACGCCATGGTGGGCATGGCCGCGAATTACACGAGCGTCCGGCTGCGCTGGAACGAAGCTGCCGCGACCAGCTTGAACGCCGGATGAAAGACAAATGCGATGGCGACGACCACCGGGCACCGTAAACTGCTTGAACAGCTGCGCGCTGATGGGATGACCACCATGTTCGGCAACCCCGGCAGCAGCGAAGAGGGATTGCTCGCCGAGGTCTCCCGCTTTCCGGCGATCCGATACGTTATGGGTCTTCAGGAGGCGGCAGTGGTGTTGATGGCCAGCGGCTATGCGCAGGCGACCCAGAAACCGACCGCAGTGCAGCTGCATTCCAGCGTCGGCCTGGGCAACGCGATCGGCAGCCTCTATCAAGCCTGCCGCATGCAGCGCGCACCGCTGGTGGTCATCGCCGGCGAGGCGGGCATAGCCGCCGACGCGCTCGATGCCCATATGGCACTGGAACTGGTCACCCTGGTGCGCCCGGTAACCAAGTACGCTGCGCGGGTGACTCATCCCCGCAGCCTGCTACGCCTGGTGCGCCGATGCGTCAAGATCGCGGCGACACCGCCTTTCGGCCCGGTGTTTCTGGCCGTCCCACAGGACATTCTCGATCAGGATAACGACGAGCCGGTGCTGCCGACGGTGGTTCCCGAAACGCGTGTGGCGCCGGAGCCGGCGTTGATCGCGCGCGCCGCGGAATTGCTGTTGGATGCGCAAAGGCCCGTGATCATCATGGGAGATGGCATAGCGCACGCGCAGGCGCAGGGCGAGCTGGCGCAGTTGGCCGAGGTGCTTGGCGCCGAGGTGTGGGGCGCGATGGCGTCGGAGCTCAATATTCCCTGGACGCATCAGCTCTACCGCGGCTCGACCGGGCACATGTTCGGGCAAGACAGCCGTCAGAAGGTAGCACAGGCCGACGCGGTGGTGATATGCGGCACCTATGTGTTTCCCGACGTTTTCCCGTTGCTGGACAATCCGTTTCATCCGGATGCGAAGGTGATTCACATCGATCTTGACGCCTACGACATCGCCAAGAATTATCCGATCACGCTCGGGTTGGTCAGCGACCCAAAGCTGACTCTGCGTCTGTTGGCCAACGCGGTTGCCGACCGGTTATCACAGGCGCAACAGCAAGCTGCGCGCGAGCGCGCCGAGCGGGTGGCGCGGGAAAACGAACAGCAGCGCGCCCGCGATCGGGAAGCAGACCGCGCCAACTGTATGGCGAGTCCTTTGCACATGGCGGCGTTCGGTGAAGAGTTGGCCAAGCAACTGCCGCAGGGCGCCATTATTTATGATGAGTCCCTCACGTATTCGATGGAGTTGATGCGGTGGATGCCGCTCCCGACGATTCCGGGAGGGTTTTTCCAGACGCCGGGCGGAACGCTGGGAGTGGGCATTCCAGGGGCCGTGGGGGTCAAGTTAGCCCATCCCGATCGCACGGTTGTCGGCTTCACCGGCGACGGTGGAGCGATGTTCACCTACCAAGCGTTGTGGACGGCGGCGCACGAAGGGATCGGTGCCAAGTTCGTGGTCTGTAACAACACAAGCTATCGCATTCTGAAGGAGAATATCGTCAGATATTGGGGTGATCTCGGACAACAAACTGACCAAGCTTTCCCGCCATCGTTCGATATATGCGAACCCCCGCTGGATTTCGTGTCGTTGGCGCGCGGGCTGGGCGTGCCGGGTTGTCGGGTAAGCCAGCCGGCACAGATCGCCGGGGCGGTCTCCACGATGCTCGAACACGACGGGCCGTATTTGATCGAACTCGTGCTGGAGCGTGATGTATCCCGGACGCCGGCGTATCCGCGCGCGTCATAGCAAGCCATTCCGCGAATGAGGAGGGAAATCGCTATGGCAAGCGAACGAGCAGAGGAGGTCCCGCTGAGGCGCGACGAGATCCAAGCGTTCGCGGCGGACTGGTACCGCAAACTCGATGAGCACGTTCCAGCTGGCGACATCATGCCGATGGTCCTAGATCAGGGACTGGAATTCGTCGTACCGGAGGCCACGCTGCGCAGCCGCCGCGAGTTCGGCGACTGGTACGCGGGCGGCGGCGATCACCCAGGGGTGATCAATCTGTTCTTCGATGAGGTGCACACGCTGAGTCTGGTGGAAGCCTGGCCGGAGGGACCGGATGCGGAGGTCAAGGTGGTCGTCAACTGGCAGGGGCGGCGCTGGACAGCGCCGGCGCCACGTAGCCAGTGGTTCGGGTTCGACGCCTTCCAGACATGGCGAATGCTCCGGTCGCCGGAAACCGCGAGGCCGGTGATCGCCCGATATGTGGTGGACGAATTACGGGCGATGCCGGGCTCGCCGCCGCTCTGACTGTTAGCGTAAACGACGGTAAGGCAACCGCATAGGGTCGGCAGATAGGTCGGGAGGATCGGCAATGTCGAACGGCGATGCTGGCCAAACGAAACTGGTTCTGGCGCAACGCATCTACAACCGATGCGTTCTGATGGCGACGATCGAGGCGGCTAAGTCGTACGAGTATATGACCATTGAGGAAGCGCCACAAGGAAAGTGGGGTTTCGCAGGAGGTCCGTTGCCCCTATTCACAAATCTCTTCGCCAACCTCTCGCGCCGATCTTCCCGCCTGAGACGCAAACCCTGATCGCCAAAGGAGAAAGACGCATGACAGTTCAGGAAGTCATCGACAGCTATTACGACTGCGTCAACCGTGGCGATTGGCAGCAGTGGCTGACGCTATTCAGTGACGAGGTGGTGGGCGACGAACAACTCGCCGGCCATTTCGACGGCATCAGCGTGCTACGCGGCGCGATTGACGGGATCCGCAGCGGCTACAAGGTGTTTCAGATGCACCCGCAGCACATGGTCATTGACGGCGATGCCGCCGTCGTCGTCTGGCATTTCGAGGGGCAGAACTCCCATGGCGTGCCAATCGCGTATCCGGGCGATGCGAACCGCGAGGTCATCGGCGCCAACTATTTTCAAGTGGAAGGCGGCCAGATCGTCTATATGCGAACGATTCACGACAGTCTGCCGTTTCAGCCGTTCCTCGATCAGAGGCAGCAGTAATCCGTAAACGAGGGGAAGATGGCCAATTACGATTACATCGTCGTCGGCGCGGGATCGGCCGGTTCCGTCGTCGCCGCCCGGCTCAGCGAAGATTCCGGCATCCACGTGGCCGTGGTGGAAGCAGGTAGTCGCCAGGTGCCACCGAGGGTCGCGGAGGACATCGCCATCCCGTGGCATTGGGGCCTCGTTCAGAACACGCCGGTCGATTGGGGCTATCTCAGTGTGCCGCAACATCATTGCGGCGGCCGGCGATTTCCCGAGCCGCGCGGCCGGCTGCCCGGCGGGAGCAGTAACCTGTACATCCTCATGCATATCCGTGGGCACCGCAACGACTACGACAATTGGGCCTACAACGGCTGCCCAGGCTGGTCCTTCGACGACGTGCTGCACTATTTTCAGAAGCTCGAGGATCAGGAGGACGATACCAATCCGCTGGCGGGCAAGGGCGGTCCGCTGCGGGTTTCTAGCGTCGAAAAACACGATCCAAGCCCCGTCTCGCAAGCGTTTATCGATGCCTGCGTGGAACTGGGGTTTCCGAGAACGGAAGACTTCAACGGTCCGCGGATGGAGGGTGCCGGATGGCACCACGTCAACATCAAGGACGGCAAGCGGCACAGCGACGAGGACGCCTACCTCTATCCGGCGCTGGATAGGGAGCGGCCCAAGCCGACGGACGAACGGACCCTGGATCTGATCGACGGCGCACAGGCAACCCGGCTGCTGTTCAACGGGCACCGCTGCACCGGCGTTGAGTACGTCCGCAATGGCAGCACCGAGACCGCCACCGCCACCCGAGAGGTGATCGTCTGTGCCGGCGCCATCGACTCGCCGAAGTTGCTCCTGCTGTCGGGCATCGGAGCGAGCGACTCGCTGAAAGCGGTCGGCATTCCGGCGCTGGTGGACCTGCCGGGCGTGGGCGAGAACTTTCACAATCATGTGCTGATTCCGGTGATATGCGTCGCCAAGCAACCGATCCCGCGGCCGCACAACAATATGTCGGAAGCGGCGCTGTTCTACCGCTCGACACCCGGGTGGCCAGGGCCGGACATGCAGATGGCATTCGTGCACGGCGACCCACTGCACGTCAGGGACGAACCGCCGCCCAACATCATGGTGATGCTGCCGGGCGTGGTTAGGCCGCTTTCGCGCGGCCGGGTGCGCCTCGCGAGCGCCGACTCGCTGGCAAAGCCGCTGATCGATCCCAACTATTTGGCGGTCGAGGCCGATCACCGCCGCCTCACCGACGGTGTGCGCCTGGCCCGGCGGATCTACGCCACACGTGCCTTCGCCGACTGGGTGGAGGCTGAAGTGCTGCCCGGGCCGAACGTATCGGATGCCCAGCTGGCCGATGACGTCCGCAACCGTGCCGAGTCGTACCACCATCAGGCGGGGTCGTGCCGGATGGGTTTGGATGGGCTCGCCGTCGTCGACCCCGAGCTGCGGGTGCACGGCATCGAGGGACTACGTGTCGCTGACGCCAGCGTGATGCCGGCCGTGCCTTCAGGGAACTGCCACGCCGGCGTCGTCATGATCGGCGAAAAGTGCGCCGATCTGGTCAAGGCCGCTCGCGCGCGGCCCTGACGTTGCAAACCGAAGAGGGCAGAGGAGAAACTGCATGCCGGATCCCACGCTCCACCACGTCTCCCTGACCTGCGACGATCCGATCGCCGTAGAACGGTTCTATACCAAGCACTTCGGTTTCCGCCGCGCGCGCGTCGTGGACATCGGCCAAGGCGCGCAGATCGTCTTCTTGCGCGGCGCCGGAACACTGCTCGAGCTATTCCGCTCAGACGAGCCGAAACCGGTGGCGCAGGCTACCGGCGATGGTTATCACTGGTCGGGCGTGCGCAATTTCTCATTCGAGGTAGACGACGTGGACCGCAAGATCGAGGAGATGGGATCGGATGCGATTGTCACCTCCGGCCCGCTGGGCTTCGATGCCTTCGTCCCCGGCTGGCGCTCGGCATGGCTGCGGGATCCGACCGGCAACATCATCCAGATCACCAAGGGCTATACCGACCAGGAAAACCCACCGCCGCTGCCGCCGGCATGATCCGCACGGTTGTCAAGGCCTTCGACGGTGTCGGATCGGCTCCGCTGTCGGCCCGCTACGAGCGTCGGCCGCCGGCCCGCCGCGTACCGGCGGGGCACGGCGCCCCGCCGGCCGGTCAATCCCACGCGATTCGCCGCTTAGCACGCCTACGTGGCGATGAGAACTCGATGAGGTACTCAACTACTCGTGCCCCCGCCAGTCGCAAAGTGGAAGATCGGCGTATCGATACGGAACAAGCGCTGAATTTCCGACCCGGGTCGCGGGTAGCATCCTTCGAGTATTGGTGTGGCGAACGAGGCGGTCTTTTAGGGCGCTCCGTGGTGCGGAGGAAACCAAATGCAAATAACGCTTGCGGTGAACGGGCACCAGCATGCCCTTGAGATAGAGCCTCAGCTACTTTTGGTGGATTTATTGCGGGAACGGCTCAAAGCTACGGGCACCAAGGTGGGTTGCGACACCAGCCAGTGCGGATCCTGCGTAGTTACCCTCAACGGGATCTCGGTCAAGAGTTGCACGATACTGGCCGCCCAGGCCGACGGCGCCGAGGTCGGTACGGTCGAGGGGCTTGCCACCAACGGCGAACTCGACCCGCTCCAGGAGGCATTCTGGCAGGAACACGGCCTGCAATGCGGCTTCTGCACCCCTGGCATGCTGATGTCGATGTCAGACCTGCTGAGCAATCACAACGCCGATCCACCCCCCTCCCAGATCCGGGCGTGGCTCGACGGCAACCTTTGTCGCTGCACCGGCTACCAAAACTGTGTCCGGGCTGTCGAGCACGCAGCCCGCATCATCAACAGCCCCGTCACATCATGAACAGCCCCGTCAAGATGGTCGTCGACACCCCGGGCAAGCTGTTCTACGAAGAACAGGTGAAGTACTTGCTCGACAAGGATGTCGACAGCCTTGTTGAAAAGCACTACCACGACAACGCCGTCATCGTGTCTTTCGATCACATCGTCCGCGGCAAGGACAACATCAGAGACTATTTCACCCAGTTTTTCAATTCGGTCACAATCGAGCAGGTCGTGTCGACCGATAAATTCACCGAGACCGAAGACACCCTGATGTTCGAAGCCACGGTTGAGTCAAACGGCGGGATGATCAAGACGTTCGACGCTCTTGTGCTGGACTCTGGTCGGATTCGCCTGCAGTTCACGGGTGTGCGATGAAAGTCTTGGGTGAGACGATCAAGCGTACCGAGGACCCGAGGTTCCTGCGGGGCGAGGCCAAGTTCATCGCCGACGTCGACCTTCCCGGCATGCTACACATGGCCATCCTGCGCAGCCCGCACGGCCACGCGCTGGTCAAGCGCATCGATCCGTCGGCCGCATTGGAACTTCCCGGCGTAGTTCGCGTCGTCACCGCCAGCGACCTCGGCAACATGATGCCACTGCCGTGCATCTGGGTGCCCGGCGGGGTGGAAAGCCACTTCCCGCCTCATCCGACGGGACTGCCGGCGTCCAACCCGGTCCTGTCCAAGGACAAGGTCCGCTACATCGGTGATGCGATCGCGGCCGTGGTGGCCGAGACGCGGTCCCAGGCCCACCATGCGCTCGACGCCATCCAAGTCGACTACGAGCTGCTACCCGTGGTCACTACGCCAAAGGAGGCCATCGAGGAAGGGGCGCCTCAGCTGCACGACGCGGTTCCTAACAACCTCAACGCGCACTGGACTTGCGGCGACAAGGATGCCACCGACCGGGCAATCTCGGAGGCTGACGTCGTCGTCAGTCAATCCATGCTCAACCAGCGCACCATCAACAGCCCAATCGAGCCGCGAGGTGCAGTTGGCACCTACGAGCCCGACACCGAGGAATACACCCTGTACGCCTCCACCCAGGCCACCCATAACCACCGCTTCCTGCTGGCCTTCGCGGTGCTGGGCGTGCCCTTCAACAAGGTGCGGGTCGTCTCGCCGGACATCGGTGGCAGCTTCGGCACCAAGGGCTACCTGTACTCCGACATGGCGCTGGTGCTGTTCCTGGCCAAGGAGCTCGGCCGGCCGATCAAATGGATCGACACCAGGGAAGGGCTGATGCGGTCCACGGTGCAGGGCCGTGACCACCACATCTACGCCACTCTGGCCGGCAACAGCGACGGCACCATCACCGCGATGCGCTGCACCAGCTACGCCAACCTCGGTGCCTACCCGTCCACCATCGGTCCCGGAGTGGCCACGGCCATGATCGGCCGCAGCATGACCGGGTGCTACGCAATCCCCCACGCCTTCTGCGAGGTCTACGCGGCGTTCACCAACGTCGTGCCGCTCGGCGCCCAACGCGGATCGGGCCGAGCCGAGGCCACCTTTCTGGTAGAGCGCCTGGTCGACCGATTTGCCGCCGAGATCGGTAAGGACCCGGCCGAGATCCGCAGGAAGAACTTTGTGCAACCCGAACAGTTCCCCTTCGACAACCACCTGGGCTGGATGTACGACTCCGGCAACTACCCGGCCGCGCTCGAGAAGGCCATGCAGATGGCCGGCTACGCCAACATCGCCGCGCTCAAGGCCCGCGCCCGCCGCCGAGGAAAGCGGCTGGGCATGGGAATCGGCTGCTTCGTCGCCGTCAGCGGGGTCGGCCCCTCGCCCCGAATGGCCAAAGAGGGAATGCTGGGTGGCACCTGGGAGAGTGCCAACCTGCGGCTCCACCCCACCGGTGACGTCTCGCTCTCGATCGGGTCGACGCCGCATGGGCAGTCGCATGAGACCGTCTTCGCGCAGATCGTGGCCGAGGAGCTACAGGTCGACATGTCCCGCATCGAGGTCCTGCACTCCGACACCAAATCGGCTCCCTATGGTCAGGGCAGCTACGGCAGCCGCTCGTTCAGCGTGTGTGGCCCGGCGGTCCGCAATGCCGCCGCCCAGATCCGCGAAAAAGTCATCAAACTGGCGGCGCACATGCTCACTGCGGACGAGCAGGACATCGTCTATGAGGACGGCAGGGCCTGGGTCCAAGGCTCGCCAGACAAGAGCAAGACGCTCCAGGAGATCGCGATCGCCGGGTGGTACGGATGGGACCTGCCTGCCGGCATGGAGCCCAACTGGGACGTCACCGAGTTCTTCGACCCGCCCGAGTTCAACTTCCCCAATGGAGCCCATGTCGCCACGGTGGAGATCGATGAGAGAACCGGCGAGGTCGACCTGGTCAACTTCGTTGCGGTCAGCGATGTCGGCGAGGTGGCTAACCCCATGGTGATCGACGGCCAGGTTCACGGCGGCATCACCCACGGCGTGGGCCAAGCTCTGTTCGAACGGGCCATCTACGACGACCAGGGTCACCTGTTGACGGCCAACCTGACCGAGTACGCCATCCCACGGGCCTCCGACCTTCCGGAATTCAACATCGACCGGATGGTCACGCCGACGCAGCATAACCCCCTGGGCGCCAAGGGTGCCGGCGAGATCGGCGCCGTGGGTGCCGCGGCGGCCATCGGCAACGCGGTAGTGGATGCCCTTTCCGACCTGGGCGTCAAGCACGTCGACATGCCCTACACACCGGAGAAATTGTGGCGAATCCTGCGGGAGAACGGGCACCCTGTCCCGGCCCCGTCGGACCAAGGCGGTGCCTGATGGGCGTCTACGTCCCCTCCCTCACCTATATGGCGGCGGCCAGCCTCGACGAGGCGCTGGCCTGGATCGGCGGACACCCCGGGGCCCGGGTGCTGGCAGGAGGCCATGACCTGGTGCCCGACATGAAGGCAGGTCGGGCGGCCCCTCCCACCCTGGTCGACCTGCGCGACATCCCCGGCCTCCGCACGGTTTCGGTCGACCACACCACCGGCAATGTACGCATCGGCGCCATGGCCACGCTCAACCAACTGGCCGGCGACACGGAGCTCCGCGGTCACCTGAGGGCCCTCGACGAGGCGATCGGCAGCATCGGCGACGCCCAGGTACGCAACTGCACCACGGTCGGCGGCACCCTGGCGTCGCGCCACCCGGCCGCCGACCTGGCCGCGGTGGCGCTGGCTCTGGAAGCGGAGGTGCACACCACCCGACCGGCCGGGCCCCGGACGATCAGCGCCGAGGACCTGCTCAGCGGCCCGGAGACGGCCCTCGACCCGGTCGAAATCATCACGGAGCTCGAGATTGCCTTACCGCCGACGGCGGGCAGCGCCTATGAAAAGCAGAAGAACCACGCCACCCTCTATCCCCTCGCCGCCGTGGCGGTGGGGGTCCTCCGGACCAGCGACAACCTCGTCGGCCGGTGCCGGGTGGCGGTCACCGGCGTGTTCGAACGCCCGATCCGCCTGCGCGAGGTCGAGGCGGCGGTCGAGGGCACCACGCCCTCACGCGCCACACTGGCGACTGCCGCCCTCAAGACCAGCGACGCCGGAACGGCTGTGACCGACCTGTTCGCGTCGGGCGAGTACCGGGTTCACCTCGCATCGGTCCTGGCCGAGCGCGCCCTTGTGCGGGCGGCCGAGGATGCCGGATTCCGCTGGGAGTAATCCGAGTCGTTCGAGTACGCAACATCAACCGATGGATATCTTCAAGGCGAAAGGACTGAGGGCATGGGCGTAGCGGAGAACAAGGCTGTCGCAGCCCGCTTTCTCGATGAGATCGTCGGCAAGGGCAACTGGGACGCCGCGAGCGAGGTTATGGCCGAGGACGTCATCGTTTACCACCCGAGCGCGCCGGGCGGATCGCTGCACGGGCTTGAACCGGTGAAGCAGCTGTTCATGGGCTTCCGGGCCGGCTTCCCCGACCTCACGATCATCACCGAGGACGTGATCGCCGAGGATGACCGGGTCGCCGTCCGGTGGAGGGGCGTGGGCACCAACACCGGCGAGTTCTTCGGCGCCCCTGCGACCGGCAAGGCCGTCGATGTCGGCGCCGTGAGCATCTTCACGATCCACGATGGCAAGATCGTGGAGGACCATATCTCCGAGGACACACTGGGCATGCTCAGGCAGCTCGGCGTGATCCCGGCTTAAGAGCGTCGCCGGCGTCACTCCCCTGACCCGAGGAGTGCCTCGCCGCTAGGCACCGCGACAGGCCGGCAGTCCCAGCGGTGGGACGACCAGCCGCAGTGACGCTATCAGCCCCGCTGCCAACAACGCATCGCTCAGGGAGCGAAAGACGAGCGACGGGAACCTTCGAAAAGGGTTTCAATCTGCCGTGAGAATTGTTTTCAGTGTGCCGTGTGAAATAGAGTAGCGGAATACGCGTGTTGCAAACGTGCCTAGCGAGCAAACTTGAACGCGTGAAGCACGACCGGAAGGGATTGCGATGACAACGGCCGGCCACGTCGAGCAGAGAAAACGGAAGCTGGACGCCATCGCTTGGAAATTTCTCGGTTCTGAGTTCACCGGAAAGATCTACGCCGACTGGCCGATCGACCGACGCGTGGACGCCTACCTCCGGCGCCATGGGCTTATCGACATCGTCAACGATGGCGGCGCCTATGACGCGTTATTGGAACGCGTCATGGCCAACATTGGTCGTGCTCGCTGCGATGGTCTGCTCCCGGCGGCGCTCAGATAGGCACGACCGCGGAAGCGAGGCAATGTCCGGCGCGCCCTCCCGGGCAGAAAGCCCACCGCACTGGGTCAAGGACGCCGCGCGCTTTCAACAAATAGGTCCTTAACGCAGCCATGTTGCGTTCGGCGGGGACAACCGATTGCCGGTTCGCGTAGTTGAGTACTCATGCTTGCTGCCGACGTGGTACCTAGGCTGCTTGGAGGAAAAGTACAGAACGGACAACAGCGGCGATTTTTGCAGAGAAGTGGCGGATTCGTCGCGGCGCCGCATCGTTGCGTCGGTACGCTTCTACCAATCCACAGAACGGCGTGCGTCAGGAAGGAACCCAACAGTGAACGCGACCCTAACCGCGAACGGGAGCGCACAAGACATCCTCGCTCATGAGTTTTCCGATATCGAATTGGAGATCGCCGCCGAAGAGGTCGCGTTGTCATACACCTACCAGACCTCCGCCTACAACAGGTGCTGTAACTAGACGCTGACGTTGTCACGGCCCGCCCAACCGAATCGGATTTGATGGCGGTCGCACCGAGCCTGACGACGCCTTTCCGCCGGGGATTTGGGCGGCCCGCGACCGTCCGTGGCGCGACGTCCGGGCGCAATGTCCCGATCGGCAAACCTGCGGACACGTCGTCGGCCACCGCCCCCGGCCACGGATGTCGGCGACCCAATAGCGCCGCTTTTCCCTAACGGCACCAATCCCTTTCTGCGTTTAGGCCGGTGTAGCGTTCCTTACGAAAGAAATTGCGTGGATCCCTTTTACCGTCGCCTCGCGGTTCGTGCGGCCACCGTCGAGGAGCTATTGTCCGACGAATTTGAGACGTTGCGCGGGCAGAAAGGCGATTCCGATCTCGCCGCCAAGCGCCTCGCCGCATGGTGCCGCTCGTGCGCCGACGGTGACTGGGCGTTGTTTGCCAGGCGGCTTGAACGCGACAACCTTTCCGTCGAGCGGGTTCTGGCGCGATTCGCCACGTCGCGCCGACGTCACCTCGCCCCGCCTCCCGCCTGGATCTCCGATGCGGTGTGGATCGATTCGGCGCTGCAGCAGCGCGCAACCCAAGGGAAGCACGCTTGGTCCATTACTGCAGGTGAACACCCGTTCGAGGACCTTTTCACGCCGCTGGCCGACGAAGCCGATGCGCGGCTTTGGACCTCCGTCGACGCTTCGGCATCGGATAACTTCGGTCCGGTAGCCCGCGCGTCCTTGCGCGAGTTGTTGGTCGACCGTCTGTGCCGCCTGTGCGCTCCGGTGCTGTACGACCTTTTCGCCCAAGCCAGGGAAGCCGCAGTCAAGCCAGTCGACGCCGTGCCAAAACAACGCGTCACACGCGACCACTACGAACCGTTCGTCCTTGAGATGAAGATCGGCGGCTTGCGGCGTCTGTTTGACCAGAAACCCGTTCTGCTGCGGCTGATCGCCTCGGTGACGCGGCAGTGGCTCAACACTTCACGCGAACTCGTGACCCGGATGGCCGCCGACGTCGAAGCTGTCCGCGGTGATCTCCTGAGGTCGCCGGCTGCCAGCCGGGTCGCTGGGATCGGCAGTGCTCTGTCGGATCCGCACACCGGTGGCCACTTTGTGCATTTGGTGGAATTCGAGGACGGGTTGCGGGTGATGTACAAGCCCAAGGACTTGCGGCTTGATGCTGCCTGGCATGCGCTGGTCGAGCGACTCAACCTGGACAGCGCTCCCGTCGAGCTTAAGACGGTCCGCGTGCTCGCTAAAGACGGGTACGGCTGGGCCGAATACGTCGAACACGCCGGCTGCGCCGACACCCGGGAGATCCGGCAATTTTTCCGGCGCGCCGGCGCCTGGCTGGCTCTCTTACACTGTTTTGCCGCCGCCGATATGCACCACGAGAACATGATCGCGGCCGGCGACCATCCGGTGCCGGTAGACCTGGAGACGATCCTGCAGACCGCCGTCGGGGAGCACAACGCTGCGCACGCGCCGGCGCTCAAGGCGGCCAAGGCGGTTATCGCCGACTCGGTCATGGCGGTCGGACTGCTTCCGTCCTACGCACGCACTGCCGGCGACCGGGCACGCGCGGTCGGCGGCATCGCTTTCGACCCGACGCCGAAGACCGAGCTCGCGTGGCGCGACATCAACTCCGACGCGATGAGACCGGTCACCGTGACGAAAGCCGGCGCCACGCCGAACTTGCCGCACATCAAGGGCCGCTACGCCCGACTGGGCGAACATATCGACGACGTGATCTCGGGTTTCGAGGACTACGCGCTGTTTCTTGGCTCTCACACCGGCGAGCCCGGAGAGGCGGGCCTGTTCGATCGCTTCGGCGGACTGCCGGTTCGTAAGGTCATCCGGCCCACGGAGTTCTACGACATGCTAATTAACCGCCTGCAGAATCACCGCACGATGGACGACGGCGTCGCGTGGTCGGTGCAAGCGGATTTCCTGGCGCGGCTTGCCGATTGGGACGTCGATGCGGACCCGTTCTGGCCCCTGCAGCGCGCCGAGCGATCGGCAGCGCTCGAGCTCAACGTGCCGTATTTCGTCATGCCCAGCGACGGCAGTCAGGTATCCGCCCCGGACGGCACTTGGGTCGCCGTCCAAGCGATGCCGGGGCTTGAACGGGCGCGTGCCCGTGTTTCAGCCTTGAGCGAGGCGGAGATCGCCCGGCAGGTCGAGGTCATCCGCCTGAATCTGAGCGGCGTGGCGGGATCTGAGAATGTGACGCCGGCGGATAGGACCGAACCACTGGCGTGCCCGGAATCCGCGGCGACACCGGCGCCCGGACTGTTCCTCGCCGAAGCCGACCGCATCGCGGACGAGCTGTCGAGCCAGGCTATTCGCCGTGGCGGCGCGGCCGCATGGATTGGTCTCGCCCGGGTCCGTGATTCGGAAGTGTCCCAGCTCACCGTTCTGGGACCGGATCTTTACAACGGCGCTTGCGGGATCGCGATCTTTCTCGCCGCGCACGCAGGGGTGACCGGGCGCAGCTCCTCGGCCGAACTGGCGCTAGCCGCGGTTTCGCAACTCCGCCATGACCTGAGCAGCCGGAGTGCACCGCGCCTCGCCAGGTCACTGGGCATCGGCGGCGCCACCGGCCTGAGTTCGATCGTCTACGGTTTGGCGGCTACTTCGAAGCTTCTGGGCGATGCTGAGCTCTTGGCAGACGCGCAGCGAGCGGCGGAGTTGTTCAGCGACGACCTGATCAGCGCTGACAGCCGGCTGGATGTCGTCGGGGGCAGCGCCGGTGCGATCCTCGGCCTGCTGCGTCTGTATCGCGACACTGGGGCCGGCAACGTGCTGCAACTCGCGGTCAAGTGTGGTGAACATCTGCTCGCCCAGCCTCGGTCGGGGCCGGTTGGTCGTCGCAGCTGGCGGGGATTCGGCTCCGGCGGCGAGACCCTGACCGGCATGTCGCACGGCGCGGCGGGATTCGCTTACGCGCTGGCTTCGCTGGGTGCGGCGACGGGGCGCGAGGATTTCGGGGCTGCGGCGGCCGAATGCGTCGCGTTCGAAAATTACGAATACGACACCGAACGCGGCAACTGGCCGGATCTGCGAACGGCGGAGCCGCATTGGCGATCGCAATGGTGCCACGGAGCCGTGGGCATTGGGCTGGCGCGGCTTGCGACTCTCAAATTCGGGCAGCCGGGCGTGGACGCGCTGGCCGCCGACGTCCGCAACGCGCTCGACGGGGCGACACGGGCGTGGCCCGGACAAGTGGACACACTGTGCTGCGGCGCGCTGGGTAGCGTCGAACTCTTCTCCCAAGCAGGCAACACTTTTGAGCGCGACGAACTTTGCGAGCTTGCTTTGAAGCGGTTGGCGGCATTGGTGGCCAGCGCCGGCGCCGCCAGCGACTACCGCTGGAACGTCGGGACGAGCCGCTTCAATGTCGGACTTTTCCGCGGACTTGCCGGCGTCGGGTACACATGCTTGCGTGGGTCTGGCGGCCGGCTGCCCAACGTTTTGATATGGGAGTAGTAGCCGGACAGCCGCACACCACAAGGGCTGCATCCTCAGCCTTGGTCATCCACCACCCATCCGGCACGCACGCGAGTCATCTCGTAGTAGGCGCCGCGACGGGCCAGTAGCTCGGCATGGCTACCCTGCTCGACAATCCGGCCGCACTCCATCACCAAGATCAGGTCGGCGTCGCGGATCGTCGAAAGACGATGCGCGATAACGAAACTCGTGCGCACTCGCCGCAGCTCGCCCATTGCGTGCCGAATCAGCGCCTCCGTGCGGGTGTCCACCGAACTCGTAGCCTCGTCCAAGATCAGCAGCGGCGGGCGGGACAGAAACGCTCGCGCGATCGTGATGAGCTGCTTCTCGCCGGCACTGATGTTGCCCCCATCGTCGCTGACCCAGGTGTCATAGCCGTCGGGCAGGGTCTGCACGAACGGGTCGACGTAGACGGCTTTGGCCGCCTCGACGATCTCCTCCATGGTCGCGCCCGGCCGTCCGTAACCGATGTTCTCCGCGATCGTCCCGCCGAACAACCAGGTGTCCTGCAACACCATGCCGATCCGCGACCGCAACGAGTGCCGGCTCACCGTGCAGATGTCGACACCGTCGATCAAGATCCGCCCGGAATCCACCTCGTAGAACCGCATCAACAGATTCACCAGCGTCGTCTTGCCCGCCCCGGTCGGCCCGACAATCGCCACCGTGCTGCCCGGCTCGGCCAGCAGCGATAGGTTGTCGATTACCGGCGTGCCGGGCCGGTAGCCGAAGTTCACGTGCCGAAACTCCACCCGGCCACCGCGTCCCTCGACGGGGGGCAGTCCCAAGGCGGTGTCCGGTTCTTGTTCCGGCTCGTCGAGCAGGTCGAAGATCCGCTGTGCTCCGGCGAATCCGGTCTGCAGCGTGTCCGTCATCGCGGCGGCCTGGGCCAGCGGCTGGTTGAACTGGCGGACGTACTGAATGAACGCCTGGATGCCGCCCACTGTGATCTGCCCCGTGGCCACCTGCAGGCCGCCCACCACCGCGACACCCACATAGCTCACGTTGCCGATGAACGTCGTCGCCGGAGCCAGGAGCGCAGCGATGAATTGGGCCCAGAAACTGGCGCGGTAGACGTCGGCGTTGAGGTCGCGGAACTGCTCCTGCGACCAGGTGTGGAGGCCGAACGCCTTGACCAGCGTGTCGCCACTGTAAGTCTCTTCGATGTGGGCATTGAGCCGTCCGGTGTTTGCCCATTGGGCGACGAACAGCGGCTGTGAGCGTCGCATGGCCAGCCGGGTAACCACCAGCGACAGCGGCAACGCCACAAGTGTGATGAGCGCTAACAGCGGTGAGATGGTCAGCATCATCAGCAGCAACGCGATCACCGTGAGCACCGCGGTCAACAGTTGGTTGACCATTGTCGACAGGGCCGTTTGGATGTTGTCGATGTCGTTGGTGACGCGGCTGAGCAGCTCACCGCGCGGCCGAGAGTCGAAGTACGACAGCGGCAGCCGGTGCACCTTATCCTCGACATCCAATCGGAGCGTCACCATAGCGCGCTGCACGGTGACGTTGACCAGCCTGGCCTGCACCCACAGCACCAGCGCCGCAAGCAGGTACAGCCCCAGCGCCAAAAGCAAGGTGCTACCGACCGCAGCGAAGTCGATACCGACGCCCGGCTTGACGTTCATCCGCGACAGGACGTCGGCGAAGGTGCTGTCGCCACGAGAGCGAGCAGCCTGGATTGCCTGCTCTTTGGTGCTCCCGGCCGAGAGTCGCCCACCGATCACACCGGCGACAACCTGATCGGTGGCCCGCCCGAGGATTCGCGGGCCGATTACCGCGATCGCGGTGCCGACGACGGCCATCGTGACGATAGCTGCGGTCCAGCCGCGTTGTGGTGTGAGCCATCCGACGAGCCGGACCGCCAGGCTGCCGAAGTCAGGAGAACGCTCGCTTCGCTCTGGCGCCACGCTGGGGACCGGGCCGGTCACGGGCTCGGCCCTGGGGCACGGACTGGCAGCGCTTGGGAGTCGGCGAACTCAGCATAGGCGGGGCAATCGAGCAGCAGCGACTCGTGAGTGCCTGCGCCGACCACTGAGCCGTTGTCGATGACGACGATCCGATCGGCATCCATGACCGTCGAAACGCGTTGCGAGACAATAATGACTGTCGAATCGGTGGCGACACCACGCAGCGCCGAGCGGACCTGAGCATCCGTGTGGACGTCGAGCGCCGAGAAGGCGTCGTCGAACAAATAGATCTTGGGCCGGCGGATCACCGCGCGGGCAATGGCCAGCCGTTGCCGTTGACCACCGGAGAAATTAATGCCGCCTTGGGCCACCCGCGTCTCCAGGCCCTCGGCGTGCGCGCGCACGAAACCGTCGGCCGCCGCGACCCGCAGCGCCTCCCACATCTCGGTGTCGGTGGCGTCGGCCTTGCCGTGGCGAAGGTTGTCCGCCACCGTCCCGGTGAACAGGTAGCCGCGCTGAGGTACCAGCCCGATCACAGACCGCAACTCCGCGACGTCGTAGTCACGCACGTCTACCCCGTCGACGATCACCGCTCCATCGGTGACGTCGTACAGGCGGCAGATCAGCGCGATCAGCGTCGACTTGCCCGCACCGGTGCTGCCGATGACAGCGGTAATCGCTCCTGGCGCTGCCATCAGCGAAACATCTTGCAAGACCGGGCGTTCCGCGCCGGGGTAGCAGAACGTCGCTTTCTCCATCCGGATCATTCCCTCGATGGCGGCCGGCCGTACCGGGCGTGCGGGGCTACCGATTGTCGGGATCGTGTCCAGCACGTCGGTGACTCGCTCGGCGCACACCGAGGCGCGCGGCACCATCGCCACCAGCACCGCGGCCAGCTGCACGGCCAGCAGGATCTGCATGAAGTAGGACAGGAACGCGATTAGTGAGCCGACCCGCATCAGCCCGTCGTTGACGCGCAGCCCGCCGAACCAGATCACCGCGACGCTGGAGACGTTGATCACCAATGTGGTCACCGGAAGCATGAGAGCCTGCCACCGGCCAGCCGCGAGCGTGGTGTTCGCCAGCTCGCGATTTGCATCGGCGAACCGCTTGCGTTCGAACGGCTCCCTGGCGCACGCCCGAATCACCCGGATACCCGACAACTGTTCGCGCAATACCCGGTTGATGTTGTCGATCAGGCCCTGCACGTCGCGGAAGATTGGTAGCAGCTGCGTCACGATCCAGTAGTTGGCGCCCGCAAGCACCGGCACGCTGATCAGCAACAGCCACGATAGCGCCGCGTCTTGGTGCACCGCCATGAAGATTCCGCCGATGCACGTGATTGGCGCGGTGACCAGCACCGTGCAGGTCATGTCTGTCAGTAGCTGAATGTGCTGGACATCATTGGTGGTGCGGGTCAGAAGTGACGGCGACCCGAAACGCGCGTTGTCGCTTACCGCCAAACGCGTGATGTGGTGGAAGATCGCCGAGCGCAGGTCGCGGCCGAAGCCGAGGCCGATACGCGACCCGCAGTACACCGCCCCGACGGAACACAGGACCTGAAGGCCGGTCACCGCGAGCATCATGCCGCCGAGCCTGACGATCGTCCGGGCGTCACCCTTGGCGACGCCCTCGTCAATGATCGAGGCGTTGACCGTCGGCAAGTAGAGCAACGCCAAGGTGCTGATCGTTTGCAGCAGCGCCACTGCGGCGAGTAGCCCGCGATAGGGCCGGAGGTACCGTCGCAGCAGTCCCACTAGCACTTCCGTAGCGTGGCATGAACGTGGGCCGCGCGTGGGCTGTTGGAAGGGCGGGCTACGAAGCCGAGTGGTGACTCCACCGACGAGCCCGACGACCTCCTCCGCACTGAGGCGAGCCATCGACATGTGGCCGAAGGTCATCAACCGTGAACCCGGAAAACCCTCCCGACCAGTTCGCGCAAGGCTGCATTTGTCAGCCCCCGTATCGGGTAGTGCACTACTCGCGACCGGGCGCACCTGCCGGCGGACACTTTCTGTACGTCCCGCGGCGGTGACGCGAACAGCAGAAAGGCACCACGCGTGAGCAAGAAGTATCAAGTCGTCGAGGGTGACACGCGGTGGGGACTGGCCGAGCGCTTCTACGGCGACGGACTTCTGTATCCGGTGATCGGTAGCCACATCCTGGTCGGCCAGATGCTCGAAATCCCCGACGTCACGTTTCGGCATCGGGTCGCCGCCGGCGACACGAAACAGAAGCTGGCTGTGCGCTATTACCACGACGAGACCATGAGCGAGGTTTTCGAGATCCCGAACGATGTCGCTCAGCGCGACCTCATCGTGGGCGAGTGGCTAGTGATCCCCGACCTCGCGAATGCCGGCCAGCACACGGTGGCTCTCGGCGAAACGTGGGAGGAGCTGGCCGACCGCTGGTACGGCGAGGCATACCTGTGGCGGATCATTGCGATCGCAAACCAAATGATGAACCAGGACCTCCAACCTGGCCAGGTGTTGATCCAGCCGCGCCTGAATCGGCGGCGCACCGTTGTCTCCGGGGACACGCTGTGGAAGCTGACGAGGGACAACTACGGCGACCATGGGGATGGCCGGACGCTGGACCTGATGACGCTAGTGTCGGCGGCCAACCACATCGCCGATTGGAACCACATCACCGTCGGGCAGACTATCTATTTCCCGTCGCTGGATTAGTCAATAGGTCGAGGCCAACGCCTCCGTCGGCGGGCAGCAGTACACGAAGTTCTCCCAGCGACGAGTAGGCGCTCGACAGCTCCGCGCCGCCCGGTGACTTACAGCGGCATGAAGTCGATAGTCGCCGGTTTGGCCACGCTGGCCGTGTTCCTCGGGCTCGTTCTTGGTAGGCACGTGCACGGTGTCCTGCGCACGCGCCATCGGTTGCCGGTGTCTAGACCGCGTGCGTCGAGTTGTTCCGGACGCCGATCGGTCGTCGGGACCATTCGGTTGACGGGCTGTCGCACCGCGGCCGCGCCGTGGAGCACCCGGCAGTCCGCGCCGCTCGCCAAACATATGTCCGCGCTGATCGCTCATCGAGGCGAATTTAAGTAGTCCAATACTCATCCGCTCGACCGCGTCAAGGTGCACCATAGCTTTATGCCGAGGGGTGGTTCTGGGCCCATTCCGGCCGCGACGGCGTGCAGGCGGTGGTGTTACAGACATGGTTCAAGCGGCAACGCGAAGACCGCGCGTCACCCGCAGGTCGTACGGTTTGTGCCCATTCCGCGCGCTGCCCGACCCTCGCGGCATTGGTGGTTGCTGGACCAATCAGGAGTGTGAGCGCATGAGCGTAAACGACGATCTCTTTTGGGACCATCTTCTCGGGCATATCGAGGATCAGAAGCTGCTGGTGGTTGTGGGGCCCGAATCGACCGTGATCAAAAGCGGCAATGTCGAGCAGACTTTCAGTTCTCTCATCGGCCAGCGCCTGGCGAACAAGTATCAGCTGGACACGTCGTCTGAGATTAGGACGATGGGTGAAGCGGTAGCGGCGATCCTCCAAGCGCAAGGCAGGGACGAAGTCGACCTCTTGTACGGCCGAATAAACCGCATCATCAAGGAAATCGATCCGGAACCTGGCGATGCGCTGCGTAATCTCGCCCGGATCGATGACGTGCGCCTTTTCGTGAGTACGACGCCCGACCGATTGCTCGCGAAGGCGCTCAACGACGTCCGATTCGGAGGTAGAAGCCTGACACGGGAGATCGCGTTTTCACCGAATCAGTCAACAAGCGAACAGGCACGAAATGCGCAAGCTGTCGCGCCAACCGATACCGTGGTTCTGAATCTGTTCGGCCAGGCCGCCTCCACTCCCGAGTACGCAATTCATGAGGAGGACCGGCTGGAGTGGCTGCACGCATTGCTTCCCGATGCGGCGCGTCTGCCCGGATGGATTGCCCATAAGTTGAGGCATCAGCCGATGTTGTTCATTGGCTGCGAGATTCCGGACTGGCTCGGGCGATTCTTGCTGCGTCTGTCGAGCACTGAGCGTCTGTCGGATGAGCGCAAACAGTTCTTTTTCGTCGGCTCGTCCAACGCGCGCGTGCCGTCCCTGTCGGATTTCTTCGCTACGTATTGTCGTCGACCGTTGGTCCAGCAGTTGGAGATGGAGCCGACCGCGTTTATTGCGAAGTTGTGTGAACGCTGCGCGAAACAAGACGTCTCGACGCCGCAGGCAGCGGGGTCATGGGTGCCGGATGGCTGCCCTGGTCCGCTTCACCCGGCGACAGCGTCGATTTTCATCAGCTACATGCGTGAGGATGCAGAGGCTGCCCGGCAACTTCGGACTGCGATCACAGGGCTCGGCGGGGAAGTGTGGTTGGACGAACGACGCCTGGAAGCGGGTGATGAGTGGGAGAACGAAATTCTGACCGCTATCGGCGAAACTGTCCGCTTGTTCGTCCCGATCATCTCGGCGAAGACCGAGCGGGAGAGGGAAGGCTACGTCTTCCGGGAGTGGGCGGAGGCGGTTGGACGATGGCCCAGAATTTCGAGTGGCCGCTTCATCGTGCCCGTGATCGTCGACGAAGACTACGACGGCGACCTGAGCAGGTATCCGAAAGGGCGGAAGTACTTCGGGCGCTTACACTTTGGTAATGCGCCGGCTGGCGAGCCGGATGCCGCGCTGACCGCGATGCTTACCGAAGAAATCGATGCGATGAGCCGACCGGGCGCGGCATGACCCGCACCGCGACCAGGCCACAGCTCAACGGCGAGGACCCGTGGCCCGGACTGGAATCGTTCCGGGAAGACGAACGCGCGTTCTTCTTCGGGCGCGAACGTGAATCGGCAGCGCTGCTGCAACATGTGCTCGATGCCGCGGTTACGGTCCTGTACGGGCGATCCGGCCTGGGTAAGACGTCGCTGTTGCGAGCAGGCCTGTTCCCCTTGTTGCGCGAACAGCGCCTGATGCCCGAACAGCGCTTTTTGCCCGTCTACGTGCGATTCGAGGTCAAACCGGGTGCGCCGCCACTGGCTCGCCAGCTACATCAATCCGTGCACAACTCCATTCGGGCCGAACTGCCCGGTGCGGTGCTTCCGTCGGATGAGGAATCTCTCTGGGAATACCTGCATCGCAGAGACATTCAGCTATGGAATGCTGAGAACGATCGGCTTACGCCGGTGATCGTGCTCGACCAGTTCGAAGAACTCTTCACGCTCGGTGAGCGGGCACCCGATCTCGTCGAGGCATTCCGAAATGACCTTGGTGACTTGGCCGAGAACCGTATTCCTGCAGATTTGTCTTCGCGGATTGAATCCGACGAGGCGGTGGCGGCGCGCTTTGATCTGCGGTCGCGCAATTTCAAGTTATTGATCAGCCTGCGCGAAGATTATCTTCCCGACCTCGAAGAATGGTGCCGGCTAATTCCCGCACTGGGGCGCTCGCGGATGCGGCTACTCCCGTTGAACAGGGATGACGCATTTGATGCGGTGCATGAGCCGGCTAAGGACCTGATGACGGCTGCACTGGCGAAGCGCGTAGTGGACATTGTCGCCGGTGAAAACCTGCACCGAGACAGCGAAACCGCGGTTGCTGGCGTGGAGCATCGTGGTAATGGCCAGAGAGCTTCGTATTTAGAACCTGCATTGCTCAGCTTGTTTTGCCGCGAGCTCAATGAGGAGCGGAAGCGGCTTGGTCAGGAGCGTTTCGAGGAGCAGCTGGTAGAGAGCGCTGAGAGTGGCATCCTGTCGAATTACTATTCGGCGTGCGTGCGTGACCTGCCGCATGTGGCGGAATTCGTCGAGGACGAGCTGATCACCGAGAAGGGGTTCCGCAACAGCTACGCACGCGAGGATGCGGTGCCGTCAATTCTCACCGACGACGAACTCGGCCGATTGATTGACTCGCGGCTGCTGCGAGTTGTGGAGTATCACGGCGCGCAACGAATCGAACTCACCCACGATGTGCTCACGCGCGTCGTACGCGAACACCGCGACCGGCGCCGCGCAGAACAGGAGAAGGCGGCGCTGGCGGCCCGCGCGGAGCGGGAAAGGCAAGCCCTTGCGCAAGCTGCCGCCCAGCGTGAGGCAGAGCTCGATCGCGAGCGGCGCGTCGGGCGGCGACTCAGGTTGATATCAGCCGTGCTGGCAATAGTGTGCGTCGCTGCCCTCTCACTAATGGTGGTCACGGTGGTGTACTGGCATTCGGCCAAAGTCGCGCGCAACGAAGCACTCGCCGAGCGCAACGAGGCGCTCGCCGACCGGCTAACCTTCTCGGGGCTGAAGATCCTCTCAGGTGGTCAGCCCGGCAGTGAACCCGAGGCGATCGACAAACTCCTTGCTGCCCAGCATCTCTCGACGAGCCCAGACATCGTCGGCGCCGCGCTGACTGCGCTGAGCCGGGAGGCGAGACTGCAGAAGGCCTTCGATCTGCCACCTGAAGGTACGTTTAGCACCGATACTCGGACCGCCCCCGTTTATGGTCAGCTCACTGCCGAGGGCGAGCACGTCATAACGCGAACCAAGGCGGGCTTTCAGATTCTGCACACCCAAACGGGTGAACTCATCGGCCCGCCGTTCGGAAACCCCGACGACATCATCGAAGGCGTCAGCCCGGATGGGCGGTATCTGGCGATGGTCGGAAAGGACTATTCGATCCATGTCGTGGACTCGGGCAGTAGGCAACCTTTCGGCCTGCCATTGGCGGGCAACGACTCGGTGTTCCGGGCTGGCGTGGCCGTCAGCTCCGACGGACGCCATGTCGCCGCGGCAGACAGCGTGAACACCGTGCGGCTATGGGACGCCCAGACCGGACGGCAGATCGCGAGCCTGGCGGGGCGGCACGATGCGAAAGTCACCGCTCTGGCCTTCAGCCCCGACGGGCGCAGCCTGGCTTCGGCGGGCCACGAGTACACCGTTCGGTTATGGGATTCGGAAAACGGTGCAGCTCTGCGCGAAACGACCCGCGCAGGTAACGAGGATCTGGGGCCGAACGATGCGATCGTGAGCCTCGCATTCAGCCCCGACGGTCACACTATCGCCGGCGGCGGCAGAAGCGTCGGCATCAAAAACGCCGACCAGGGGCGTTATTTCAATGCAGGGTCGGCGCTGCGGCTGTGGAACGCCGACACCGGCGAGGCCATCGGAAAGCCGCTCGCAGACAACTTCGGGACGATCCAGTCAATTGCGTTCAGCTCCACGGGGGACCGGGTCGTCACCGCAGGCACCGACAAGATGATACGACTGTGGGACGCGCACACCGGTCAGCCGGTCGGCGACCCGGTCGGGTTGCTGTCTCCCGTGGACGGCGTGGCTTTCACCCGCCAGGGAAATCGAATCGTTGGGGTTTCGGGAGATACTGTCCAAACCTTAGACGTTGACTCGGACGCCGGTCTGCCCGTCGAAGCGCCTGGCAGCAGGGTGGCTCACCTGGCCGATACCCATGCGGCGTGGGTAATGACCACGGATCCCCCGAGAATCGCCGTGGTTAATGAGGGCAGCTTACGTTGGCTGGACCCCGACACCGGTGAACAAGTCGGCCCGACCGTCGTGTCGGACGCACTGCCGGAAATCGGAAAGTTATTGGATATCAGCACTAATATGCAATGGCTTGCGGTTGCAGAACCCGACAACACAGTGCGGATCCTGGATGCGTCAAATGGACAGCCGTCTGGCGGACTCCTCAAAGGACATAGCGACAAGATAAATGACGCTTCATTCAGCCCGGACGGGAAGGTGATCGCGACTGCCAGCAACGACACGACGGTCCGGCTCTGGGACTGGCGAAAGGGCAGCTTGATTGGCGAGGTGAAAGGCCACAAATATGGTGTCCAATCGGTCAACTTCAGTCAGGACGGCCGCCGCCTTGTCTCCCGCAGCAGTGACTCCATCCGGACATGGGACACCACGAGCGGGCGGGCGATCGGCAAACCAATCGGTGGCCCCGGCAGTGCCTACATCTATTTTACTAGCGCCAAGCTCAGCTCGGATGGCCGACGCATCGCTGCGGCGACTCCATTCACCATTCAGCAGTGGGACGCCGATACCGGCGAGCCCGTCGGCCCACCAATGCTGGGCAACAACAACAAGCAAATCAACGACATCGCTTACAGTCCCGACGGTCGCTATCTTGTTTCGATTAGCCAAGACAAAACCCTGCGATTCTGGGATTCCACCTCGGACCAACAAATCGGCGAGCCCGTCGACATCACGGCCATGGGCGCCGCCCTCTACGTCGGATTCAGTCACGACGCACGTCGTGTCTTCATCGCTGCGGCACCAATGTCGTTGAGCGGCTCGCCGCCATTGGGCGGCGGCATCTGGCAGATTCCCGCCCCTACGGTCTGGGCGGACGGGTTGTGCGACAAGCTGGTCTTGAATCCGAGCGAGCAGCAGTGGAAGGACTGGATTTCACCCGACGTCCCCTACCAAGAACCGTGCCGAGGCAAGCGTCGATCGCAGTAGTAGGCGGGTGGACCGTCGGCATTTCGCGATGCTGCGGCCAGAGAGCGGTGGGTGCTTCACCATCACGCCGTGATCGCGCCGGATGCGACGATCGACTGTCTTGCTCCCGTCCTATGTCGCTTGGCGCCCCAATTGATCGGCTCCATAGTTCAAATCGCCTCGATCTCAATCGGTGTGCCGCAACCCATATCATTGAGACGCCGGGGTTGGCGCGATGAGCGTGCCCCTGATCTGCGTCGGTGCACACCCGATGGCGTGCGCCTTCGAGACCCGCGAGATGAAACACAACATTCTGCCGTTCCCGTGTCGGTCGGGGTTGGACGAGACACCTGCGACGCTGTCCGGGCCGCGGATCGTGGCGGCCTGCGTTTGGGCTTTTGAGGAGTAGCGCCCGCGCTCCAGCTGTCGTCCCTCGCATGTGATCGCCGCAGTAGGCGGGCCGCGCCGACGGCCGGCGGTCGCGCAACTCGAGTAGTCGACTACTCACGACCGCGGCAAGTCTGACACCTAGATTCGTATGTGCCCTAATCCTCCCTGCGGCGTAGCCGCCGGCCGGAAGCAACGAATTAACCAGGGCAGGAGGATCTCGGAGATGGCCCACAGTCTGTACACGACCCATCACATACAGGGGCAGAATTGGGCGGCTTACGCGATCCCAGTTGTACTGGTGATGGTGTCGATCGTCTGGGTAGTGATGGTGTTCGGTGAACGCCCTACCTTGGGCGTCGACTGGGATCGGTCGCAGGTGGCCCCACCCGCATCGAACTCAGTAGCCGCGGGCGAATACCCATGGTGCGACTGGATCCGATCGACAAGGCCTATCGGAATCACTGTCCTCGCAGGGCGTTTGGACGGCACCCAACCTCACAGATCAGCGGCCGCTCGAACATCGCCTTGTGGATGATGCTGCCCACCTCCAACCCCGGGGCCGCAGCGGTGAACGGAGTTGATCTCGCCCGACCTCCCGAAAACCGCAACCGTGGGGGTGCAACGCCAATGCACCGGCACCGCGGGCCGGATCGAAAACGCCCAAGTGGCAGTGTATTTAGCATATGCGGCCCCGGCCGGGCACACGCTGATCGACTGGCGACTATATCTGCCCAAGGACTGGTGCGAGGATCCGCAGCGTCGTGAGGCCGCCGGTGTTCCCCACAACGTCAAGTTCGCAACCAAACCCGCCCTGGCCACCCAGATGATCACCCCCGCCCCTGATGCGGGCATGCCATCGGGCGCGGTGGCCGGCGATGAGGTCTACGGTGCCGATCCCGAGCTGCGCCAGAGGCTGCAGCACCGGGTCGCTGCCGCGGCGGGCCTGGCAGCGCCGCTCAGTCGGTATGGGCGCCAAAGGGTCAGCGCTGGTATTCCTGGGCGCTCATCGACATCACCGACAGCGACGCCGACGGCGTGGCTGGTCAGCATCACCTGCTGGTGCGCCGCAACGACAAGACCAACGAGTTGGCTTATTACCGCTTCTACAGCCCCACACCGCCGACTACGTGCGGGCGGCCGGATGGCGCTGGAAGGCCGAGGAATCCTTTCAAACCGGCAAGGAACTGGCCGGGCTGGATGAGCATCAGGTGCGGCGCTGGACCTCCTGGCACCGCTGGGTCACCCTGGCCATGCTCGCCCATGCCTTCCTGGTCGTCACCACCGCCGCACAACGGTGCGCTGACACCGTCGGGACCACACTAATCGCTCTGACAGTCAACGAGTTTCGTCGACTTTTCGACGCGCTGCTGCTACGACCACTGCACGCCGTCGCCGGCGTCCTGGCCTGGTCGACATGGCGCCGAAAACACGAGGCAATCGCCCGCGCCTGCCACCACCGAAAACACCATCAACACCAATGACCGCGATCTACGGCTGTACTACTAGCGTGGGATCTCCAGAGCCGTACTATGGCTGCGATCCGTCTCAGGCTTTATGTCAGAAACGAGGCAGATTCGCCACATTCTTCAGCCAATTACGTGACCGAAAGCGAAACCGATACTGCGCAGGACCGCAATTTGACCAATGGGCAGTTTGTGCACCGGAGCGATGCGCGCGATCCCAATGACTGTATCGCCCTATGCGCCAACTGCTATTGGCCGAAAACCGCGCATCACGCCGCGGCCCCAACGGCGCCCGCCGACTTGGCGAAGTAGGCGACGATCGCCTCGCCGACGGCGTGCCCCGACGCCGGCTGCTGGCCCGTGATCAGGCGGCCGTCCTCCACGACGTGTTCCGTGAACGGCGCGGCGGCGGTGTACGTGGCGCCGCGCAGCGGGAACTCGTTCTCGAGGAGGACCGGCGTCACCCCGCGCTGGCCGAGCATGTCCTCCTCGGCGTTCGAGAACCCAGTGACGGGCCGGCCCGCGACCAGGTACCGCCCACCCGGAAGTCTCGCCTCGAGGAGCGCCGATGTGCCGTGGCACACGGCGCTGACCAGCTTGCCGGCGTCGTACGCGGCGCTCGCTGCGCCGTAGACGCGCTCGTCGTTGACAAACTGGAATATCGCGGCGTTCCCTCCGACGAAGAACACCACGTCGTAGTCGGCTGCGTTCACGCTCGCTAGCGGCAGCGTGTCGCGGAACGAGTAGCGCTGCTGCACGGTGCCGTCGGCCTGCGGCACGGCCGCGATCTGGATGAGGTCGCGCGTCTCGGGATCGGAGAGAAAGCGTTCGTTGCTCGGATTCCCGGAATCCGTGACGCCGGTGTTCCGAAAGTCGTCTATGTTCAGCTTCACGCTGAGGCCGTCGATCGCCGACGGGCCGCCGTTGGGGCTCGCCAGATCGATCGTGAACTGCGGCGCGGCAGCGTCATGCAGCACCCAGTACGGGTCCGTGAGCTCGCTGAGCCAGACCCCCGAGGCACGCTGGCCGCCCCCCGGCGCGGGGATGTCGCTGATGTTCGAGACTACGAACAGCGCGCGCTTGGCAGATACGGCTCGCGCCGATGGCATGCTGGTACCCGTAGTGAACGCCCCGAGGGCGCCGGCGGACATTACGAGCAACATCGCGAGCGACGAAAGCAGCTTCGGTATCTTCACGAGAACCTCCGTCGGTGGATGCGGGAAGCCATCCTGGGCTCGCGCCGGGGTTTCGCCGAGCGCATGGATCGAAACTCAATCTTTCATCGCGTGCGCCCGAGCCGCGAGACTGGCGCTGCATCCGGCGCCGCCCGTGCTACGGCGGGGTCGGGCATCGACGCTCCCGCGCCGCCGCGGCCGGCGAAGACCGCGACGACCTGACGGTGTTGGCGGTCGTCGCGCGCCGCCTCGCCGGCGCCAAAGAACTCGCGCGCAAAGACCGGGTCATGCTTGATGCACAACTGGTAGATGCGCTCAAACTGCTTGCCCCACCGAATTGGGTCGCGTGGTCACACCGGCCGAAGACATCACCGGGCACCGTCATCAACACAGATTAGACTAATTAACGCTGCCCATAACGGCTTTTCCTCAAGGCTCGATCGCCGCCGAAAGGCCCCATAAATCGCCGCCGAATAGCCAGCGTAAAAGGGAATCCGCTTTGCCCGAGTGAATCGCATCGGCGTGTGCGATCACTTACTTATGTTTCTGAGCTCGCGGCACTGTCTGATTGGTGGATCTGATCTTGGTCTGACACGCCGAGCATGAGCTTGGCGGGAAGGGCCGACATGTCAGAAACACTCGAACTTCCGCTCGCGGCGGCATCAGAAAGTGATGGTGGTCTGCGGGTCGATGACCTTGGTGGCGTCCATGATCGTATTCAAGCTGCCGTCGGGCCCGTCGGCCGTCAGTTGGAGTACGTAAACGCAGTCTTGACCCGGGATCACCACCGTCTTCTGCCCCCTGACGCGTTTCGTGCCGTCCTTCATGTAGTAGCCGGCCATTTGGAAGGCGTCGAAGCCACTCATGGTGCTTTTGGACCCGCTATCCAACCCCTCGAAGCCGGGCAGATTCTTCAACTGCCCCGGCGCGTAGTTGAGGATCTGCGCCGGGTCGACGTTGCCCGTGAGCTTAGAGACGACCGCGGTGATGCGCGGGGGGTCGTCCGGCACGTTTGGCTGGTCGTAAACCAGCGCGGTGTAGGCCCGGGCGGGTGTGCTGGGGCCGGCGTCTGACCACCCCGGCGGGGTTGGCAAGTTGATGTTGGGCGAGCCGGGATCGCCGCGGTGGACCGGCGTCTCGACGATCTGGTTCTCCTTGATGTAGTCCTGGATCGTCTTATTGGGGCCGGCGGCCTGGTCCGACGTGGTCGGTGCGGTCGTGGTGATCGACGTCGACGTGGACGTGGACGTCTTCGTCTCGGTCTTGGCGTTGGAGCCGCAGCCAACCATCGCGACGCCCAGCGCGACGGCGGTGATGCCCACAACGGTAACTGCCGTCAGTTTCTTCATCGGGGTTGGTGTCTCCTGTCGTCCGGGGTCTGTGGCGCAGCCTACGGTCGGCAAAGGCGCCATGGAAGCTAACTCGCCGCGAAAGTTAGCGGTGTTCGACGTGCGCTTCGCCGACTACTGCTTCAGCGCCTCAGACACCGCTAGCGACAAACCCAAGCCTGGACTCCCTATCCACTGCTCGCGGGAACACGGAGATGGTGTCAATTCAATTGGCGATAGCCGGGATGAAAGCGCCATCGAACACAATCTGCGCCGGCCCTTGTCGCCACGTGCACGGCGCGAGGACCCCCGCCGACAGCGCAGGCGTGCACGAAGACTACAACACAGTCAATGAGGTGCTGGCCAGCGTCGAAGCCGAAATTCGGCGGTCATTTCTGACCGAAGTAGAAAATCCATCGACAACCGCTTCGAACCCACGCCCTCGTCTCCTCGTGGGACATCGAGGCGGCTCGTGGCTTTGCATGGCTGACGGCAAACACGCTGATACCTGTGACGGACCAACTATCTGTTCGATGCATTCGCCCAGACATTCAGCAGCGTCGTAGCGACGGGCCATAGGCTACTGCTGACTCCGGTAACCCGATAGTTACTCCCCGTAGCGGCAACCTCGTTCGTGCAGACGAATCGGCACGTAGCCCGCACGCCGGGAATTCCAGGAGTGGCGACAAGGCGCTCGGCGGGCCGCGCCGAGCATTCGTTGGCGCCGACGAGGTGATGGTCAAGTGGGCAATTAAAGTTACGACGCGGATTGAGTGCTTTTACGGCATCTTTGAGGAAAGCAGAAATGGTACGACACGCGATTTGAGAACCTAGCGCAGCTGCAGCCGAGCGGGGCGCAGCTCGTCCAAACTGATACACCTTATCGGCTTACACATAGAGAGCCTTTCGCGAGAGCGAGGAAGGATTCGGCCAAAAGGGAGTACTCGATTACTCATCCACGCGGCCAGTTCAGGGTGCACGATATTATCTGTGTCTACGGTTTCTGTGAGTCATTCCAGCCGCGACAGTGTTGAGGTGCTGGCGTTGAAGACCTGGCTCGAGCGCGCCCAACCCGGCCCGGTCGGCGAGGTCGTCGCCGACCTTGACTCTGACACCGGCATCCCCGCCGGAGTGCAGTGGAGGGAGGCTCTGCGAAGGGCCAGTGATCGGTGTAAAGCCGTGATTTGCCTGGTGTCGAAGCAGTGGGACGCCTCGCATGAATGCGCCGAGTACCGGACTGCCGACGACCGGAGTCAGCCGATCTTTCTCGTCCGACTCGGCCTTCTCTGTCGAGACAGGGTTGCGGACGTTGCCGCGGCTACGGCCGAGGGATCACCTCGGGCGCCGGGGTGACATCGCTTTCGACGCGGATACATCCTTTGTCAGTTGGCAGCAGAGTTCTCGGGAGGTGGCGTGCGGCAACTGTTCATTTCGTATGCCCGCGAGAACAAGCCTGAGGTCGAGGCGCTGGTCCGCGACCTCCATGCGCTGGGCTACCAGACCTGGTTGGATTCGTCGCTTCGAGGCGGCCAATCGTGGTGGCACGAGATTCTGCGGCGCATCGCCGACTCCGATGTGTTCGTGGCCATTGTCTCCGGCCACACATTGAGCTCGGTGGCGTGCAAGCGGGAGCTGGAATGGGCGTTGGCGCTGAACAAGCCGGTGCTACCGCTTGCGGTGGAGCGGCTTCCTGACGCTCTTCCCCGCACCCTCTCGATGCGCCAGATCGTCGACTATTCGCAGTCAGGGAGAGAGGCGGCGTTCGCCCTGGCCGGTGCACTGGGAACCCTCCCACCGGCACCACCTGCACCTGAGCAGTTACCCGAACCCCCAGCCGCCCCGCTGTCGTACCTTTCCGATCTGGTTGAGCAGGTGGGTCAGCCTGAGCCGCTGACACAACAGCAGCAACATCAGATCCTCATCCAGTTGGAGCCCGCGCTGCGCTCCGTGGACGCCGAGGAGCGTCGCGGGGGGCGCTACGTCCTGGAGGTGTTCAGCAAACGCGGCGACCTGTACGCCGACGTAGACCGCACCTTGGTCCAGTTGGTGCCGGGCGACCACGACACAGCGCGCAGTGCACAGGGGGTCGCCACCGACGTTCATGGGGAGCAGTCTTCGACTGCAGTGGAGGCGCCTGCCCAGGAGCGTGGGAACCTGCTGGCCGATCCCCAATGGGCGGACGCACTGAGCGCCTTTTTCGCCGAACGCTGGGCCGAAGCCGTAGAACGGTTCGAGACGCTCCAGGCCTCCTATCCGGGTGAGGGACGGGTCGAGACAAGGCTGAAAGAGGCATGCCGACAACGAGACATCGACGTCTGGTCGGGCAAGGCCGAGGCGTCCGCCGCCGAGGGTGACTGGGACATCGTGGTTACCGCATTGGAAAATCTGACCGCCCTCGACCCAGCTTGCCCCGGCGTTGGTGCTCGGCTTGAACAGGCACGCATGGCTCAGCGAGGCAAAGCGTTGGTGGATGAGATGACGGCTCTTCATCAGGCCGGGCGATGGAATGCCGTCGTGGCCGCCGCGCGGGCGCTGGCTCGAATCGACCCGGACAACTCCGACCCGGGTGGGATCGTCTCCGACGCGCAGGCCAGGATCCGGGAGACTGAACTCGCCGACCGGTATGCGCAGGCACTCAACCACCTAGACCAAGAACGGTGGCAGCAAGCCGTCGACCTGCTGGCTGCGATCGAGCAAGAGCAGCCCGGCTACCGCGACGCCAACTCGCTGCTCACGACAGCCCAACAGAAACTGCGCGGGACCGCAGAACTTACCCAGCGAGCTATCCCACCACGGCCGCCGGCCCAGACCGCGAACCCAGCGCCGCCGGGGACCGCTACACCGCCGGTTCCAGTGCCGGTCCTAAGCCGCTTGCAGACCAGCAGCTGGTTTGTCGCCGCCATGGTGGTCATAGCCGTGGTCCTCATTGGCGGCACCATCTTCGCCGTAGTTCAAATCTCGAAGTCGTCGAACACGTCGACATCGACCTCGACACCGACGCACCCGGTGACCACTTCGCCTCCCTCGACGCGCCGGATCGCTTCCGCTCAGGCGTTGGGTCCCAACGAGACGATCGCCGACTACATCAAGAAAAACAACATCCAGGAGACGACGATCACCCACGGCACACCGGGCGCGCCGACGATCGACCTTCCGGTTCCCGAGGGCTGGACACGGATTCCCGAAGGTCCCGACGCCCCCTATGGCGGGCTCGTCTTTAACACGCCGAGCAATCCCAACGACCCGCCTAAGATCATCGCGATCGTCGAGAAGTTAACGGGCAACGTCGATACGGACAAGCTGCTGGCTGTCGCACCCGGTGAGGTCAAGAACTTGCCAGGCTATGACGGCGACGACGGTCAAAGAAGCACACTGAGTGGCAACCCCGCATATCAAGTCAGCGGCTCGTACACCAAGAACGGCGTGACGCGGATGGTTGCCCAGAAGACGGTGGTCATCCAAAGCAAAGATGGCATCTACGTACTGCAACTCAATGCTGAGGGTCCGCAGGCCGACGCCAACGCATTGAAAGATGTGGTTGGCGTGATCGACAAGAAGACCACGATCACGCCTTGATGTTGCGAAGAACGTCCCTGCCCGTCCGTCGGGCGCCACTAGGGCTGCGATGAAGGCCATCGCAAGCCACGCGATGCGATGACAATGACCGGGACGGAAGACAGACCGCACGTAGGTTGACGCCCATCCGGCGACAAAGTCTCGCGGAAAAGCACCGCTCGGGCTTTCGAGTAGTGCGCTACTCGTTACCGGGTTGTACCTGGTAGTCATACTTTTCACATGTCGAATGAAGCAGCCCTGAGATCACACGCGTCGACCGCGGCGGTCGATGCCACCAGTCGCATCGGCATCGCGACGCCCGCCAAGGGGCCGCCCAAACCGCCGACCTACGACACCAGGCGCATTGGCGTTCCGCCGCCGGCGCCGGCCGTGCCCGAGCTGCCTCCCGACCAGGAGGTCGATCCGGGTCAGGCACTGCCGCCCCCGCCGTGGTACCGGCGCCCCGGCGTTCTCATTGCGGCTGCTGCGTTAATCTCTGCCGTCGGAATTATCGTGTCGGGGCCGGGCGAGCCGGGCACCGCGCCTGGCGGCGCAACCGGGACGAGCACCCAGTGGTCGGCGAGCTTCTCGCTCATTGGGACCGGGTGGTGGACACCGGATCCGACGGCACCCCCAGCGGCGGCACCCCTACCGGCGGCAACTCAGGCGGCGGCACCCCCATCGGCGGAAGCCCCAGCGGCGGCGCCCCACACGGCGGCACCCCCAGTGGCGGCACCGCCGCCTCCTCCGCCATCGGAGCTGGTGGTAAACCATGACGACCCTTTGACGGCCGTTGTGTGGATTACCAATAACGCAAACAAGCCCCCGGTGGGTTGCGTGTATAGGTCCGTTGCGGTGACGGGTCCCGCTGCCGTGGGGACCGGCGTGGTAGTAAATTTCACCGTAACCGGCTCTGACAAGACGAGCGTCGATCTTCATGGACCCGGGATAGCGGCTTACGGCACGGATGCCGGCTTTGGCACGAACTGGCACGTCACCGTGACGTGCGACAACGGCCTGTCGAGCAGTTACGACGGAACATACTGAGTGATGCCTTCGCTCCTGCTCAACGCCAACAGGCAAGGCGGGCAACCTTATCCCGCTGCGTCGTTAGGTGGGCGTGTGCCCCAGGTCCGTGATGACCACGTCGTGGACGTTGGCAGTGGTCGGGACGAATTCGCCCCAACCGCACATATGTTTGTGCGCCGATGCGTGACCTCGTCGGCGGCGAGGTGCGGCTA
>Ga0335071_10000107_pt1 | contig 99217 bp, 100 predicted proteins | sample Lox_Sample_15_FD_206724 | JGI IMG/M metagenome (GOLD analysis project Ga0335071, IMG submission 206724) | Soil microbial communities from Loxahatchee National Wildlife Refuge, Florida, United States - Lox_Sample_1.5 | ecosystem: Environmental > Terrestrial > Soil > Wetlands | place: USA... | reverse complement strand
GAGCTTCATGGGATGGGCTGCGCCCTTAGCAACATTGGCTTTGAGCTCGTCGATCTCGCGGGTGGTGACGTCGGTGAGCAGCTCGTAATAGCGCCACATGAGGTCGTCGGAGATAGACATGACCTTGCCGAACATGTCGATGGGCGGCTCGGTGATGCCGATGTAGTTGCCGTAGGACTTCGACATTTTCTGCACGCCGTCGGTGCCTTCGAGCAGCGGCATGGTCAGCACGATCTGTGGAAGCTGGTTGTAGTCGCGCTGGAGTTGGCGTCCCATGAGCAGGTTGAATTTCTGGTCGGTGCCGCCGAGTTCGACGTCGCACTCGAGGGCGACGGAGTCGTAGCCCTGGGCGATGGGGTAGAGCAGCTCGTGCATGGCGATTGGCTTCTCTTCGGTGAAGCGCTTGTGGAAGTCTTCGCGCTCGAGCATCTGTGAGACGGTGAACTTGGCGGCGAGGCGGACGAATCCTTCGTAGCCGAGCTTGTCGAGCCACTCGGAGTTGAAGCGGACTTCGGTCTTGTCGCGATCGAGGATCTTGAAAACCTGTGCTTTGTAGGTTTCGGCGTTGGCGTCGATTTGCGCGCGGGTGAGCGGCGGGCGGGTGGCGATGCGGCCGCTGGGGTCGCCGATGAGGCCGGTGAAGTCTCCGATGAGGAAGATGACGGTGTGGCCCATGTCCTGAAAGTGCTTGAGCTTGCGAATCAGGACGGTGTGTCCAACGTGGAGGTCGGGGGCGGTGGGATCGAATCCGGCCTTGATGCGCATGGGTTTGCCGGTGGCGATGGAGCGTTCGATGCGCTCGCGGAGGTCGGATTCGCGGATGATTTCGGCTGCGCCTTTGCGCAGGTAGGCGAGTTGCTCGTCAACGGGTGGGAAAGAGGGCATAAATAATCATTATAAGAAAGCGACAGCGGAGTTCCGGCAATCGGAGATGGGTGATGGGTCATTCGTAATTGACCGGGAGTGAGAGGGATTCCTTAGAACGGAGGTAGTGGAAGCGGGCGGCGATGCCGCGGTACTCGACGGGAACTTTTGGGCGGCGCGAGAGGAAAGACAGAGTGAAACGATTGCATCCAGGGCGTGCAGAGAGCCGACCAAGCCGAGAGGGTGGAAAATTGTTAAATTTTGATCTTGCAAATGTGCGGAGCCGTTATATAGTTAGTCAACTTTCTTGCGCAACTCCCTCGCAAGTGAAACAAAGGTTGCTCTTGCGGCAGATGAGCCTGCCGGAGAAGACAGCGAGCTGGTGGTTGATTGTCGGGGCAGGTTGGCACGGAGTATTGAGTTCTCCCGTGGTTTGCCGATGATCGACATGGGGCGAAAATCATGACGGACTTGTTTCTGCGGGAACAGGATGCGCGTTGGCAGCGGCTGGTGGAGTTGCGCGCGAGGCAGGAGATTGTAGGGCGCTGGCTGGAAACCAAAGAACTGCCCGAGTTGTTGCGCGAACAGTTGCGGCTGCAACTGCAGGCCATCGAACAGGAACTGCGCGCGATGGAATTGGTGAAGGGCCCCGAGGCGGTCGCGCGCATGCGCGAGGCCAGCTAACGGGCGGCGCTTGCCGCCTGTGTGCTCGTGGGTGAGCGTATCCTTTCTTTTGTAATCAAAAGCCATGAAATGGGTGATTCCAGCGGCGGTGTTCCTGCTGATGGTGTCGGTGGGTATGAGCCTGCGTCACAGCGAGATTACGGAGCGGCTGCGACGCATGAACCTCGGGTACTGGCTGGGGCTGGTGCTGGCGACGTTCCTTGTGCCGGCGGGACTGGCGTTGCTGCTGGGAAAAATCCTGCCCTTGCGGCTGTCGGAGTTGGCGGGACTATTTCTGGTGGGTGCGGCGCCGGGGGCTCCGCTAATGACGCGCAACATCGCGAAGCGTGGCTTCGATATGCAGCTGGCAGCGGGCTATCAGGTGTGGGGTGGGCTGCTGACGCCGATTCTGCTGCCGATGATGGTGTTTCTCGCGGGGCTCATGTACGGAAGAAACATATGGATTCCTCCGGGCGACGTGCTGCTGCAGATTGTGGAGAAGCAGTTTGTGCCGCTGCTATTGGGAATGCTGCTGGCGTACTTTCTGCCGTCGTTTTCGGAGAAATCGCAGCCGTGGTTGAATCGCATCGGCAATGTAGTGATGACGGTGGGAATCCTCGCGATTTTGTGGTTCACGCGAGAGACGCTGAAGGACGTGCTGACCTGGTGGCTACCGCTGGGAGCACTGCTGTTGGCAGTAGGATCGGTGGCGGCGATCAGGCTGCTGGTGCCGACCAACGACGCGCTGGTGAGGCGGACATTGGCGATCTGCAATGCGAACCGGCACGTGGGGCTGGCGATTCTGCTGAGCGGGCAATACCTGAAGGCCAAAGGGGCCCTGCCGGCGGTGGCGGCGTATGCGCTGGTCGCCCCGTTTGTGATGGGCGGGCTGAGCTGGTGGTTTCATCGCCGCGAGAAGAACGAGGTTGTGCTGGCGTCGTAGGTTCACGTCGAGGCGTGGGACAATCGGAGCATGTTTGCGCGCAAGATTCAAGTGGAGTACGAGGAGAACGGGCAGAGGCTGGCGTGTCCGTTGAAGTGGCTGGACAGCTTCAGCATGCGGAACTTCACCAACGACCAGGTATTCGACGACACAATTCCGAAGGGCGACGGCGTAATGGAGATCGGCACGCGGGTGCCGCTGGAGCGGCTGCGCGAGTCGATGGAAGACTGGTTTCGGCGAAAGAGCTATTTGCCGGCAGGAGCGGTGCTGGTGGTGACGGAGTAACGGGTGGTCACGCGCATTGTGTTTTTCCTGGTAGCGCTGGCAATCGTCGGCGGATTTGCCTGGGCCTATCGCCATGATGCCCGGTTGACGGAACGGGTCGGGATGGTCACGGTCGGCGATCCGAACGAGTCGGTGCGCGAGCTTCTGGGCGAGCCGACGAGCGAAGGACGGTGCGGCTCGATGGGCGTAGCGCCTTTGGCCTGCACGGATGAATACGTTTACAAATATTATTACTCGGTTTTTCAGCCGCAGTACGAAGTGGTCTGGTTCAACGCCGAGGGGAAGGTCATCGGCGAGCAGCATGTCAGGAAGTCGTTTTGACGCCAGTGGATAGTGGATAGAAAAGCAGTGGCATGACCGAAGTCATACCACTGTGTCGCACATCCTACTTTGTAGGACTTACTTTTTCACCGGCTTGGGGCCGGCGTTCTTGATGGTGGCCGGCGCATCGAATTGCTCGAAGTTTTTCGCAAAGCGGGCGGAGAGGTCGGCGGCCATCTCGTCGTAAGCGGCCTTGTCTTTCCACGAGTTGCGCGGGTCGAGCAATTCAGACGGCACTCCCGGCACTTCTTTCGGGATGCTGAAGCCGAACGTAGGCTCGATTTCGAACGCAACGTTGTTCAAGTCGCCTTCGACCAGAGCGTTCACCATGGCGCGGGTGTAGGGCAGGCTCATGCGCTTGCCGACGCCGTAGGGGCCTCCCTGCCAGCCGGTGTTGACCAGCCAGCATTGCGCGTTGTGCTCACGCAAACGACGGCCCAGCATCTCCGCGTAAACCTTGGGTGGCAGCGGCATGAAGGGCGCGCCAAAGCAGGTGGAGAACGTCGCCTGAGGCTCGGTGACGCCGGCTTCCGTCCCAGCAACTTTCGCAGTGTAGCCGGACATGAAGTGGAACATGGACTGTTCGGGCGTGAGCTTTGAGACGGGCGGCAGCACGCCAAATGCATCAGCCGTAAGGAAGACGACGTTCTTCGGATGCCCACCGAAGCCGGGAATCACCGCGTTGTCGATGTGTTCAACGGGATACGCCGCCCGAGTGTTTTCGGTGAGGCTGTCGTCATCGTAATCGGGGACGCGGGTATCGGGATCGAGAATTACGTTCTCTAGTACCGCGCCAAAGTCGAGGGCGTTCCAAATCTGCGGCTCGTTCTGCTCGGAGAGCTTGATGCATTTCGCGTAGCAGCCGCCTTCGAAATTGAACACGCCGTCTTCGCTCCAGCCATGCTCGTCGTCGCCGATGAGCTTGCGGGTGGGATCGGCGGAGAGAGTGGTTTTGCCGGTACCGGAGAGTCCAAAGAAGAGCGCGCTGACGCCGTCTTCACCGATGTTGGCGGAGCAGTGCATGGGGAAGACGTCGCGGCCAGGAAGAAGAAAATTCATGATGCCGAAGATGGACTTCTTCATTTCGCCGGCATAGTGCGTGCCGCCGATGATGACCAGCTTGCGAGTGAAGTTCACTATGACGAAGACTTCCGAGCTGGTGCCATCGCGCTCGGGATCGGCGAGAAAGCCGGGCGCGCTGACGATGGTGAACTCGGGCTTGTGGGTCTTCAGTTCCTCGGCCGTCGGTCGGATGAAAAGCTGGCGGACGAAGAGGTTATGCCAGGCGTACTCGTTGATGAACTGGATGGGAAGCTGGTAACGCGGATCGGCGCCGCAGAACAGGTCTTGTACATAAACGTCTTTGCCCGAAAGATATTCGAGAACGCGGTCGTAAAGCGCGTCGAACTTATCGGGTGCGAAGGGCAGGTTGACGGACCCCCAGGCGACCTTGTGGGCGGTGATCGCGTCTTTCACCGTGAACTTGTCTTTGGGGGAGCGGCCGGTTCGTTTACCGGTTCGCGACACCAGCGCACCCCTCGAACTGAGCTGTCCTTCTCCGTTGCGCAGCGCAGCTTCGACAAGTTTGGGAGTAGCGAGGTTGCGCTGCACGTTCTCTTGCGCCAGCAGGTCGGCGATTTGAGGATGAGCAATGGAGGCCATAGAAGTGCTCCTTCACCACAGAGTCAGTCCGTCCGGCAGGCGGACGGCGGGAATAAAACGAACAGGCATGAAACGGGGAGCGGGCCCGACCTCCCCACGCGCAGAATTAAGTCCGGAGACCGGGACGTTAAACAGCGGCTTCGACTTTCTCTACTTCCTCGACGAGCGCGTTCAGATGATCCAAAGTCTCCTGCACGGTCAACGAGTACATTTCACGTCCGCTGTCTTCACCCGATTCGATAGCCCACTTCAAATAATGTCCCGCGATCTGGACCGCCATCGGATCGGTAATGATCTTGCCGGTCTGCCGGTTGTACTCCACCCATGCGGGATGCGGAAGAGCGATCCAGACCGGCCGGTCCTCGACCATAAACTTTACGTCAACCGCGTCGGCGTGCCGCGTTGCGATAGCGACGATGAGAGCCTGATATTGACAGTGCAGCGGCTTGCCCGACCATTTACCGGTGGCGTAGAAGTCGTCATACATAACCATAAGACTATAGCCGAGGGTCCAGGTTCCGGCAATGACCGACGTCACAAACGGAGGAGTTTATGCTTGCTCCCCGGCCTCGCCCAACACCACTTTGACGTCCATTTTGCGGCGCCCGCGGAAGACCGTGACAGTCACCGTATCGCCGGACTTGTGGCGGTTGAGAATGTTGACCAGGTCGGACTGGTCTGCAATCTGGTCGCCATCGATGGCGATGATGAGATCGCCGCCCACCGCGATAGGTACGGTGCCGATGTAGGCGCGCTGGTTACCGCCGCGCAGTCCGGCGCGATCAGCGGCGCCACCCGGAGTGGCTTGAATGATCAGCACGCCGTAATCGGCGGGCAGACCAAGCTCCTGCGCGAGTTCTGGACCAATCGGCAGCGTGCGGATACCCATGGTGGGGCGTCGCACGTGTCCGATGGTGATGAGGTCGTTGATCACTTGCTTCGCGGTGTTGATGGGAATGGCAAAGCCAATGCCCGCGCTCTGGTTGGAGCCTCCGGTGGCAATCATGGCGTTGATGCCTATGACTTCGCCGCGAGAGTTGAGAAGCGGACCGCCGGAGTTGCCGGGATTGATGGCTGCATCGGTTTGGATGGCTTCGTCGATCTCCGCTCCCTCCGGTGTGCGAATGGGACGCAGCGAGCTGATGATGCCGCGCGTCATCGTTCCGCTGAGTCCAAAAGGATTGCCAATGGCGTAAACGTTCTGGCCGACGGTGAGGCCTTTGGAGTCACCTAACGTGGCGGGCGTGAGGCCGAGTGCTTTGATCTGGATCACGGCGAGGTCGTGCGAGCGGTCGCGTCCAATGACGGTTGCCTTGTACTTCTTCTTGTTGGAGAGGGTGACCTCGACTTCGCGGGCATTGGCGATGACGTGGTAGTTGGTGAGAATGTGGCCGTCTTTGTCGATGATGAAGCCCGAGCCCTGGCCCTCCTGCGGAACGAGACCATTGAAGAAATCAAAAGCCACGGCGGTGGAGGTGATGTTGACGACCGCCGGCATCGCTTTCTTATACACCTCGATGTTGGTCTGCTCTTCGCTGCCGAAAGCCAAGGGTGTGGCGGCCTCGGTGAGCTCAACCTTGTCCGGGCGAGAGAAGTAATCGGATGGCGTCACCGCCGGATTGTGCGTAGTGAACCAGTAGAACGCGCCGGCAAGGAGCGCACCAAGTAGAAGAGGCCGTAGGATTCGCATGCTGGTAGTACGGATGTCGCTAGTGTGACGTTCTAAAGACGGCGCGGGCGGAAATCCGTTTGCCTCTAGTGTAGCGAGAGTTGGGCCGGAATGCACTGCCAGGCGATCGGCTGTGAATTGTTGTGGCTGCGATTGTGGCTGCGCCGGCAGAGGTACGGAGCTCGAGTTACAGCTCAACCAAACTGCATGATATTGCAATTCTGCTCTGTAATTTGAGGCTGACACGCGAGCGTTGTCAACGCGGCGGACTGCCGCCGAAACTGTGAACAGACGGTTACGGAAATCGAGTCGCCAACTGCCTTAGATCCAGTACCTTTGGAGGCAGCGTAGGCGGTCGCGGGCGGCTGCATTGCAGGTGCATTCTGGCCGGGACTGTATCAGCCGAGCGGAAAAATTGCATCGGTAATTGTGCAGACAGATTCACACTCCCTTAACTGGACAAGCGTTTGACCACCAAGGTATAAGCACTTATGGGCACTGCGGCACGGAAGGTAACCTCGCTGTTGGTGACCAGCATTGTGTCACTATAATCCCTGCCTTGCCAACGTCAGAGCCGCGCCAGGCCAGTTGGGGGATCTACCAGCTACAACTGCAAAACATGGAAGTCGGTGTCACTGATTTTGAGGAGGAACTGTGAGGAGAGCAATTCTGTTTCTAGCCATTTCGGTACTGTGCATGGGGTCGATTGCCAGCGCCGATAGCTTCAGCTTTTACACCGATCGTGTCAGCATGAACCCGACGGACTCGTTTGACTGGGGCCAACTCGGGGCTCCGGGGACTTTCATCGACACTCCGGCAGCGGTATTCAGTTCCGGCGCCACCAACGCCGCACTCGTCGGCAACGCTGACGGCAGCCAGTTCCTCACCATGCAGCAAGGCGTAACCTGGAATGGTAATTTTGCCTTTGGGGAGAACCTGGTATGGACCGGTAATGCCAACTTCGGCGTCGGCGGCCTAGGACCGTTCTTGGTTGAGCTGCTGAACCCCGTCGGTTCGATCGGCTTTGGTATCCAGGCGGACCTCTACGGACCGTTCACGGCGTATGTGGACCTTTACGACTCCAACTACAGCTACCTGGCTTCGTTTTCGTTTACCGGAAACAGTTCCTCTTCCAACGCCGGAGACAACCTGTTTATCGGCATTCGCGACATCTCCGCGGTGAACATTGGCGCAATGGTGATCCAGACCGACTCTGGAGATCCGGATTTTGCCAATGACTTCGCCATCAACTCGGTGAGCTTTGATTATCAGCCGCCGGTTCCGGAGCCGGGGACTTTGGCGATGCTGGGCAGCGCGCTACTTGGGGCGGCTGGCCTGATTCGCAGCAAGATCGGTCGCTAGTCGGAAATCTCCGTAACGCAGGCATTTGGCTGAAGGTTCATATGGCCGGGCGTCGATTGCCCGGCCTTTTCGCGGCGCGGGCAGTGCGTCCGAAGTTAGCTGGGAGCCGGCAGACCTTGGAGGTCGGCCCAGATCATGGCGACTTGCCGCGCGACATCGGCGAGCGCCCCGGAGTTATGGATTACATAGTCGGCTCGGGCGGCTTTGCCTTCGTCCGATAGCTGCGCAGCACTGCGGCGAGCCACTTCGGCTGCGGCTTGATCAAGCGGCATCTTGGCTCGCTTCGCGTAGTGCGCAATCTTCTCCTCGGCGCTGCAGGTTACGACGATGAGCTTGTCGAAGTCCTTCACAGCGTCGGCCTCGACCAGCAGAGCCGCTTCGACGACGGCGATTCCATTCGGATCGGAGCGCTCGCAGTCGGACATCCATTGATTCTGGGCTTCAACCACCGCAGGATGAACGATGGCGTTGAGTTCAGCAATGCGGTCCGGGAAGGCCGCGTTGGCCAGGCGCGCGCGATTGATGGTTCCATCGCAGTTGAGGATTCCGCGCCCGAAGCGTTCAACAACAGCGTGGTAAACGGGTTCGCCGGGCTCGTAAAGGCGATGCGCCAGGCTGTCGGCTTGCAGGAAATGAGCGCCGTGCGCAGCGAGCATTTGGCCGACTGTCGATTTGCCGGAGGCGACACCGCCGGTGAGGCCTACGCGCAGCATGTCGCCTCAGGTGCGCTTTGCATGACCAGAAGAAGAGGATAAGGCATCGACAGTTGAGCCTGGTGCAGTATATATCCTCGATCTATCGCCGAGGGGGCTGAACGACGGCACTCTTGCGGTGCAGCAGCGGCGGATTACTTCTTGCGAATGTGCAGGACCTTTTCGACGACGGCGACGACTTCGCCGGATTCGTCTCGCACTTCGACGATGAAGGTGGACTCGAGTTTGGGCTCATGCTTCAGTTGCTCGCGGATGCCAGCGAGTTGCTGGTCGGTAATGCGGAAGTCGGCATCCACGGTGCCGGTTCCGGGACGGCGGAAGCGGATATGCGCGGCCTTGTCCCAGACGACGTAGTCGGGACCAAGATTCTGAATCAGCATCAGCATGTAGAAGGGGTCGGTCATCGAGTAGAGCGATCCGCCGTAGTGCGTGCCGACGAAGTTGCGGTTCCAGAAACGCAACTTCATGGTGACGTGGACCGACTTCATGTCGGGCGCCAAGCTTACATGGATTCCGGTGGCAGCGAAGGGCGGCCAGAGGTTGATCAACCGAAGCATCAGGCGCTGTTTGAGTGATGCCATGGAACCTCCAGTGTACCGGGTGCGTACCAGAGCCGTCGGGCAAGCGGTCGTCACGCCTGAGCGAAGTTCCGCCAGGGGGCAGATTTGGTTGAGACTCGGCTACCTCGTCGAGGCCGTCGTGACAGCCTGTGGTTGGTCGGGTTGGAGTTCGCGATTGTGGTCGCGCTGTTCGTCGCCGACTTCGGGCACCACGTCTTTTTCAGCAAGACCCCGTACCTGTTTTTTCTTGCATGGATTTCTCTACGCTGGCGCGGCCTGGGCTGGCGCGATGTGGGACTGGTGCGTCCCGTGAACTGGAGGCGCACGATTACCATCGGCGCGCTGTGCGGCATCGGAATTGAGTTGCTCGAGTTGTTCGTCACGCAGCCGCTGCTGGCGAATCTGTTTCACAAGATGCCGGATTTCTCAGATCTTGGCGAGCTGCATGGGAATTGGAAGCTGACCCTCTTGTTTCTCGCACTCACCTGGACGCTCGCGGCCTTCGGCGAGGAGATGGTCTATCGTGGCTACCTGATGAGCCGCGTGGCCGGGCTGTTTCGCAACCCGCGAATTGCATGGCTCATCAGCCTTGTCGCAGTGAGTTTTGTGTTCGGTCTGGGGCATATCGATCAGGGCATCACTGGGCAGGTGGAGAACATGATCGACGGCTGCCTGCTCGGCGTGATTTTCCTGGCGACGGGATGCAACCTGTGGGCCGCGATTATCGCGCACGGCGTGGCCGACACGGTGGACATCGTGCTGCTGTACCTGGGAAAGTATCCGGGGAAGTAGACGGGATCCCGCTCATTCCCGGGCAGGGAATGAGCGGGCAGAACGGATAGCGCCTACAGCGCCATGACGCCGCGATCCTGGTTGCGGATGCGGATGGCCTCGTCAATCTTCGAGAGAAAGATTTTGCCGTCGCCGATCTTACCGGTGGATGCGGCTTTGATGATGGCGTCCACGGCGCGATCGACGAGGCTGTCATCGATGACCAGCTCGACCTTGGTCTTGGGCAGAAGATCGACGCTATACTCGCGGCCGCGATAGTGTTCCGTATGTCCCTTCTGGCGTCCATGGCCGCGCACTTCTGAAATGGTCATCCCTTCCACGCCCAGCTCGTGCAGGGCGTCTTTGACGGCTTCAAAGCGGGAGGGTTGAATGATCGCTTCAAGTTTGGTCATGATGTGTCCTTTTTCCTCGATTCTTTTTCCAGTTCAGGTCCAACGCGGATTACGGTAAGGCTTCTGTTACACGGTCAGACTCCGCTGGCGACGGAGCCTTCGGCGTCGCCAGGCAAGGTGATGTTGTCGATAGCAGGGACCGCGGACAGGGGCGCAGCTGCCGTGGATGCGGGCGGAAATGCGTAGCGCAGCATCGCGGGCGTAATCAACGTCGTAATCAGCACCAGCACAACCACCTGCACGTAAACTTCGCGAGTGACCAGGCCGGAGGCTAATCCCAAGCTCGCAGTAATCAGGCCGACTTCGCCGCGCGGAATCATCCCGATACCGACGATCATCGATTCCCGCGAGGTGAAGCCGTTGAGCCTTGCTCCCACGCCGCATCCCAAAATCTTCCCCACGATCGCGATGATCAATAGGAGCATGAAGAAAGCGATTCCGCCTGAGACGTGACGGGCGTTGACGGCCAGTCCGATGGAGACGAAGAAGATAGGGCCGAACAGCGAATTGATCATCGGGTGCAAGTCTTGCACCACGCGCTCGTGTGCCGGCGTCTGCGCGACGAACAGTCCGGCGATGTAGGCGCCGGTGATGGCAGCCATGCGGCCGAACCACTGCGCGTCGAAGGCCAGCAGGAAGGCAACGATCAATGCAGCGGCTGCTTCGGTATGGTGCCCGTGAATGCGGCCGGCCATGCGAAACATCCACTTGGTAATGGGCGGGCCGAACCAGAACATCGTGACCAGGCAGATCGCCATCTTCAGGATAGTGAGCAACATATCCCGCCATGAGGCCGCGCCGCCTTTTGCTAGTTGCGGGGAGATGGCGATAACCAGGGACAGCACGATGAGGCCCATCACGTCATCGATGACCGCCGCCGAAAGAATGGTGGAACCGGCGCGCGAACGAAGCTGATTGAGGTTCATCAGGGTTTGCGCGGTAATGGTGACGCTCGTGGCAGTCAGGATGGTGCCGATAAAGATGGCTTCCGGCCAACTGAAGGCGAATTGGCGGGCAATCCACGCCCCGGCGGCCATGGGGAGCACGACTCCTCCCGCTGCCGCCCAAAATGCGGGCGCCATGGTGGTCTTCATCATGGCCGTGTCGGTTTCCAGGCCGGCCACGAACATCAGAAGAACTACGCCGACTTCCGCGAGCACGTAGAAGACGCTGGCGACCGATACCCCTTCCGGACCAGCAGGCTTTGCCAGCAACGGCATGGAGAAGATATCGAACACAGTTGGGCCGAGCACGACGCCGGCCATCAGCTCACCCAGGATCAGCGGCAAGCCGAAACGGGCGCTGAGCGCGCCGGCCAGCTTAGCAACCAGGATGATCACTGCAATAAAGAACAGAATTTGCAGCGAGGTGTTCATCGATTCCCCTTGGCGGAGCTTCGGGCGACGGAGCGTGCGATCGCATACACACTGGCGAGCAGGCAACCCATCACCACAGGCAACCACGGCGCGTGGACCAGAAAGATCAGCACCAGGCCGACGAGCAAGGCGGCCGACAGCACAAGCCGTTGCTCCTTTACCAGTCTGATCGTTTCGCCCATGAATCCGCTCCCGTTCGGTACTGCTGCCATCGAACTCCTAGTGCATATGGCGAATAACAGTCAATATCGCGGCGGCGAGTCCGCTGCCGGCTACAAACAGCATCCGTATGCCAAATCCCTTGTTGAAAGTGGGCCGCGCGATTCCATTCTTCTCGCGCACCTTCTCCTCGCGCAAGAGGTTGGTTAGTAACTTGCGCTGTTCAAGCGTCACGGCGGTCTGGCGGGCGCGCTCCGCGGCTTCGTAACCCTTTTGCGGAATTCTCAACTTGAAGTTGAGCTGCGCCAGGGTGTAGTGAGCGGCAAAGCTGTCCGCGTCGAGACGCGCCGCCTCCTCAAGGTGGTCGAGAGCAGGATAAACATTGTGATCCAGCGCGTGGGCGATGCCGAGGAAAACGTGAGCGTCCGAATATTCCGGCGCCTGTGCGACGGCACGGGTGAGGGCCTCGACTGCCGCCTTGGCCTCACCCATCTGGATGTGCACCACGCCCTCTTCCAGGTACTGACGAGCGAGGGCAGCGACACCCCGCGCCCCACGCTCCTCGAGAATGAGCGGCGCGGTCGTCGTTGGTTCAATTGAGAGCGCTGTGCTTGTCATCGAAATTCTCTCCAACTCGGTTGGCGGTTTCCAACTAGTCCGCGGCCATGGCGGTGACCGATTCCGGCTTCAGCACGAATTCGGGATAACCAAGGGCACCCATTTCCGGCAGGTCGAGGCCTTCTAGCTCTTCGGCGGCGTCAACTCGCTGACCGACAACAAAGTGGATGATCATGTTCAGAGCATAAGAGAAGCTGAACACGAAGCCGATCAAGGTGGCGACACCGATGAGCTGCGCGACGAACTGACCAGGATCGCCATAGAACAGGCCGCGAACGGAGCCGTTCACGCCATTCCAGCTTCCGCCGTAGTTGGAGGTTCCATCCGCGAAGAGGCCAACCGAGAGCACGCCCCAGATGCCGTTGGTACCGTGCACCGAGATAGCGCCAACCGGATCGTCGATTTTCAGAACGCGCTCGACGAATTCAACGCTGACACACACGAGAACGCCAGCCACCAGTCCGATGATGACCGAGCCGATGGTGTTGACGAACCCGCTGGGGGCGGTGATGGCGACAAGGCCGGCGAGCAGACCGTTGCCCGACATCGAGGCGTCAGGCTTGCCGTAGCGAATCCACATATAACAGATCGCTCCGAACGATCCGGTAGCACCCGCGAGCATGGTATTTACGGCGACAGAGCCAATGCGAAGAGCGCCGTTGCCGGAGGCGGCCAAGGTGCTGCCAGGGTTGAACCCGAACCATCCGAAAGCCAGAATGAAGCAGCCCGTGAGGACCAGAACAATGTCGTGTCCGGGCATCGCATTCGGACGGCCATCGCGAGTGTACTTGCCTATGCGCGGTCCGATGATCATGGACAACACCAGAGCCGTCAATCCACCCACGGCGTGGACCACACCCGAACCAGCGAAATCACAATACCCGTGGCCGAGTCCGAAATTAGCGCCGAGCTGTGAGAGCCAGCCGCCACCCCACGCCCAGTTAGCGAACAGCGGGTACGTCAAGGCGCCCATGAACAGAGACGAGATGGCGAACGCGATGTACTTCCAGCGCTCAGCGGCGGCGCCGGTCACGATGGTGAGCGCGGTATCCATGAAGACCATCTGGAAGAGGAACAGCACCATGACGCCGACGTCGTAGCTTCCGCCTTGCGTGAGGAAAAAGCCGTGCGTGCCCCAAACGCCCCAGGTCTTGCCGAAGAAGTTCAGGACATGCTCAGAGTTGAGCGGGTTCGCGCCACCCAGTGTCGAATACGGCGCACCGCCGCCCATCTGTATGGCGAAGCCACAGACCCAGAAAGCGAACAAGCCAAAGCCATACACCATGAAGTTCATCATCATGGTGTGATTCGCGTTCTTGGCGCGGCAGAGTCCGGTTTCGACGATCGCGAATCCGGCCTGCATGAACATCACGAGAAAGCCGGTAATCAGCGTCCAGACGAAGTTGATGGCGATGCGGTTCTGGCCGACCTGGTTTACGGTGTCAGCGAGTGTCAGGCCTTTCTTGCTGTCCGACACCACAATGTCGCTGACCGTGCCGGTCAATGTGCCGCCGGGATCGCCCTTGGAGAGCTGGTCGGTGGTGGGCGGGTTCGCAGCCTTTACGTCAAGCGGCGCGTCCATCGATGGCGCCGCCGGTGCGCTGGCCGGAGGCGCTGTGGCGGCCGCCGGAGGCGCAGCCGGCGAGGCGCTCTGCGCCTGGCCGAAAGCAACCATTGACGCGCAGAGCAGCAGCAGCGCCAGTAGCGAACAGACAGTCCTTCGTTTCATTAAATCCGTCATCAGATCTCCTCCGTATGAATTCACTCGAATGCCGGTATTCGCACCCATACTGCAAACGCGGCGGCCGCCGCTAGACCTTCCAGATCGCGTCTTTCTGGTGAGCGTTGTTGAGAACCACCAGAATGCCGAAAAGCGTAATCGCAATACCCACGATGCAGGCGCCGAAGCGCGCGCCCAGGGACTGCGTAAAGTTCAGGGCGATGACAGGAATCAACCACCCCACGATTGCAAGAAGAAGTCCGACCAGTTTCATGAATCTCTCCTACGATGCGCTGATTTCAGTTGACGGAAGACGCACTCTTGTTGCGGTACAGGCCAAATGCAGACAGGGCCAGGAGTGCCAAGCCGGCCACCGCCGTCAACATGCCCATCCCTCCGCCCCATGCAAGCCCGGCAGGGAAAGCGGTGAAGCCGGCCAAAGTGGTTGCCAAATATGTTCCTTGCTGGCGATTTGCTGCCATTACGTTTCTCTCCTCGGTTCAGAGTTGCGGCCGCTATTGCTCAGCCGATTTCAGAACAAGAATCCAAGTTCGATGACGCCGCGGGTTTGCGTGCTGTCGGTACCGTTAGAACCGAAAGCTGACCCTCGGACCGAATTCACTGCCTGCACAACCGAAATATCGCCGCGGACGAAGAATTTCTGGTACTGGTAGGTCGGTGTTGCGGTGATGGACCAAGCCGCGCTGCCAGGACCATAAAGAAGGTTCGCGTAACCGCGGAACGGGTCGCCGCTGCTGCTGATGTACTCAAAGCGTCCTGCCATCGAAAAGCCTTTGGACCATTTGTAGGTGGCCAGTACCGCGCCGCCGACCGCCGACGTCGACCGCCAAACTCCAAGCTGGGGAATCGCAGGGACGTTGTTCCACTGAACATAGGGCTGAATGATCCAGGGCCCTTTGGTGTAGGTGTAAATGATGTTGAAAATCTGGCCGTTGTTCTGCAGCGGCGTCGCCAGATTGGTCCAGTCCGTGCTACCCAGGTAGCCGGCGCCGACAAAAGCGATGGAATGCGGGCCGGTGGTGTAGCTCAGCAGCCCGCTCAAGGCTGAATAACGATTCGAGTAATAGCCGTCCGTCCAGGCGAACGAAGCCGAGAACTTGCCCAGCGTCTGATTAAGTTGGATGCCGCGCGAAATGGCCGGTTCCTGCGCCCACAGCAGACCACGCTCGATGTTCATGTTCTGAAACGTGAAGGTGGACTCGGCGCCCACCAGCGTGGGTAACTCGCCGATGAGGATGTTGGTGTTCTTGCCGGGAACGAGCTTCAGGAAGCCAACTGGCACCGGGCCGTACAGATCGGTGATGGTCTGCTGGGTAGAGATGAAAGCGCTACCCAACGCTGGAATCTGATACGCGCCGGCCTGTACATAGAACTGCCACCAACCCGTGGTTTTCTGAATCCAGATCTGTCCGTTGGTCAACGCGCCATTAGCGGCTTCGTTGCCTGGAACGGAGTTCGATTGAAACAATCCCATGCCGGTAACCGCGCCGTTTAGGCTGAGTTTGCCGAGCGGGCCCGCCTCAAGCGGGATCGGCACCGCGCCCGCCAGTGGCCCCGTGATCGAAGGGGTAGGAAGCGGCGACGGCGCTTCGGCCGGAGCTGGCGCGGGCGTAGTAGTCGCCGTCTGGTCGGCAGCGGGCTTCGTGTCCTGTGCAAATGCCGTGCCTGCGATGCTGATAAAGAGCGTCATGACTGCAAAAATCCGAAAATATCTGGTGTTCATGGAACTCTTGCCTCCCGATAACCTTCCGAGAACCCGGGGGTTCACGAACGTCCTGGCCCAACCCCGAAATCGACCGAAGTTTCCTCTGCCTTCCCGATGGAAACACCTTTGCTAAACGCGCTAGCGAGCAGCGCGGCATGCAGAGATGTCGCCATTTACTTGGGAAATTTCGCCAGTCTTGTTGCTGGCTCGTACGGTCTACGGCGATCGATACAGCTTGTTCTGCGAAGCCGCCACCAGATTGAACCGCTCCACCCGACCGATCGCTGGTTGTATGTCAATGAAGTCTATTTGCCCGGCTGAGCGAACGGAAATTCATAGTTTTTATCGGCGGCATAACCGCCGATAATCTCGCTGCCGTCCGATAAGCCATTGCAATTCAATGAGAGGCTCTGTGCCGCGTCACTCTCCCTGTACGAGTCTGGCTGATTTCGACTCGCAGAGTTGCCGCGCCGCGCGCCCGCAGTGTAATGTTGCAAGCCGTCAGTAATGGACTGCCAGTGGCAGGCCAATCGACGATTCATCGCGCTCGGACGCACAGACCGCTTGACGAACCAAGAGGAGAGGATTCGATGGCGAAGTCAATTAGCTGTAAAGATGTGGGCATGATCGGATGTGATTTCACCGCCACCGCCGAAACCATGGAAGAGTTGCTGCAACAGGCGGCAACGCACGCCAGAACGGCGCACGGTATGGATTCCATCCCAGCTGAATTAATGCCGGTTGTACAGGCGGCGGTTCGCGACGTTTAGGCGGAGATTATCCGGCGTCGCCCAAAAGCCAAAGCCCCGCCTCCAGTCGGAAGCGGGGCTAGCTTGAATCTGGAAAACTACTTTACTGCGTCGGCTGTCTTCTTCGCCGCATCCTTGGTGGCGTCGGCCGTCTTGTCAGCAGCTGTCTTGGTGCCGTGAGCGGTTGCCTTGGCAGCCTTGTCGGTACCCTTGGCCGTGTCCTTCGCGGCATCTTTGGTAGCGTCCCCAGTCTTGTCCGCTGCCTTGCCGGTGGCATGAGCGGTGTCCTTCGCCGCATCCTTGGTGGCATCGCCAGTCTTGTCGGCAGCGGTCTTGGTGCCGTGGGCGGTCTTCTTGGCGCCCTTGTCGATGTCCTTGCCCAGGTCCTTCACCCCGGTCACGACATCTTGTGCGAACATCGCGGGACCAAAGGCAAGAACCACCCCCACGAGTGCAATCCAGAACTTCTTCATTGGTAATCTCCCCGGCCCGTCAGGCCGTCTGATCGCTAGAGTTTCTTCCGTCGCTAAGATAGCTGTCTGCCGAAATAAGTCCGGCCTTTTGACGCATTGTTCTTATCGGGAAGTCATAAATTAAGCATAACAAAGCCTCCATCTTTGTGCCGAGGGGAGGCCTCGCACACTTGTGCTACGCTGTTTGCCCTGTGAGCGAACCGACCTTCTTTCGCACCGCGGCCGACTTTCGCCAATGGTTGGAAAAGAATCACAACCGCGCGAGCGAACTTCTCCTGGGTTTTCACCGCATCGACAGTGCAAACCGCGGCATCACCTACCGCCAAGCCCTCGATGAGGCATTGTGCTTTGGTTGGATCGACGGCCTGCGCAAGCGCTACCAGCCGGGAAGCTATACCATTCGCTTTGCTCCTCGTGCGCCCGGCAGCATCTGGAGCGTGGTCAATACCCGGCGGATGGAAGAGCTGATCAAGCTCGGTCGCGTCCACTCCGCCGGCCGCGAAGTTTTCGTCAAGCGCGATAAGAAGAAGTCCAAGCTGTATTCCTACGAAGTGAACCGATGCCAGTTCGATCCCACCCACGAAAGACTGTTTCGCGCCAATGCTGCGGCCTGGCACTACTACCAGGCACAGGCGCCCTGGTATCGGCGGGTATCGTGCTATTGGGTTACCAGCGCCAGGAAAGAAGAAACTCGATTGCGACGGTTGGCCACTCTGATTGACGATTCAGCGCGCGGCCGCCGCATCAAGCAACTCATATCGAATCCCAAAAAGCCGGCCTAAGCTGGAGAGGTCTTACTGGAGCCATTCATGAATCGTTTCCTGATTGCACTGGCAATGCTTGGCGTGCTCGCTGCCCAATCGCCCGCGGAGTCCCCGCATTGGTCGGCCGAGAAGGCCAACGCCTGGTACAAACAGCAGCCGTGGCTCGTCGGCGCCAACTACATTCCCGCCAGCGCCATCAACCAGCTCGAGATGTGGCAGGCCGACACATTCGATCCCCAGCAGATCGACAAAGAACTCGGGTGGGCCGAATCGCTCGGCATGAACACCATGCGCGTCTTCCTGCACGATCTGCTGTGGGAGCAGGACGCCAAGGGATTTCAGCAGCGCATCGATCAGTTCCTGACCATTGCCGCCAGGCACCACATCCGGCCCATGCTCGTACTGTTCGACTCCTGCTGGGACCCATTGCCCAAGCTGGGTAAGCAGCGCCCGCCCATGCAGGGCGTTCACAATTCGGGTTGGGTACAAAGCCCGGGAGCGAAGGCCTTGCAGGATTCCTCGCAGTATCCCCGGCTGAAGTCCTACGTTGTCGGAGTCGTCGGAGCTTTCGCCAATGACAATCGCATTCTCGCCTGGGATGTATGGAACGAGCCGGGCGGCTTCCAGTACGGCTACTACGAACAGCAAGAGCCGCCAAACAAGATCGAACTGGTGAAGGCGCTTTTGCCGCAAGCCTTCGCCTGGGCTCGTTCAGCCAATCCAACCCAGCCGCTGACCAGCGGCCTGTGGGAGGGCGATTGGCCAAAATCAGGTCCGACGCCGATGGAACAGATTCAATTGCAGGAGTCGGACATCATTACCTTCCACAACTACAGTTGGCCTGAGAATTTCGAGCGTCGCGTGCTTTGGCTGCAGAAGCAGGGAAGGCCGATCATCTGTACCGAATACATGGCGCGCGGCGCTGGTAGTACCTTCGATGGCGTCCTGCCGGTCGCCAAGAAGTACCACGTCGGCGCGATCAACTGGGGGCTGGTCTCGGGTAAAACGCAGACCATCTATCCGTGGGAGTCCTGGAACCACCCGTACGTGCTCGACCAACCGCAGGTCTGGTTTCACGACGTGTTTCGCCCGGATGGCACGCCTTATCGCGAGGCCGAAGCGCAGCTCATTCGGCAGATGACGGGACGCGGCACCGCTGGCACACCGTAGATCCCAGTTTTCATTTGAGAACTGCGGGCCTAAAAAGACTGTTGATTTGAGTATTCTCCGATCCGGAGGCATAAACTAGAGGCGCTCGCCGAGGTGGCCATCATGCGCCTTGCTGCTGCGGCATTCGTCTTCTGCACCTGTTTCGTCGCTCAGGCTTATCAGGAGCCGGCTTCGTCCCCGACAACCCTACTCTCACAGGTCACGTTGCATGACGGCCAGGAGATTGTGCTGCGCAACATCGACCCAATCTCCTCCAACCACTCCAAAGCTGGGGACGTTGTGCAGTTCGAGGTAATCCGCGACCTGAGCGATGACGGTCTCGTCGTCGTTCCTGAACACGCTATCGCCGTGGGAAAGATCGTCAGCGCTGAACACGCCAAGCTTGCGCATCATGGCGGAAAGCTTGCGGTGGCTATCCAGAGTGTGCAGCTCACCAACGGCGATTACGCTGCGCTGCGAGCCGTGGAATCGCGCAAGGAGCGAAACTTCGGCTGGCAGAATGTGGGCGCTGCAACTCTCATCGCCGCCACCATTTACTACCTGCCGATGGCGCCGGTGTACCTGATGGCCAAGGGGGAGGACGTAAACATCCCCGCAGGCTCGCGCTTCACTGCATTTGTGGACGGCGATGTGAAAGTGGACCGTTCCAGCCTTGAGGCCATCGTAACCATTCCGGAAGCCAACCCGAATGTCGCAAAGATCATCGTGTTTCGTGGAAACCATGACCAGCAACCTGGCGTCGAGCAGTCCATCAGTTGCGGAAAAGTTCTAGTGGGGGCGCTCACGGATACCACCTACGTTCAATTCGCGGTAGCGCCGGGCCGGTATTGGGTCTACGCCTTCCCGCCCGGAATCAAGCTAAGCTCCGTGCAACAAATGAGCCTGATGGTCGAACTGACGGCAGAGGCGGGGAAGACATACTATCTGGAGGTCGAGTTGGTTCGCCGCAAGTGGGGCGTCAACGTTCCCATACTTCAGCCCGCAGATGAGACAGCCGGCGCGGAAGCGGTCTTCACCGCGACATCTGGCAAGCATCTCTCGCCGGTCGAGACCCTTAGTAACGCTCAGCTCGGTGCGCGTCCAAAGGGCGTGAAACTCGACTGACTATGCTGCGGCGATCCGCTGAATCAGATTGTCCTGCTCGCTCTTGCTTTCGGCGCCCATGGTAAAGGCGTCGAGCAGATTCAGCGACAGCGCGTATTTGATGGCTTCGCTTTGCCGGTTACGCAGGTCGCCCTGGCCAAGGATCTTCATTCCGACGATCCCTTTGCCGGATGCCTTCATCTGCTTGATTACGCCGACGACGGTGTCAGGATCGGCCTCCATGTGCGAGCCGATCGGGTTGATCCGTACCAAATCGACTTCCACCCACGGTGATTTGGCGGCCGCACGCAGTGCCTCAATGCTGTGACACGAGCAACCATGCGCGCGGATGATGCCCTTGGCTTTCGCTTCCGAGAGCACGTCCATGGTGCCCTTGTAGCGCTCGGTCCAGTCGCCTTCGGTCATGCAGTGCATCAGGACGATGTCGAGATAGTCGGTGCCGAGTTCGCGGCGATAGCGATCAAGATCGGCGCGCATCTCCTGCGGCGTGCGCGACGGGCTTTTCGTCATGATGGTGATTTTGTCGCGTGGAACCTGCTTGATCGCCGCTGCCACGTGCGGATGGCTACCATAGGAATCCGCGGCGTCGAAGAACCGCAGGCCTTGATCGTAGCCGTTCAGCAGCAGGGCTGACAGGCCACCAATTCCGAGTGCAGTCTGGTTGGAGTGTTTCGCATAACCCACGGTGCCCGTACCCATGGCGAGGCGGCTTGTCTTGATGCCGGTCTTGCCGATTGTTACCGTGTCGCTGGCGGCATATTTGCGTGGAAGCTGCTTCTCGGCAAGCGCGTTCAGCAGCGCTGGGCGGGTCAACCATCCTGCTCCCAGTCCAGCGACGGTGTTTCGAATGAACTCTCTGCGCTTCATGGGCACCTCCGGGCGGTGGGCGACCCTGTTGGATGTCAATATAGACGATGACACTCTCGTTCCGGCTGCTTAGCACTCGATATATTTAATGATTCGGCCATTCGGCTCGGATTCCCGTGCCGCATTTGCGGTGTGATGGCTCGTAGAAGCTATTTAGCTTGCTTTCGAGGCAGCAGTCGCTGGGAAAAAATCTGCCACTACATATGCAATATTTTTCATCTGAGGCGCCGATCACTGCCTCTAAGTCACACTAGCAAAAGCACCTGATTTTGGTAGTAAAAGTGCTCTACCCACATGGGGCGGTGCGGCGATTTGTTTCTCCCCTGCCGTATTCTTTCGCTCCGAAATCTCAAAGTCCTTGGATCAATTCGCTTTGCAGTGTATGGGAGAGAACAGGATGAAGAACCTGCTTGGAATGTTGTGTGTGTGCATTGCGCTATTGGTGGCTATGCCTGCGGTGGCTGGGGTCGTCGTCGGATTGCCTCCGGACGCCGGGACGGGAAACTGCTTCCCCTTTGGTTGCGCCTATTCCGGAGAATATCAACAGGTCTACACCAGCTCGTTGTTCAATGGGCCGATCACCATTACGGATCTGGAGTTTTTCAACACTCAAGTCGATTTCGGTGCCACTGCCATGAACTCCGGCAACTGGGCGATCTCGCTGTCTACGACCTCGGCTGATTGGAATACCCTCAGCTCCACCTACGCGAACAATATTGGTGCAAACAACACGTTAGTGTTCAACGGCGATCTGTCGCAGCCGTGGGCATTCGGAAACACCCTGACCATTACATTGAGCACGCCTTTCACCTACGACCCATCGCAGGGCAATCTGTTGATGGATATCTTCGTGACTGGTGCTACAACACCCGGCGGTTCCATCTACTTTGATACCAACGGGTACAACGGCGGAAGCTTAGATGGCAACACGATCTTCGGACGCGTTTATTGCAGCGGTTGTTACCCGTCCGGTGTCGTGAATAACGGCTACGGGCTGGTAACTGGCTTCTCCACAGGTACGGCAACGCCCGAACCGGGAACGCTAATGCTGCTCGGCTCCGGCGCCCTTGGCATCGTCGGTGTCCTTCGCCGCAAGATGACGCTGTAACAGTCGGATCGTTTGGTGGAAAGCCGGAGCATGCGCTCCGGCTTTTTCCGTCTGCTCGGCCCGTTGTTTCCACGTTCCGCACCCTACGTTCCTGCCATCTCAGCTTTGAATTTCTCGCTGGATGTGCGACCCTTTCGCCGTGCGCGCCGTTGCCTTGCTGGCCCCATTCTTGAAGGAGAGTAGCATCCGGCCGTTTCAATTGCCGGGGATTAACATTTTCACGGGCAACGAACTGGATCCAACCGACGAACCTGACGCGACGTTGATCTTCGGCGGCGATGGCACGCTGCATCGGCACCTCGGAACTCTCGCGCTCAAGAAAATACCGACGCTTACCGTGCCTTCCGGCAGCGCCAATGATTTTGCCGCGACCATCGGAATCGACTCCATCGGCGACGCACTGAAAGCGTGGAAGCGATTCTGCGCCACGCGGGCGAATACGGTGTTGATAGACCTTGGTACGGTGCAGCCTCTGCTTCCATTTGAGGCAACCGAGATGTTGCCGGCAACGCCGGACGAGGACGCTCCCGACCCTTGGCAGGAAGAGTCATGGGAGAGGCTGCACTTCGTGCCCAATGGGCCGCGGCGTGACCTTCCACAATTGGGTCCACGCATCGAACATTCCCAGGCTCGCCGCTGGTTTGAAGCGGAGCGCGAAGCCAAACGTATCCGCTACTTTGCCTGTATCGCCGGAACCGGCCTCGACGCGTTGATTAGTCGCGCGGTGAAGGATCAGCCGCGCTGGTTACGCACCCGCGGTGGCTACATTTGGGCGCTGGTGCAGTGCCTGCCGGAATTTCAACCTCCGCGCGTCACCGTCTCACTGGAAATCGACGGCGATTGGCGAACTCCCGTCCGCGAGCCGGCCATGCTGATTGCCGCGGGGAATGGTCCACGCTATGGCAGCGGGATGCGCGTCGCCCACCTCGCCGACCTGCATGATGGGTTGCTGGATGTGTGCTTCGTTCGGCAACTCAGCAAGCTGCGCTTACTGCGCCTATTCCATGTTGTTTTCACTGGCCGCCACATCGGAATGAAAGAAGTGGAATATTGGAAGGCCACAAAGGTGAGGATTCAAACCGACCCCGTAATGGACCTGTATGCCGACGGCGAATACGTGTGCAGGACGCCGGTGGAACTGGCGGTCAAACGTGAAGCGCTGCAGGTCATCGTGCCAGCGTAGCGTCACTTTCCCGCCACAATATTGGGTGACAAATTGTCCGCTTCAGGTGTCTAAACCAAACCGCGGGACCGCTTCCTTCGTACTACATTTTGAGCGGCCCGAGTTGTTTTCTAGGGCTATACTGTAGGCAGGAAATGTCTACCCCAGTTTTGACCAAGACGGAGCCTCAAAAGCCGCCGGTCGCAAACCAACGCCACGATATTCTTCCCACCTTGTTTGGCGATGATGAGGGGCTGTATCGGCAGCGGAAGGACACATTTGTCTATTCCTTCGTCCTGCACATGGTCGCGGCGGGGCTGATCATTTGGTCAGGCTACTGGGTCCACGAGCACAAGGACGAGATCAAGCAGCAGGTCGTCGGCCTGGTGACGGACATCAGTCCGTATGTCCCTCTGCCCGTGTCAAAGACCAGAGCCGGCGGTGGCGGCGGCGGCGGTGACCGCGACAAGTTAGACGCCCCGAAGGGCGCGCTGCCCAAACTTTCCAAGGACCAGATCGTTCCGCCGGCGGTGATTGTCCGCAACGAGAACCCGAAACTGGTGGTCGATCCTTCGGTGGTCGTACCTCCGCAGATCAAGCTGCCGACAGGGAACGAGATGGGCGATCCGTTGTCGAAGGTGCTCGGTCCACCCTCTAATGGAACTGGCGCGGGCGGTGGAATCGGCAGCGGTTATGGCGGCGGAGTGGGCTCCGGAACTGGGCCTGGAGTTGGTCCGGGACATGGCGGCGGATACGGCGGCGGAGCTTATCGCGTCGGCGGCGGAGTGAGTGCGCCGAAGGCGATCTACGCACCTGATCCGGAATACTCGGAAGAGGCGAGGAAGGCGCGGTATCAGGGAACCGTCGTGCTGTGGCTGGTGGTGGACGCGAACGGACGGCCGCAGCAGATCCGCGTGCAACGTGCGCTTGGCATGGGACTCGACGAGAAAGCCATCGAGGCGGTGAAGCAGTGGAAGTTCGATCCGGCGCGCAAAGATGGACAGGCTGTGCCTGTGATGATCTACGTAGAAGTCAACTTCCGGCTGTACTAACACACCACCAAAGTAGTTCCATTCGCGCCACACTCCCGAAACGCCGCAATTCCGTTGTACAATTCTCGCGCTTGGGGAGATCTCGCATCGAGACGTCCCAGCGCAATCCCTGCGAAGAAGAGGACGACCCATGATTCACCGCAAGATCGCAATTCTGCTGGCCATAGCGATGCTGGTTGCGTTGGCGTTGCCGGCAATCGCTCAGGAGGCGAAACAGCCGAGCGCAGCGCAGCAGGCACAACAACAAAAGATGAAGGACTGCAACAAGGAGGCGACTGCCAAGAACCTCAAGGGCGATGAGCGCAAGAGTTTCATGTCGCAGTGCCTGAGTTCAGCAGGCGTGTCGACGTCGCAGCAGCAGAAGATGAAGGACTGCAACAAAGAAGCGTCGGCGAAAGGTCTGAAAGGCGACGAGCGCAAAAGCTTCATGTCCACTTGCCTGAGCGGTTCCAGCAAGTAAACAAGCTGCGAGCGAATGTTTTCAACACCCGGGAGTACCGCTCGGCGCGGCCCGGGTTTTCTGTTGCGGTGTCATTTAACTGCGGAACTTTTTCGCCAGCGGTCCAACCGCGTCTTTGGCGGCGCCGGCCCATTCCTGCGCCTTGCCGGCAAACTCCGTGGCCTTCTCGCGGAGGTCGCCGGCCTGCTCGCTCCAGTCCTCGACGGCATCGCGAGCGTCGTCGAGCTTGCGCTTGAGGTGGCGGCGCATCTGCTTGCCGGTCTTGGGCGTCATAAGCGCGGCGGCAATGGCACCGACGGCAAAGCCGATCAGCAGGAGGGCGAAGCCAATGGCTACGGTATTGGCTCCAGACCGTTCGTATTCACCTTCGGCAACGAACTCGTTGGGATCATCCGTCATCACAACACCTCACGCTACGATGGTAACGCGACTCGGGGAGTTCTCGGTGAGTCAAGAACCGGAATTGCGCCGGCAATCGTCGATCAGTTCCGCAGCTTGCACCATTTTTGGTGCAAAAGGCACCCCCTCCCCCCTCCCCGGTCTATTGTTTTCTTTGTCTTACGCACGATTTCCAAGACAAAATCTTAGAAACAAAGCACTTATAGGGAAAATCTTCCGATACAAGGACTTAACCAGCGTAATGTGGCGAAAAATCAGCGAAACGCGGAGATTTCCGCACAAATTCTGTCGCGAATCGGGCGGTTTTTGTCGCAAAACAAGCCGATTTGTCGTGGACACATTGGACCGTAGAGCTGAGAAAGAGCGAAGGAGCGACGATGATTGGCGTCCTCGGGGGGAGGGACGGTGGATGAAGACAAAATATACACCTTTCCTCTGCCCGGCAAGAGTATGCCGTGAAGGGACGACAGGCGATAGGATGCGCGTCACGTCGCTGTGTGATCAGAATGGCGCTTCTCCGGCGATCGGCTCGGCGTACGTCGTGTGCCCAGGGAGACTCTGATCAAGTCCCGCGGCGGCTGAAGGCGCTTCCTGGAAAAGGGCGTCTTGGCGACGTAGTTACGACCCTTTGCCGTCCCTGGGGGACTCGGATCAAGTCTCCCACTTCACCCGGCGCCGACGCGCCGGGCGACGATTGTTGCGCCCTTCGGGCCGGCATTTGGGTTGAGCAAGCACGTCCATCTGCCACAGAAATTTCCGTGTGCAAGTTTCGTAACAGGCTGTTTACGACGGCAAGAAGGCCGTCCCCTGCAACAACGACACGTAATCAGAGGTTCGCCAGGGCAGACTTGATGATGTGCCTGGCGAGTGATCGCTTGCCGCGAATGCCGGGCCGTGTTCCGATCCTCAGCTTCGAGGAAGATTGGGGCCTCTGGAGAGACGAGCGCGTCGACTGAGACCCGGGTTCGAAACAGAGATCAGGCTACATTTTCGGTGGTGACAGGCTTGCGCTCTCCCCACCCTTGTCGCCAGAGACGGGCGAAAGGGTGGGGCACCGGAGGTTACACGTTGAGTGATAGGGAGCTGGTGGCGGCAGCAGTGGAGCCGCTGGTGGCGGCGAACTGCTGGAACGTCTGCAGCATGCTGGAGTAAGCCTGCTGGGCCGTGCTGAGGTCTCCGGACTGGAGGGCGGAACCGAGTTGAGAGAAGAGCTGGGCGGCGCTGCTGGAGCCAGCAGTGTCGGAGGCGTGATGGTGGTGATGATGGTGGGCGGTAGGTGTCTGGCTCTGAAGATCCTTCTGGAGCGTGGTGAGGTCCTGCTGGGCGGTCGTGGTGTTGCCGGACTGCAAATCGGTGGAAAGTTTCCTGATGTCTTGCGCGATTGTGCTCTGGGCCTGGTTGGAGCTGGTGGTTGAGCCAGACTGCAGATTCTGCAAAGCGGTGAAGTCGGCCTGGGCGGCTGACAGGTTGCCAGACTGCAGGTCGGTGCCGAGTTGCTGGAAATCCTGCTTCATCTGTTGCGCACGTGATTGGAAGAAGTGGCTGCCGATACTCAACGCGGCACTGCTCAAGATACCTGCGACGGACATGATCTTCTCCTTTTGCCGGCCTGGCCGGCCCGACGGAACAACTTATCGGCCACATCGGGCTGAACATTAGCCGCGGCTAACGATTGGACTTGATGCAAACGGCGTGCCATGACTTGCAGAGAACGGGGCGCTGATTTGAAACAGCTTTGATGTGCCCTGGTGGGGCGATGGGGCGGCAAGGCGGCAACTGTTGCCGAGTCGAGGTGGGCAAAAGTTGCCGGGGGAGATTAGGGCTAGAAGGCGGTTGCCGGTCGCGAGTCGAAGGGCGACCGATGCGACCCTTTTTGAGTGAGGAAGGGGAATCGGATGCTGGTCCACACACATTGCGCCCACTCAGGCGTGCTGCGAAGCCCGGTCACGATTTCACAAACCGCTGGAGGAGCAGGTAAAATCAAGTGTTTACCGCCGAGTCCCGCGTTTCGCGCCGGGCTTTTCCCAAGACTGAAGGAGTCATCGTAATGGCAATACCAGCCACACAACTGCGTCCGGGCATGGTCATCAAGCACAATAATGACTTGCACTCGGTGTTCAGCGTGGAACACCGCACGCCGGGCAATCTGCGGGCGTTCATCCAAGCCAAGCTGCGCAACCTGAGAACAGGAGCGATGTTCGAGCACCGCTTCCGCTCGAGCGACGCCATCGAAAAGATCACGGTGGACGAAACCCAGATGGAATATCTCTATCAAGATGGCGACAACTTTGTGTTCATGAACACAGAGAACTACGAGCAGCTGTACCTCGGCAAGGATGTGCTGGGCGACGCAGTGGATTACCTGACGCCGAATTTGCAAATCAAAGTCGAGTTTTTCGACGGCAAGCCGGTGGGTGTGGAACTGCCGCAGACGGTGGACTTGAAGGTCGTCGAGACGGAGCCGGGGCTGAAGTCGGCGACGGCGTCGAGCGTGACCAAGCCGGCGAAGACAGAAACCGGGCTGGTGGTACAGGTTCCGCCGTTTATCAATGAAGGCGAGACGATTCGGGTGGACACGTCGGAAGGGGCGTATCTGTCCAGGGCGTAGGAGTGCTGGCTAGGAAAGCACGGCAGTGGGCCGGGGTTTTCGTTTGTCACTTTGGTTTCCACGGCGGTACAATTCGCGGGCTAGCCCCCACCCGCCCGGACGAAGTCCAAACAGACTCAGGTCGCCGGTCCTGGAGCGGCTGGCGAAGACATGTGTATCAAGAAAGGTCCCCGATATGAAAAAGCTGGTGCTAGTGGTAATGAGCCTCACCATGGCCGTAAGCGCCATGGCCCAGGAGAAAGTAGACAAGCGTATAGCTGACGCGACCACGGTTCTTAGCAACATTATCGACAAGCCCAATGGGATACCTAGAAGTCTTCTCGACAAGGCGGATTGCGTCCTGGTGTATCCGGGGGTAAAGAAGGTAGGAGTTGGAGTCGGTGTGGGCTACGGGCGCGGTGTGCTGCTATGCCGCAGTGGAAAGGCGATGGATGGCAACTGGGGCGCGCCGGTAATGTATACGCTCGACACGAGCAGTCTAGGGGCGCAGCTGGGGAGCACCTCGACCGATTATGTATTACTAGTCATGACTCAGAACGGAGTAGACAAGGTGCTGTCGGGCAAGCTAAAGCTAGGCACTGATGCCACCGCAGCGGCGGGCCCGTCGGGGGCGCAAGCCAGCAGCTTCAACGATCCGAAGATCGACGTTCTGACCTATTCGCAAGCCAAGGGATTGTTTGCAGGCGCATCGCTGGGAAGCGTGAGTATGGGAGCCGATAACAAGGCCGATCAGCAACTGTATGGCAAGACAGTTGATGCAGTAGAGATCATCCGCGGCGATGTACCCGTTCCGTCGTCGGCCAAAGTGCTGGTCGACAAGCTCAATCAGGTATCGCCAAAACACATGTAGTTGCCTCACCGGCGAGGGGCGTGACAGGTGTGGGCGCAAGCCTTCGGGTTGACGCAATAAGAGCCTTGGGACGAGGGCAGCGCCAGTGCGGACGAATGCCGGACAGGGCGCGGCTGGAGCCGCGCCCTGGTTGTGTCTAATGCTTGCCGAGTTTGCTGTTCAGCAGCGACTCGAGCGACTGACCGGCGGGAGTGGCCTTGACTTCGCCAGAGACGATTTGCTTGGCACTGACCGCTTTACCATAAAGCCGCTCGTTGGCACTGGTGTCCGGATCCAGCGAGGAACCGTTGAGGGAGACACCGGCAAAGAGCCCCTTGGAGCGGCCGTAGGTCAACATATCTTCGCCTCCAATGGCACTGCCTGCTGAAGCACCGGGACCGGCTGCAGCCGAGACGTCGTTGCCGACCTTGACCTTGCTGTTCAGGACCTTGTCCACCGCAGTGGGTGCCATAACGGCGATGACGTAGTCGCTCGCCGTACCGCCAACCTGGAGGCCGGCGCTGGCGCCGCCAATGGTGTACATGGCCGGCGGCGACCACTTGCCGGCGAAGTCGGAACCTTCGCGGCAGGTCATCGGTCCGCGTCCGCCGGTTCCGCCAATGCCGACGGCGAACTTCTTGACGCTGGGCAGAATGATGATGCAATCGGCCTTGGACAGGACATTCTTGGGAATGTCGTTGCTTGCTACCATGGCCTGCAGAACGGCGGTGGCGTTGCGGATGGTTTCTTCATCGTCGGCCTTGCTGGCGCCCCACGCGGGCAGCGTGAAGAGAACCAGACAAAAGGATGCGAGCAAACACAGGGCAGATTTCTTGATCGATAACATGGGTGACCTCTGATCCTCCGTTGTGGGGCAGGTGGTTGGTCCGTTCGAACCGTGTTAGCCAGGACAATTAAGAAGCGGCTCAAGCACAGTATCACCGGAGCCGTTCGCCATGCAAGGCGGTCGCTGGATGTCGGCCAGGGGCGAGACCGATCGCGACTCTTTGGCGGCGCGGTTGCGATGGCTGGCGTGGGCGTTTATCTTGAAGTTTGCCATGAGTAACGAGCGAGAAACGCGCAGGTTTCTGGTCTCCGGACGTGTGCAGGGAGTTGGCTTCCGTTGGTTTGTGGAACGGGAAGCGGCAACGCTTGGCGTCGCGGGATGGGTAAGGAACCGCGACGACGGCCGCGTGGAAGTGATGGCGACGGGTAACCGTGAACAACTGGCCTCGTTCCAGCGGCGGCTACACGAAGGGCCACGCGCGGCGCGAGTGGATGAGGTGGCCACATCGCCCGCGCCGTTTCTCGACACGAAGTCGTTTGGCATCGAGTGAAGGAGCCTGTTGACGAATGTCGTCTTCCGCAACTGACTGCAACGACCTGAAGAGCCTGATTCGGGAAGTTCCGGATTTTCCCAAGCCCGGAATACTCTTCTATGACATCACGACGCTGTTGAAGGACCGGAGGGGCTTCGCGCGGCTGATCGACTCGCTTACCGAGTACTACATCAATCAAGACATCGACCTGGTGCTGGGCATCGAGGCGCGGGGATTTATTTTTGGACCGGCGCTGGCGTACCGGTTAAATGCCGGGTTTGTGCCGGTGCGGAAGCCGAAGAAGCTTCCGGCGGAGAAGCTGACCTGGACCTATGAGCTGGAGTACGGCAGCGACACGCTGGAGATCCATAAGGACGCGATACAGGCGGGGCAGCGGGTGGTGATTTGCGACGACCTGCTGGCCACCGGCGGCACGGCGCGGGCTACGGCGGAGATGGTGAAATCGCTGGGTGGAACGATCAGCGGGTTGGGCTTCGTGGTGGAGTTGGACGGCCTGAAGGGCCGCGACAAGCTGAAAGAGTACGATGTGTACTCGCTGCTGCACTACGAAATCTAACGGGTCCGCAGGTTGTTTCAACTCCGGTGGGGAATATCCCCTCTACGGCGTAGCGCTTCGTGCGCTCGCTCCCAGATGTTCACCACAGCCAACTCAATCGAACCAGCCATTGTCGGAATGTGGGTCGTCTGGATGTGCTCTTCGGCTAGCAATCGCAAGCGCTGTCGAGTTTCCCGTGGAATCGACCAATATTCGCGACTCACTGAGGATCTCGTATGTTCATCATGGAGTTTTTCAGCGCGCAGTCTGTCAAGTTCGCTCTCGACAGATTTCGCTTTCAGTCGCAGTTCTGCGAGAACTAGCCAGATGATAGCTACAACAGTGACGCATAAGGCGACTTCCCACACCCAGTTTCTCCTGCTTACGCACTTCTGTCCTCCACCCAGTACTAGCTGGCGTTGTGCTTTCACCAGACAGTACTGATCCACGCGCAGTTGATCATTCGTTCATCGGCAGTGACGAGAGGCACTCCGTGCAACTGTGCTGTTGCAGCGATCATACGGTCCATTGGATCGGGCAGCATGTCTTTCTGCAGGTTGCCCGCCTCGATTGCGATCGCTTCGGTGAGTGGAAGAACTGCAACATCTTCGAGGAATCGACGGATAGTGGCTTGAAGTGTATCCCTTGTTCGGAGGCGTCCGCGATTCAGTAGCGTTGCTAATTCCACAATCGTGATCGCGGACACAGCCACTTCGCTTGACGTTTGTGCGCGACGAATCAGCGCGGCAGCACGACGAGACAGCTTGCGAGGTTCCTGCTGCAACCAGACCAGAACGTGGGTATCAAGCAGGATCATTTGAGCATGTCGTAATCTTCCGGCGGAAACACGGGATTAATCAAATCGTTAGGATCGCCAACGATTTCGACAATTCCTTTCAGCCTGCCGAAGAAATCCGGTTTCTTTTTGTCGTCACGAATGGGTACGAGCCTTACTACCGGCACGCCGCGCTTGGTCACGACCATGGGGCGGCCGGTCTGGTTGATCTCATCCATAATCCTGAGGCACTTGGCTTTGAACTCGCCGGCGGCGATCTGGCGGACGCCGACCCGGGATACTGCCGTCTGCGGCTTTTTCGTTTTCTTCTGAGTCATTGCTTTTATGACCATATCCTAATGACCATGGTCATTATAACATGACCACCCGGCGACCTTCGATATGATAGCGGCCTTCCAGCACAATGCGGATCGCCTCGGTGTAGGCGATGTGTTCTTGCTCGAGGATGCGCGCGGCGAGAGAGTGGTCGTCGTCGGTGTCGAGCACGGGGACCGTTCTTTGCAGGATGATGGCGCCGTGGTCGAGGTCGGCATCGACAAAGTGGACGGTGCAGCCGGAAACCTTCACGCCGTAGTCGAAAGCCTGCTTTTGTGCCTCGAGGCCGGGAAAGGCGGGCAATAGCGAAGGATGAATGTTGAGGATGCGGTTGGGGAACTGCTGTACGAACCACGGCGAAAGCAGGCGCATGTATCCGGCGAGGATAACGAGATCGACGCCGTGCTCGCGGAGGGCAGCGACGACCTGCTGGTCGTGCTGCTCGCGGGCCACGCCCCTGGAGGGGATGACGAGCGCGGTGAGGCCACGGCGACGGGCGGATTCGATGCCGGGGGCGTCGGCGCGGTTCGAGATGACGACCGAGATGTTGGCGTCGAGTTGGCGGGAAGCGACGTTGTCGGCGATGGCCAGGAAGTTCGAGCCGCGCCCGGAGAGAAGAATGCCGAGGTTCTTCATGACTTGCATAGCGAATCATAACGACCTCGGCACAACTTGTCAGTTGTTGTGGAGTCGGGCAGACAGCTCAAGACTGGAAAAACTCCAATAGATCTTTGTTGATCACGTCCTTCAGGGTTGACGGCATGCCGTGGGGCGCGCCTGGATAGACCTTCAACTTCGCCCCTGGAATGAGCCTCGATGACTGCATGGCCGAGGCGACAATCGGTACGATCTGGTCATCGTCGCCATGGAGAATCAGCGTCGGCACATCAAATTTCTTGAGGTCCTCGAACTGATCGGTCTCAGAAAAGGCCTTGATGCAATCGTAGGCGGCGTTTATGCCGCACATCATTCCTTGCAGCCAGAACGAATGCTTCAAGCCCAGTGACACCTTTGCCCCCGGCCGGTTAGCTCCGTAGAAAGGCTCCGCGAGGTCGGTGAAGAACTGCGAACGGTCAGCCTGAACCCCGGCGCGAAGCTGATCGAACACTTCAATCGGTAAGCCCTTTGGGTTAGGCGGTGTCTTCAGCATCAGTGGTGGAATGGCGCTGATCAGCACGGCTTTGGCAACCCGCTTGGTGCCGTGCCGGCCAATGTATCGGGCCACCTCGCCGCCTCCGGTCGAGTGACCAACGTGAATGGCGTCTTTCAGGTCGAGCGCTGCGGTAAGTTCAGCGAGGTCGTCGGCGTAGGTGTCAAGGTCATTGCCGCCCCACGGCTGCGAGGAGCGTCCATGGCCGCGGCGATCGTGCGCGATGCAGCGAAAGCCGTGCGGCACCAGGAACATCATCTGGTCCTCCCACGCGTCCGCGCTCAATGGCCAGCCGTGACTGAAGACTACGGGCTGACCGCTGCCCCAGTCCTTGTAGTAGATTTGTGTTCCGTCTTTGGTGGTGATGTAGGACAAGTTCGGTCTCCTTAATCAAGTCTGATCGACCGTGTTTCGAAGCACGGCGATAACGATCCAGCGGCGAACGATTGAAGAAGAGCAGCGAGGAGAACCTTTCCGGAGTGCTACGTTATCTGGGCTGTGCCGACGTGGAATTGTTTGGCGACGCGGTAGGTCAGCCAAACGAATATGGCCAGAACGACAAGCTGTGCGACCAGGAACGGGGGCTCATTGCCGTGCGGAGCGAGAGCGTGGAGCGCGGGAACCTTTTCAAAGGCCTGCACGATGGCAACAAAGCAATTGAAGTACAAAGCGATGGCAGCGGTGATGACATAGGTGTTGCGCCAGGCACCGGCCATGTGACGGCCATAGCGCGCGTAGAGTGCGATGGCCAGGACGATCAACGAGAGAGCGGCGAGGACATAGGAGGGTTTGAAACCTTCAAAGGGGAACATGAACCCTGTCACGCTGGTCAGAACGGTGGTGGTGAGGAAGATCGCGGTCCATCCGTCGAGGCGTTTGCTGTTGAGCAACCCGAGGACAACGATAAAGCCGGAACCGATACCGGCCAGGCTGATGGTCACATGCAGAAGAGTGAACGCGGAGAGAGAAAGTCCGAGAGTCATGGTGGCGTCCTTTCTGGAAGGTGTGAAGGGACCCTAGATTTGGCTCAATAGGTGGGTTTTTAGACGCGATGGTGGTGGCGGGGATTCAGAAATTCGTGACGAGGGATGGTGGCGCACCAGTAAGGCAGCCGCGGGTTATGCTGTTTGCTCTCGCCCGTGGCCGACTCCGGTTGATCATTGCTTCGATGTCTGCCTTCGCTTTACCATCGCCGCAGAGTGGTTTCTGCCAAAGACAACATGGATCGTGAGCGCATCGTTTCCGCGGCGCCGGTGGACGACGATGCTTCGTTTGAGCTGAAGCTGCGTCCGCAGCGGCTGCGCGAGTTCATTGGGCAGAAAAAGGTCAAAGAGAACCTGGAGGTCGCAATCCAGGCGGCGAAGTCGCGCGGCGAGGCGCTGGACCACGTTCTGCTGTATGGGCCACCGGGGCTGGGCAAGACGACGCTGGCGAACATCATCGCAAACGAATTGGGTGTTACGTTTCAGCAAACTTCGGGGCCAACGTTGCAGATCAAGGGCGACCTGACGGCGATTCTCACCAATGTGCGTGACAAGCAGGTGTTGTTCATCGACGAAGTGCATCGACTGCAGCCTGCGCTGGAAGAGTTGTTGTACTCGGCGCTGGAAGATTACAAGCTTGACATCATCATCGGACAAGGCCCGGCGGCGCGCACGCACACGATTGACGTGAAGCCGTTCAGCTTTATTGGCGCCACTACGCGCGCGGGATTGCTGTCGGCGCCCTTGCGATCGCGCTTTGGCATCGTGCTGCGGCTGGAGTTTTACACGCACGAAGACCTGAAGGTAATTCTGGAGCGCTCGGCGGAGATTCTAGGAGTAGAGCTCGACAAAGATGCGGCGCTGGAGATTGCCTCGCGTTGCCGGGGCACACCGCGCATTGCGAACCGGCTGCTACGCCGCGTGCGAGACTATGCGCAGGTCCGCGGCACGGGCCGAATCGACAAGCCCACTGGGCAGGCGGCGCTAGAAATGCTGGAGGTTGATGGCCACGGCTTCGATGAAATCGATCGCAAGCTGCTGCTGACGATCATCGAGAAGTACCAGGGCGGGCCGGTGGGCGTGAACACATTGGCGGCGTCGCTGGCGGAAGAGGCGGACGCGATTGAAGAGATTTACGAGCCGTTCCTGATCCAGATTGGTTTTCTGGACCGTACGCCGCGCGGACGGGTGGCGACGCATCTGGCGTATCAGCACTTCGGTATCAAGCGGCCAAGTGCAGTGAGTAAGTCGGGGCAGGAGACGCTGTTCTAGCGGCACGCGTCTAGTTGAAAACGGTTATCCTAGTTTCCTGAGTCGCGCGTCGCATCGGACATAACCCGTTCTTCATCTAATCGTCGAATAGTAAGGAGCAACTTCGTTTATGGCTGATTTGATCAAGACCTCGAACCCTGCCCTGAGGCAGAACACCTTCCGCGACGCGGCCGGATTCGGCGGCGAGAGCATGACGGTGTCCGGCGCGGTGAACAAGGCCGGTATCCTCATGCTTCTGTGCGTGGCCTCGGCGGCATGGACGTGGAACCGTTTCTTTGCCACGGGTGACCCATCATCGGTCGCGCCCATGATCATGATCGGCGGTATCGGCGGCTTCGTTCTGGCGCTGGTTACGATCTTTAAGAAAGAGTGGTCGGCCATTACGGCACCGCTCTACGCCCTGGCCGAAGGCGCTCTTCTGGGCGGCATTTCGGCGATGTTCGAGATCAAGTACAAGGGCATCGCCATCCAGGCGGTGATGCTGACGTTCGGCACACTGGTAGCGATGCTGCTGGTATATCGCAGCGGCATCATCAAGGTGAACGATAAGTTTCGCATCGGAGTAGTCGCGGCGACGGGCGGCATTGCGCTGTTCTACCTGGCGCAGTTCATCCTCGGTTTCTTCGGGATCACATTTCACACCGTGAATAGCGGCTCGCCGATCGGGATCGGGTTCAGCCTGCTGGTGGTGGGCATTGCGGCGCTGAACCTGGTGCTCGACTTCGACCTCATCGAGCAAGGCGCGCGCTACAACGCTCCGAAGTATATGGAGTGGTACAGCGGCTTTGCGCTGATGGTTACGCTGATCTGGCTGTACCTGGAGATGCTGCGCCTGTTAGCCAAGTTCCGCAGCCGCGACTAATGCAATCTATCGAATGGGATAAGCCTCGCGTCTGGCGAGGCTTTTTCATTGCGAAAGAAGTCAATGAGCGCGGCGCTCACGGCATCCGGTTCTTCGAGCTGCAGCCAGTGGGTGGCATTGTGGAAATACGTGAGCTGCGCCGAATCGCAGTACGCGATGCTCTCCTGCGCCATCTCCGGGAGCAGGAAGAAGTCGCGCTCGCCCCAGAGAATGCGCGTGGGCACGTGAATCTTAGGGTTCTGGGGCAAAGGCGGACGAGTGCGAAAGAATGCGCGATACCAATTGATCATCGCGGTGACGGTGCCGGGATTTGACCACGCTTGGCGGTATGCGTCGAGGTCTTCAGCGGTGAACGTACCGGGACGGCTGCTGGCAACCAGCGACTTGCTTCCCATGGCAAAGTTGTCGGCGGAGAAGCGCTGCTCGGGAATTCGTGGAAGTTGAAAGAAGGCCATGTACCAACTGCGCAGCATCTGGCGCGGATTACTGCGTACAGTACGAAGGAAAACTGACGGATGTGGCACGTTGAGAACGGCCAACTTGTTGAGCCGGTCGGGAGCCAGCAGCGCAGTGGACCAGGCGACGGCGGCTCCCCAGTCGTGCCCGGCGAGGTGAAAGCGCTCGCGACCCAGCCGGCCCACGATGAACATCACGTCCGCCACGAGATTGCCAATGGCGTAGTCGGAAACCTTCGGCGGCTTACTACTGACGTTGTAGCCGCGCTGGTCAGGAGCGACGACGCGGAATCCAGCGTCCGCCAAAGGGCCAATCTGCTTTCGCCACGAATACCAGAATTCGGGAAAGCCGTGGAGCAGGACCACGAGAGGTCCATCTTGCGGCCCGGCGGCGACAGCGTGGAGGCGGACGCCGTCGCGCTCAAACCAGAGGTCGTCGAGTTCGGGTAGGTTGGGCATGCTGAACATACTACGGCGTAAACTTCGCACCGCGTAGCCGGTTGCGATCCGTGTGGCTTCGGAGCAGAATGCGTCTTAGCCACTTTGCGAGGTACGAACCCGATGATCACACTGCTGTTGCTGGCCGGGCTGGCGATGTCGCCTGATATTGAACCGCCACCGAAATACAAGGTGCGGGTCGAGGATCATGAGGTTTGGGTGGAAACGGCCGACGGAGAGAAGCGGGTGGTGTTCGACGCCTTAGCCGCCGAGCCAGCTGCAGTATCACCGAACGGTGATCGTGTGGTTTACGCCGTAGACAACCCAAACGGGGATTGCAACGAAGCGCCGCGACAGTACATCGCGCTAGTAAGCAATCAGGGTTCACCGATTTGGAAAGTTGCGCTGGACAACTGCAACGAGTTCAACCATTTCGAATGGATCGACGAGCACCGCATCGGGGCCAAGATGTGCGGCCACGCCAATTGCTTTTACTGGGTCTTGGACGCTGCCACGGGCAAAACCCTGCAACAACTGAGCAGTGGTTTCGATTTCCTGTGGTCGCATAACCGGCAATTGGTGGCTCATCATATCCCGTTCTACAACGAGGAGAGCGGGTCCAGTCTTTACATAGGCGAGCGGGAGGTCAATTACCCGAAGCGCGACGTACGGACGGGGCAACTTCCTGTGGTTGACATAGGGGAGCTGACCTGGTCACCCGATGATAAGTGGATCTCTTTTCCTGAGACCGACTATCCCAGCTATGACAGCTACGTCGTGCTGGTGAGTCCGCGAGGTGAAGTTTTGCGCGAGAGTTTGCCGGTCGATGTTGAGTACAGCAACAAGGTCGTCTGGACCGACAGTAGCCATTTTCAAATCACCACATCGAAGCGGACGTTTTACTTTGTTGTCGAAGGCGGTAAATTGCGGGAGATTGCGGCACCTGCTTTACACTAAGCGGTGGCACCCTGCCGCTGATTACTCCCTGTGTCCATCGCTATTCGTTCGTTTGCCAAGATCAATCTCGGGCTGAAGATCGGGCCGTCGCGTGCCGACGGCTTCCATGAGCTGCGAACGGTTTATCAGACCATTGCTCTGCATGATGTGGTCCGAGTTGAGCTCGCGGACGGCGACGGCATTGAGATTCGGTGCGAGGATGCGCGGGTGCCGCTGGATGCGAGGAACACCTGCTGGAAGGTTGCCGAACGGGTGCTGAGGACGTTTGGGCGACAGAGCAGAGTCGTCATCACCATCGAGAAGCGGTTGCCCGTGCAGGGCGGCATGGGAGCGGCGTCGTCGAATGCGGTGGCGGCGATGCTGGGGCTGGAGCGCGCGCTGGGCATAGAGCTTAGCTCTCCGGAGAAAATGCGGATCGCCGCCGAGGTGGGAAGCGACCTGCCGCTCTTCCTGATTGGCGGCACGGTGCTGGGCGTCGATCACGGGCAGGAAGTGTATGCCCTGCAAGACCTTCCGGAGATTCCGATGGTGGTGGTGACGCCGCCGATTGGGGTTTCAACGCCGAAGGCGTTTCAGCAGTGGGATGCGCTGGTGGCGGTTCACGATTGCGACTCGCGGACTGAAGTCCGCGAGTCAGGTTCAAAAACAAGCGGCTTGGACGCTGGCCTGAAGGCCAGCTCTATCCAGAATCGCGTGAAAGAAGCGACTACTGAGTCAGCTGCGTTGACCGGCCCGAGTGTGACAGGTACAATAAAACAGTTCGACCGAGCGGTTTACGCTTGGTTGAGCAAATGTTTCCTTTCGCCAGGTGGATCGGCGGAAGTGCCAGCATCCGGTGTTCCCGCCAGGGGCGGGGACCGGGCCGAGACACCTCTTCTCGACCGTGTCCGAACCGGGATCGAAAACGACTTCGAACGCGTCGTCTTTCCTGAGAATCCCGAGTTGCGTGAGGTTAAGAATGTTTTGCAGCGCGAGGGCGCGCGGTATGCGTCGCTTTCGGGCTCGGGCTCGACGCTGTACGGCCTGTACGACTCGGCCAATGAGGCGGAAGCGGCTGCCGAGCGGATGCGCGGCGCCGGCCATATCGCTTTGGCGACGAGAACGGTGGGAAGGGCGGAGTACTGGAGAGAGCTATTCGCACTTGGCGATTAGCAGTTGGCTGAGAATGAGCGCGCTAAGTGCGAAAGGCTGATTGGGCACTGGGCGGTCGTCTAATGGTAGGACAGTGCCCTTTGGAGGCACTTGTCTAGGTTCGAATCCTAGCCGCCCAGCCAGAATTCAGTTGTCAGTAGTCAGCGATCAGTTGTCAGTGAGATTTGGAGTCGTTGTGCGGCAGTTGTAGACGAGCAGCGAAGAGCGAGAGCAAAAACCAGCTGCTTGTTGCCTGTTTCACCCAGCTAGTAAATCAAACCAGGTTTACCGGGGGTGTGGAGACGATGGAAGCAGCGGGAGCAAAATCGGGCGCGGTGCATGTGGCTACGGCCAGCAGTGAGGCGGTTACCGCCGTGGCGCCGGCTGGCGAGAAGAAACAGCCTGAGCACAGGGTCAAGCAGCCTCGCCAACGGACGGACGACAAGTGGAAGGTGTTCTCCGGCACGGCAAATGACGCGCTTGCGCAGGAGGTTTGCGAAAAGCTGGGGTTGCCGATGGGGCAGGCGCACATTACGAAGTTCTCCGACGGCGAAACGTATGTGCAGATCCTGGAAAACGTACGAGGCGCAGATGTGTTCATGATCCAGCCGACGTGCGACCCGGTGGACGAGCACCTGATGCAATTGCTGCTGCTGATCGATGCGCTGAAGCGCGCATCGGCCCGCCGCATCACAGTCGTGATTCCGTACTTCGGCTACGCGAGGCAGGACCGTAAGGACAAGCCACGCGTGCCGATCAGCTCGAAGCTGGTGGCCGACCTGCTGACGACCGCAGGAGCCGACCGGGCGCTGGTGGTGGACTTACACGCGCCGCAGATTCAGGGGTTCTTCAACATCCCGGTCGACCATCTGTTTGCCTCCCCGGTGCTGGTGGGACACTTCCGGGACTTGAACCTACCCGATCTCACGGTGGTTTCGCCGGATGCCGGCGGCGTGGAGCGTGCTCGCTTCTTCGCCAAGAAGATGGAATCGGCATTGGCCATTGTGGACAAGCGCCGCACAGGAATCAACGAGACCGAGGTAATGCACGTGATCGGTGATGTGGAAGGCCGGAGCTGCGTCATCCTGGACGACATTATCGATACCGCCGGAACGCTGGTGAAGACTTGCGAAGCGTTGCTGGGAGCCGAGGCGAGGCAGGTATATGCCTGCGCGACGCATCCTGTGCTATCGGGACCGGCGATCGAGAGGATTTCAAATTCGGGGTTGGTCAAAGTGGTTGTGACCAACACCATCCCGCTGACGGAGGCGGGGCGCAAGGAGCCCAAGATTGAGCAGTTGTCGATTGCGGGCCTGATCGCCGCTGCCATCGAGTCAATTCACGAAGAATCATCCGTCAGCAGATTGTTTGTGTAGAGGAAACGAATTTATGGCTACTGCAACAGAACAGAAGAACATCGAAACCAAACCGCGTCAGGGGGGCAACAAGAACGATGCCCGCCGTCTGCGCCGCGAAGGAATGATTCCGGCCGTGTTGTACGGAGCGGGATTGGAGCCGCTGACCATCTCCGTGGATCCCAAGCAGATGAAGCGCATCCTGGCCTCGGAGACTGGGCACAACAGCATTTTCGACCTGAGCGCGGGCGGCGACTCGGGCAAGGCGATGATCGTGGACTGGCAAGCTGATCCAATCAAGGGGCACTTGCTGCATGTTGACCTGAAGCGCATCGCGATGAACGTGAAGCTCGTCGTCAGCGTACCGGTGCATCTGAAAGGCGATGCCCCGGGCGTGAAGATGCAGGGCGGGATTCTCGAGCAGATGATGCGCGAGGTTGAAATTGAGTGTCTGCCGGCCGACATCCCGAGCCATATCGATGGCGATGTGAGCCAGTTGGTGTTCGGCCAGACGCTGCGCGTCAGCGATCTGCCGCACAGCGAGCAGATCAGGTTCGTGACGGACGAGAACCAGGCCATCGCGCACGTAACGGCGGTCAAGGAAGTTGTCACTGCAGCTCCTGCCGAGGGCGTGGAGGCTGCGGCGACTGCTGTTGAGCCGGAAGTCATCAAGAAGGGCAAGCAGGAAGCAGAAGGCGAAGCAGCCGAAGGTGGCGAGAAAGCCGAGAAGAAAGAGAAGAAGTAGGCGGCGTGAAACTGATTGTCGGGCTCGGCAACCCGGGCATCGAGTACCAGTTCACACCGCACAACCTCGGGTTTCTGGCGGTGGATCGCCTCGCCGAACAGTGTGGCGTGGTGGTGAACAACCGCCACTGCCATGCACAAACGGCGCGGGCACGCATCGGAAGCGAAGATGTCGTGCTGGCCAAGCCGGAAACCTACATGAACCTCAGCGGCATGTCGGTGCGCGAGTTGGTGGAAAAGTACGAAGCGCGGCCGGCCACCGATCTGGTGGTTTTGTACGACGAGTTGGATTTGCCGTTCGGTACCTTGCGGGTTCGTCCAAGAGGCCGCTCGGCGGGGCACAACGGCGTGGAGTCGGTAATCGGCGCCCTGGGAACGCAGGAGTTTCTGCGGATCCGTATGGGCGTTGCACCGGAACATCCGGTGGCCGACGGGGCCAAGTATGTGCTGTCGCAGTTCAAGAAGGGGCAGTATCCGGCAGTCGATCAGGTGCTGGATGCGTCGGTAGAGGCGGTGAAGGTGATTCTCGCCGAAGGCGTGCAAGCGGCGATGAACCGGTTCAACCGCAAGGCGGAAGAAGAAGCAGCGGGCGGCGAGTAGCAGACCGCCAGCGAGGTTCGAGAAATCAGTAGTTCGTTGGTCGGTGGCTTGGAATCAGCGGCCGATCGCCAGGAGAGAAACGAATGCAACGTATTTACGAATTGATGTTCATCGTGCGTCCCGACATGACGGAGGAAGATCAGGACAAGCTGATCGCCAACCTGGAAGGCCAGGTGGGTACGGCCGGCGGCACGGTGAAGAGCGTGGAACGCATGGGCAAGCGCCGCTTGGCGTATCTGGTGCGCAAGTTCCAGGACGGCATCTACGTGCTGATGACGCTGGAAGGCGACGGCACCATGGTGAAGGAAGTGGAGCGCCGATTGCGCGTCACCGAACCGGTGATCAAGTTCATTACCGTGCGCGTGGACGAAGAGCAGAAGCGCGGGGCCAAGATCAAGGCCATCCGCGACACGAAGGTGCGCGGCAAGGGGACACGGGCGCAGGAAGCGGCGGCGGCGGAAGCTGCGGCACCGGCAGCGGCGGCTGAGCCGGCGGAGTCGGCAGCGGCGACCGCGTAGAGCTTCGCCAATAACAGACATTGCGATTGAGGGCCGGCGAAGGCCCGAAGGAGAAACATGGCAGACGAGACAACGACGACAACGGGTCCAGCGGCGACGACGGAAGGCGGCAGTTCCGCGCCGCGCGCGGAAGGCGAGCGCGGGCAGCGCGGACCCCGTCCGGGCGGACGGTCAGGCAGTGGCGGAGCCGGAGGACGGGAAGGCGGGAGGAAGTTCTTCCGCCGCAAGAAAGTGTGCAAGTTCTGCGTCGAGAAGATCGACAGCGTGAACTACAAGGACGTGCGGCTGCTGGGGCAGTTCGTGGCGGAGTCAGGCAAGATCGTGCCGCGGCGACTGACAGGCGTTTGCACACCGCACCAGCGCCGCTTGGCCGATGCGATCAAGCAGGCGCGCAACATCGCGCTGCTGCCGTTTGCGAGTCGGTGAAACAGTCGCCAGTCGCCTGGGTGCGCGAGCGCCGAGTCCTACAGTGTGAGATAGCGCGACATCAACAAAGAGTTCATGGAGTTTGAGCGATGGAAGTCATCCTGAAAGAAGACGTCAACAAGCTGGGCCACCGGGGCGATGTGGTGAAGGTGGCGGAAGGCTACGGCCGCAACTATCTCATCCCGCACAAGCTGGCGATTGAGGCGACACCGGGCAACAAAGCGGTCATCGAGCAAATGAAGGCGGCAGCAGTGCGCAAATCGGCGAAGGAGAAGGGCAGCGCCGATGCGCTGGGCGCGCAACTCAGCGGCGTGGTGGTGGAGTTCACCCGCAAGTCGGGCGAGCACGACCAGCTGTTCGGCTCGGTGACATCGTCGGACATCGCGCATGAGCTGGAAAACAAGGGCTTCGCGATCGACCGCCGGAAAATCCTGCTGGACGTGCCGCTGAAGACCGTCGGTGAGTTCAACGTGCCAGTGAAGCTGCACCGCGAAGTGACGGTCAACATCAAAGCGGTGGTGAAGAAAGACGCTCCGGAAGAGCCGGTCGCGGCGCCCGCGCCGGCGGCGTCGGAAGAGGCGAGCGAGGAAGCTCCGGCGGAAGCGTAGTTCTCGCGTTTCCTGGCAACAAAGTCGAAAGGCTGGCGTTCGCGCCAGCCGTTTCTTTTTTAGGGAATTTCTGACTGAGGGTACCTCTCCCCGGCGCGGCGCACTGCGTTTGCTCGGCTCACTGCGCGCGAGCCGGCGGCGAGGCGGGCGCCACCGCGGCGGCTTATTTCTTATTTGAGAAGGACCGCCACGCCACAGCAGACGGGATGGGACACTCAGCTCGAAAGGGAAAGTCCCCTTTTGCCTGCCGCTAACAAGTGTGGCCGCCAGTTAGCGTCCGGCGAACATGGATTGCCCGTCAGCCGAGTCAGCCTTCGTACTTGAAGGAGAGCATAACGCGGGTGCGGTACTCGGCGATTTTTCCGTCCTCGACCTTCATGTCCATCTTGACGACTTCGGCGATGCGGAGGTCGCGCAAAGTCTTGGAAGCGGTCTCGATCGCGTTGCGGGCGGCGTCCTCCCAGGACTGCTTGCTGGTGCCGATGATCTCGACCACGTTGTAAACGCTTTCGCTGGATGCGGATTTCTTTGCCATAAGTGCCTCGTATTTTCTGCAGGTTGTTTCGGCGATAGGAATTGTGTGCCTTGCGGCGGGGGAATGCAAGAGCGAGATGGTTTTTTTTGCACGTCGTCTTCGACTGCGGGCAAGCCTTTGGCAGAACGGAGTGGTTAAGCTTGACTTGTACCGCGAGTTCCGCTCCCTTCGGTCGCTTTATCCGGGACCAAGACCAGTGGCGCGCGCCGAGGCGGGCTCGGGGATAATTCATACTTCGATTACCGCTGGCTTACGCCCGCGACGCACACAAATTCAGCCCCAAGGCTGACGATATTGGACACAGGGGCGTCGTCGTTCGGGTCGCTGAAAGCCCACCGAAGGGGCCCGAGCAGGACCGCTTGAAGGTGGACATCAGGTAACGCGCTATCATGAAAACGGGCTGTTATCTAAGGAAACAGCGATCCTGAGAAGCTGCTGCCATGCCGAAGCTATACACGCCAAAAGATGCCGCACAGGTTCTGGGCGTCAGCTATTCCTCGCTCAAGCAGTGGATCTACCACGGCAAGATTAAGAGCATTCAGACCACGGGCGGGCATCATCGCATTCCCGAGTCGGAAGTCGATCGCCTATTACCGCGGGTTCAGTCGTCAGGCGCTTTGGAGAAGCGCCGACGCACTTTCCGCCGCATCAGCGGACGCAATCAACTGATCGGGCGGATTACCGACATCAAAATCAGCGGCCTGATGGCGCAGGTCACCCTGTCCATCGGCGAGCAGCACATCAATTCCATCATCACGGCCGACGCGGTGCGTGAGTTACGCCTGAAGAAAGGCCAGATCGCCGCCGCCCTCATTAAGTCCACTGAAGTAATGATCATCCTGCCCGACTAAATCGTTTGACATTAGCGGTTTGATTCGATTTAATCGACTAGCTTCAACCGGAGGCGCATTTGCTGGGGGAGCGAGTGCGCACGCTCCGGTTTCGCGGCGTCTGCCGTTCACCGTGCCGGCGTCTTTCCAGCGACCACTGACGCCTGCAAGTTGCCCATTACCGACCAGAACCAGTACCCGTAACGATTGGAGCTAAATGTGTCGTTTTGCTGGCGCGTCCTGATGATCGCATTCGCACTCTCCTCGTTTTTTTCTATCTCCGGGTTAGCACAGGTCTCCGCGATTCTGTCGGGACGCGTTTCCGACCGCACCGGCGCAGTCGTCTCCGGCGCCATCGTCACCGCTGTCAGCAGCGAAACCGGCATGACGCGCGCGGCGTCCACCAACTCCGAAGGGCACTACGAACTTCTCGCGTTGCCCATCGGCCACTATCAGGTCAGCGCGAAGAAAAGCGGCTTTGCTGAAGAAGTGCGAACCGGCGTCACACTGGTCGTCGGCCAGGACGCGACCGTCGATTTCACCCTGAAAGTCGGGCAAGTCACCGAGCAGGTAAAGGTCGAATCAAACGCGATGCTGGTGAACGCCGCCACGCAGGACATCTCCGGCCTCGTAGGCGAGAAAGAAGTGAAGGTGCTTCCACTCAACGGCCGCAGCTACGATCTGCTGCTCACGCTCAACCCGGGCATCGTGAACTTCACGTCCGAGAAGACCGGCGGCATCGGCGTTTCCAATTCCACCACTGGCAACAACTTCTCCGTGTCGGGCAATCGACCGCAGCAGAACCTCTTCCTCCTTAACGGAGTCGAGTTTACCGGGGCTGCCGAGAACAACATGCAACCCGGCGGGCCGAGCCAGAACCTCCTCGGCGTCGAAGCGGTGCGCGAATTCAACTTGCTGCGCGACAACTACGGTGTGGAATACGGCAAGCGCCCCGGCGCGCAGGTCACCATCGTTACCCAGTCCGGTACCAACCAATTCCACGGCTCGGCGTACGAATTCCTGCGGAACAATGCGCTCGACGCTCCCAACTACTTTGACCAGGGATCCGCCCCGCCGTTCCAGCGCAACCAGTTTGGCGGAGCCGTCGGAGGCCCTGTCCAGGAAGACAAAACCTTCTTCTTCACCAACTTTGAGGCCTATATTCAAAACCTCCACCAAACCTCGGTAGCCTTCGTGCCCGACCTCGCATCGCGCGCCGCGGCTGTGCCGTCGGTCCAGCCACTGCTGAACCTCTGGCCCACGCCAGCCGCCGATGTCCCTGACTTCAACGGAATCGCTCAGGTCTATAGCAGCCCATTGCAGACCATCCGCGAGTACTTCGGCAATGCGCGCGTCGATCACATCTTCTCGCCCAAAGATAGCCTCTCCGCCGCTTACACCATCGACAATGGCAGCGACTTCACGCCGACTTACTTCAACCCCTACAGCACCGACGTCTTGAGCTTGCAGGAGCAGGTGCTCACCATCGAAGAGACGCACGTCTTTTCTCCGACTCTGCTCAACACCGCACGCTTCGGATTCTCGCGCGCAGGATACTACTTCAATGGAGAACCCACTCCCGGCACGCCAGCCGCCAGCGTCCCCGGCTTCCTCGTCGGCCACCAGGTCGGCGCGGTTGTCGTTGGCGGCAGCGCGGCGTCGAACCCGCAGGCGCAAATCGGACTGGCCGGCAGCAACAACGGCAGCAACCTGCACCTGGCGCGCAACCTCTTCACCTACGAAGACCGCGTCGGTTGGACGAAAGGGAAGCACCAGCTCGACTTCGGCGTGTGGCTGCAGCAGTTCCAGAGCAACGAGATCATCGCGCTTAGTCAGTATGGCCAGGCTACCTTTACCAGCCTGCAAACATTCCTCACTGGCGTCACTTCCAGTTTCCTTTACGATCCCGCGCCCACCGAAATGAACTGGCGCTCATTCTTCGGCGCGTATTACGCGCAAGACACGATCCGCCTTTCGCCGCAATGGACCGTATCGCTTGGATTCCGCGGCGAATTCTCCACCGGATGGAACGAGGCCCACTGCCGCGCCGCCAACTACACCTTCACCAACGGCGTGATTTCCAATCAACCGCACATCGGTTGCGGGGCCTTCACCGAGAACAACGCGAAGTTTCTGCCGCAACCCCGCGTCGGCGTCGCCTGGAACAGATACCCCGGCAGCACCGTCGTCCGCGCCGGATTCGGCATGTACAACGAATTGCAGGACGCGCTTGGCTACCGCATGGATCAGAACGCGCCCTTCAACCCGGTGTACAGCATCGCCAACCTGCAAGTCTCCAAGCTTCCCATCAATCCCGCCGCGCCGGTTCCGTCCAACGCGCTGCTGGTGCCAGGAGGCGTGCAGCCCGACCTTAAGATGCCGACGCTCCTCTCGTGGACGTTGGGCATCGAGCAGCAACTCAGGCCTACCACGACGCTCTCGCTGCGCTACGTCGGTTCCCACGGTTATCACGAAATCGTTGGAGTTGACGCCAACACGCCGTTTCCCACCATTTGCCCGGCCTCGCCCTGCCCGTCCATTTATCCCCGCAACTTCCCGGCTGGACTGGCGGGCACGCCCGTCCCTGCCGGGTCGTACTACATCAAGGCTGGCACTCCGCGCGCCAATCCCACCATCGCCAATACCTGGACATGGTTCGGCTGGGGCACCAGCCTTTACAATGCGCTGCAAGTCGATGTGAATCGCCGCTTCACCAACGGGCTCTCATTCCGCGGCGTTTATACCTGGTCCAAGGCGCTCGACGACGGCGACTCCGTCAACGGCACGACCGCAGGCAACGCGCCAGGCCTCATTTCCAATCCCTATGACATTCGCGCTGATTGGGGCCCGGCGACCTACGATGCACGCAATATCGGCGTTATTAGTGTGGTTTACGATCTGCCATTTGGGCAAGGAAAGCGCGATGCCGCAAGCCTCACCGGCATCGGCAATGTTCTCGCCAGCGGATGGTCCGTGGACAGCATCGTCACCCTGCAAAGCGGATTCCCGTTCACCGCCCAGCTCAGCTATAACCCGTCCAACGATGGCGACACCCGCAATCCCGTGCGCTCGTTCAACAACCCAGGTTTCACAGGCGACGCCATCATCGGCTCGGTCAACCGGTGGTACGACCCCGCCGTCTTCTTGCAACCGCCGGCGAATAGCGGCTTCTGGGGCAATGCCAGGCGCGACGGCCTCACCGGTCCCGGTCTGGCCACGTGGGATTTCTCGGTCATCAAGAACACGCAACTGCATGAGCGCCTCAGTCTGCAGTTTCGCGCCGAAATCTTCAACTTGCTGAATCGCGCCAACTTCAACACGCCCAGCCTGATTACGTTCACGCCCTCGGGGGTGTCGGGTTCGGCCGGCGTCATTACGTCAACGTCAACCACCGCCCGTCAGGTGCAATTCGCCCTGAAGCTGCTCTGGTAGCAAGCACGCAGGGGATGGGACGTCCATCGGCAAGGCTCCCGAACCGTTAAGGCCTCGCCAACTGCAAGTCGGCCGAACTTATTGACACGCAATGACGTACGATGGATACAGAGGAGAGGTGCGCCAGTGTAGTGGCGAGGCATCGCCGAGGCTGGCAACTCGTCCCAGGTAACTTTTAGGGCCGCTCACGGACGTGGGGGGTAGCCGTCCAACTAATTGCAGGCTCGAAGATTGGGCTGCGATACGGGAGACGGGCGAGAACCACGATGGCGGCCGAAACGGTAGCAACAGCTCTCACGGTCAGCCCAGGTCTCGGGCTGGTCGGCATACCGCGGGGAGCGAGTGCAGTACCGGTGAGCACTCCCTCCGAGCGACGAGGCACAGCGGAGCGGACCCAGGGCCGAATGAATGACGCGGAGCTGATCCGAGAAGCCCAGCGCGGCAACCAAGCTGCGTTCGAGGAATTGGTGCGTCAGTACGACGGGCCAGTTCTGCGGTTGGCTTACCACATGACTCGCTCCGAGCAGGATGCGCAGGACATCTACCAGGAAGCTTTCCTGAAGGCGTACCGCAATATTGGAAGTTTCCGCTTCGAATGCTCGTTTTACACCTGGATTTATCGCATCGTCACGAACCTGTGCCTCGACCAACTGCGGAAGAGGCAGGTGCGGAAGGAAGATTCGGGCATCGTGACGGATTCCGAGGGCGAGACGTTCGACATGCTCGACCAGGTAGCGGATGTGAGGCCGGGAGCAAGTCCGGAGAAAGATTTGATGCGGCGGGAGCTGGGGAACCGGATTGCGAAGGCGCTGGAGAGATTAACGCCGCGCGAGCGGATGGTGTTTGAGATGAAGCACTATCAGGGGCTCAAGCTGCGGACGATTGGCGAGATTTTGAATACGACGGAAGAGACAGCGAAGAATACGCTGTTTCGCGGGACACAGAAGTTACGGGCGGCACTGAAGGACGCGCGGTGACGAGCTCCCACCCGTTCGCCAAAAGAGGGCGAAAGGACGGGGCACCCGCTGAGAGTTGAAGGAAGCACTTATGAATTGTGATTGGGTACGACAAAACATCACGCTGTATTTGTACGGCGAGCTGGCGGATGACGCGCAGCATGAGCTGGAGCAGCATGTAGTACGCTGTACGGCTTGTGGGCAAGAGCTGGCCGAACAGCAGGCGTTTCAGACGCAGATGAATGCGCTGCCGGTGGAGGAGCCGTCGGCGAGCTTTTTGGCGGCGGCGCGGATGCGCCTGCAAGAGGCGCTGGAACAGGAAAATCCGCGGCGGGCGTGGTATCAGAAGCTGGCGTTCGATCCGACGGCGTGGCTGCGGCAGGTAAGGTTCTCGCCGGCGCTGGCGATGGTGATCTTCATGGTGGGTTTCGGCGGCGGACTGGGCGCGATGTACAAGGCGATCGGCGGGCACGTGGTGGCGCCGCCGAAGGCGGAGAATGTACAGGAAGCGGCGATGATCGGCGGGATAACGTCGGTGGAAAAAGATCCGGCCACGAACACGGTGAAAGTGCAATATGACCGGCTGACACCGGGTTCGGTGCAGGGGACGTTGAGCGATCCGAAGGTGCAGGACCTTTTGGTATATGCGGCGAAGAGTAACGAGAATTCGGGCGTGCGGTTGAATTCCGTCGATGCGCTGGTGGACAAGACGGACGATCCTAGAGTCCGCGAGACGCTGACATATGCGCTGCGTTATGACAGCAATCCGGGGGTGCGGCTGCACTCGCTGGAAGGGCTGGCGAATTTTGTGAAGGAAGATATTCGAGTGCGGAATGCGGTGCTGGAAGCGTTGCTGAATGACAGCAACCTGGGCGTGCGGAGTGGAGCGTTGCATGCGCTGGAACCAGTGAAGGCCGACAGCAGCGTGCGAATGGCGCTGGAACAGCTGGCGAAGGAGGATCCGAGCGACTTCATTCGCACGGAGTCGAAGCGGGTACTGGCTTCGATGCCGACGGTGTATTGAAGAACTTGATGACTCCGGGGAACCAACTGAGCGCAGTGAGCGCACGGCGATGGAGGATTCTGGCCGCGTTCGCTCTGGGAGTGTTGACAACGCCGCTGGTGGCGCAGTCGTCGCGAGTTTATCGCGATGGCAACATGTGGGTGGAGGAGTCGACGGGCTCGCTGCCCGCGGGGCACGAGTTTCGAGCGCAGACGGATATCGGCTCGCTGCAGGTGCGGGGCACGGCATCACAAGTGACGTACGTCGTGCGCAAGCGTTGCACGGCAGATTCGGAACAGGCGGCGCGGAAGCAGTTTGAGCAGTTACGCGTGACCGCGAGCAAAGTGGGCGACGCCGTAGTGCTGGAGGGCCGGGTACTGGGACGAAACATCAACCGGCTGGTAGCGGATTTTACAGTGCAGATCCCGCGACTGACGCAGGTTGTTAAAGCCGAGACCAAGGGCGGAGCGCTGGCGCTGAGTTCGATTCAAGGCACGGTGTTCGGATCGACTGGAGGCGGCGCGGTAGAGCTCGATGACATGGGCGGGCTGACGAAAGTGGTCAGCGGCGGCGGCTCGATGCAAGCGGGCAGCGTCAATTCGGATTTGTACCTTCAGAGCGGCGGCGGGATGGTGTCAGTCGAGAGGGTGACGGGCCGCTTGTTTGTGAGAACCGGCGGCGGCAAGGTACACATTGGGACATCGGGGCCGGCAAGGATTGACACGGGCGCCGGCAACATCGAAGTCAACAAATGTACGGGAGAGTTATGGGCGAACTCCGGCGGCGGGAGCTTGTACTTCGGCGATGTCTCCGGCGACGTCACGGCAGAAACCGGTGGCGGCAGCGTGAAGTTGGGGAGCGCGCAGGGTTATGTGAAGGTCATTACCGGCGGGGGCTCGGTGGAGCTATGGAAGGTCGAACAGGGCGCACACGTGGAGACGGGAACAGGAGCGATTACGGTGCAGTTTGTGGGCGGACGCGGGCAGTTCCATGAGTCCTATCTGCACACTGCGCAAGGTAATGTTGTGGTGTATCTGCCGCGCGATTTGGGAGTGAATGTCCATGCCTCGACAGAGATGGCGACCGGATCGGGGGTCAAGACTGAGTTTCCGGGATTAGCCATCAATACAGAGGGCAGCCAGTACGGTCCCAAGCTGATGTTTGCGGAGGGACAGTTGAACGGCGGCGGGCCGGCTTTGCGGGTCCGTACGACGATTGGGCAGATTGATATCAGGCGGACACAGTAGTGAAGTTGTAGAGGTGTGCAATGCGGAGAGTATCGAATCGAGGCATGACGGCTATGCTGGCGGTTGCAATGCTGGCGATGGCGCTGCCGGCGCTGGGCGGCGACCATAGCAGCGCGTACCTTGGCGTGATTGTTGAGAAGGTTTCGCCATCGACCGCGTCGGCGCTACATTTGTCGGGCGGCACGGCCATTACGAACGTGGACCAGGACGGGCCGGCATGCCACGCCGGACTGAAGCAGGGAGACATTGTAACGGCGTTCAACGGCAATTCCGTGAGTGGGCCGGAAGAACTTGCCAGCATGATCCAAAGCAGTGGCCCCGGCTCCACGGCAACGTTGACGGTGTGGCGGGATGGACACAGCCAAGAGATGAAGGTGAAGCTTGGCTCGTGGCCGCGGCTGGCGGTGGCGCCGCTGCCTCCCGACCCTCCCCGGGGGACGTTGAGCGCGGCAGGCACGATGCCCCCAATGCCGCCGGTGCCGATGGTGCCTGACGTGGAAATTCGCAGCTACATGCCAATGCTGGCAAGAAGCGGCATTGTGGTAGAGCCGCTAAGTCCGCAGCTTTGTGATTTCTTCGGAGTGCCGACGAACCAAGGCGTGCTGGTGCGGACAGTGGAAAAAGGCGGACCGGGTGCGGCGGCTGGGCTGAAGGCCGGCGACGTGATCGTGAAGGTAAACAACGAACCAATTCACGACATGCAGGACTGGAAACGGGCGTTGCGCGCCAAAGACGGCAAGCTGACGCTGGCCATCTTCCGCGATAAAAGAACACAAACGCTGCAGATGAAGCTGCCAGAAAATTCGTCGAAGCTGGAAGACGGCGACTGGAATAATTTCGGAGTCGACATGCAGGCGTTCTCGGACGAGATGGCGATGTTACGCCCCGAGATCGAGGGGAACGCGCGGGAGTGGGCAGAGATGGCCAAGCTCGACCAAAAGCAGATCGACGAAATCCAACGCCGGGCCGAGGAAGCGGTGCGCAGCGTGACACCGGAAATGAAGAGGCAGGCAGAAGAGTGGAGCAAGCAGGCTGCGCAAATGAAGGTGCAGTCAGAAGAATTTCGCAAGCAGGTTGAGCAGATGAAGCCGGAGTGGGAGCGACAGGCGGGCGAGATGGCAGAGAGCATGAAGCCGAACGCCAAGCAAGTGACTGACATGTCGCGTGAGATTCAGCTCCAGGTGAAGAAACTCCAGCCGGAAATTGAGAAACAGATGAAGGAGTTCCAGAAGCAGTGGCAAGAACAACAGCCGGAATTCCAGCAGCAGATGGAACAGTTCGAGAAGCAGATGCGGGAGTGGCAGCGGAACTTCGACTTCAGTTTTCCGAAAGAGATGTAGCCAGACAAAGATGTGAGGAAGCGCACAGAGGGAGCCTAGAGGCTCCCCTTTTTAGCACTTGGGACTGTAGCGCTTGCGCGCGAGTCGGATCGCCAGTTCGATGAGGCCATACAGGACGACGCAAAGCCAGGCGAGGACCAGCAGGCCGCAGTCGAGACGGAAGGGTTGATGCTGGGCGGCGGGCGGAAGGTACGGTAGGAGCACGAAATAGTAGAGGAGTGCCCCGATTAGAACGGCGGCGAATTGTTTGAGGAGGCGCTGAAACATGAATATCACCGTCGTTTGCCGAGAGGTGGGAGAAGCGAATGCACTGACCGTCAAAAGCGGCGAGCCATTGCAATTGACAGAGACCGAGGGACCCAACGCGACGCTGAGAGGCGCGAGGCTCCTGTGAGTAGGACGGATTATTGGCTCTTTGTACCGGCGGCAAACGGCCTAACCTCGGCCAAGAGACCTTTTGTGTCCGCTTTCGACAAGGCGTCGAATCTCTGTAGTATGTCACGCACAACTCCAAGATTGGATGTTAGCGCCCGGGCAGCCTTATATGCCGCTTTGGCGAGTTGTATCTGTTCGGGTTGTCGGCATAAAACCAAGCCGCACAAGGAGAGGCCTTGAATATCGAGCGCGGCATACCGATTCGGCGTGAGGTCGATCAGTTGGGAAGCGTGGTTGGACGCCGCAGAGAATGCAGCAGCGGCGGAGTTCAGGTCACCTTGACGAACTGCCACCACGCCCAGCACAGCTAACGCACGGTGATTGCTCAGAAATATGTCGTATTTACACGCTGCATCTGCCATCTCGCGAGCTAAGGAAAGGTTGTTGAGATGGAGATTGACCCAGGCGAGGCTCTCCCTCGCTGCCTTGGAGACGATTGGGAGGCCAATTTCATCTGCAATTTCGATCGCCCGCCGATGCTCCACAGCCGCATCTTCGAAGGCACCCAGGGACATTCGCAGATCGCCCAAGCTGGAAGACAATGCCGCCTCGACCATGCGATAGCCTATGCGTTGCGCGGTGCACAGCGCGTCCCCGAAGCAACGCACGGCGTCGTCGGTTTGGCCTAGATCCTTGTAGCATTCGCCAAGGTTTTGCAGGTCCAAGGACTCATTTTCGGCATCTTGTAACTCCCGATCGATGGCCAGAGCCCGCAGGTAAAATTCGAGGCTTCTGTTTTGGTCACCGAGTTCTGAATACAGAGTTCCGAGATTACCGAGAGCGGTGGACTCGCCGCTTCGATTTCCGACTGCATTCTTTATTGCCAGACCACGCTGGTAGTAATCGATGGCACGAGCATTCTGTCCCAGGTCGCCGAAGCACATTCCGAGGTTGTTGAGCCAGGTACCTTCATTATCCCTGTCGGCACGGCTCTGAGCGAGTTGCAAAGCCTGTTCGTAAAGCGTGATTGCCTTCCGAATTTCTCCCATACGGGAATAAGCCGTTGCCAGGTTCCCCGCGCTGCTCTCCACCAGAACAGGGTCGCTAAGATGACCCTGCAAGCGCTCGTGAAGTTCGCTCATCAGGCGGAAGTGCCCCCACAAATGCAGGTAGTCGAAATCGAATTCCAGCAGGAGCATCGCAGCAGTGTCATAGTCCGATCCCTCACACCGGAGTTCGAATTCGGAGAGCTGCGCAGCCAGGTCGTCTAGCGTCTTCCAGGCTTCACGTGGTTTACGAGAGAGCCTGAACCACTCGGCTGCACGGTGACGCAACGCAAAACGGGTTAGGGGCGGGGATTCTTCGTCCCGGTCGTCAGGCGTGCCCTCAGGAATGCGACCGAGCGCGAAGTCCCGGTCGATTTGATGCAGGTAGTACCTCCCTGCATCCCTTCGCACGAATTGCATATTCAGCAAGCGGCCAAGCACCCGACCGCTGTCGATCCCGGGAACGTACGGCTGGAGCAGGTAATCCACGGCCCCCGGAGGCACCGGGTAACGGAAGACAGCCAGCGCCTGCATAACTCGTTGGGCGGTGGGATCGAGGCGGCTGAATGCTTCGCCAACCAATACCTCCACGACCTTCTCGGGAAGCAGCTTGTCTGTGTTTTCGAGAATCTCCTGCAACGACGTGCTACGGTCGGCCGATAGGATCCCGAAAAGGTGTTCGAGGGCGCGAGGATATCCCAGGGTGCGTTCGCGAGCCTTAGCCAGGAGAGCATCTGGTGCTTTCTGCAATCCCACCTTGCCGTCAACGTCCATGGACCTCAGGATGTTTTCGGCAAATGGGTGGTCCAATCCTGCATCGAGGTCAAGTCGTCGTTGCAATCCGGGCTGAACTTGTGCCAGGTCGCCGGGCGCGACCCGGGTGGTAATGACGAGCTTCAACCCGTGGGGAGGAATTTCCAAGAACGCACGCAGGGCCTCGTTCAATTCGGCGTCCCGAATGACACCGGTATCGACCGAGAGCATGTCTTCGAAGTTATCTAAGAGCACCACTGTGCGTCCGCTTGGAAATGCCCCAGCCAGCGCCTCCATCAGTGCACGCACCGGAGTCTGCGGGTTTTTATATAGCGCGTCCAGTTGTCTGACGATTTCATCGGGGAGCAGTTTGGTCAGCCCGGCATACAAGTCGGGAACAGTCGTTCGGTGAAATGACCGCGCTGCGCTCAAGTAGACGATGCCGTCCACAGTCAGTGGTCCGCCGTCGTCGGGAAGTTGCCCACCTTCCAGTGAGCGTAACAGCCTGCAGACCATGGCAGTCTTGCCTACTCCTCCTCTCCCAACTACGGTCATGAGGCGCAACGATTCGTCTTTGAGAAAAGCGCCGATCTGAGCGGACTCAAAGTGTCGGTCCTGGAACCAGGTTGGGGCGATCATTGGAATCGGATTGATGAACCTACTTGTGGCAATCCCAGCGACGGGCTTGACCGGTTGACGCTCTCCTTCCAAGACAGCCTCGACTCTGTTGCTGACTTGCTTGGCCACTGCTTCGGGATTGTCGATGACCTTCTGCTGCTGAACAATCTGCCGCTTCAGCTCATCGATCTCCTCTTGGATAAGCGCTTGCTGGTCAGGCTCGGCCCGAGGGAGGTCGCGCTCGGCATCGGCAAGCCTGTGTTTCAATGCCAGGAGCTGTCCTTGAGGCGAGTCCAACCACGAGAGATGGTTTCGCAACCGAGCTATGGCTGTTTCAAAGTCCCCCGTAAAGTTGACGTATTCGCGGGAACCTAAACCGAAGGGCAACTCGGCGTCTCGATGACGCAGGAGAGGTATCACCGGCTTTTTGTAGCGCACTGCTCGAACCCACTCGTTCTTGCAGACTGATTCCGGGCGCACACTGTCAGGCGTCATCACAAACAACAATCCCTTACACGCCCTAATCGCCTCGACTATTTGTTCATCCCAGTCGTCGCCCGGGTGAAGCTGCCGCTTGTCTAACCACACAGGGAGAGGAGGGGGGCCCGCGACAAGCGTATCCGTCAGACGGACGGCAAAGTCTTTGCCGTCAACTGATGAGTAGCTAAGGAAGAAAAACTCCGACATTCATAACCCCCTCGGCGTAGTTGTCGGTAACATTAGACACTTGTAGCACCTTTCTTGTTTATTGCAAGAAAGTCTGTCGAGGCGGCGACGCGTCGGTCTTAAACCGGTGCGCATTGGATACTCCGTCGTACGCCATCGCGCTGCAATAGAATATTGCGATTTTCACTTCGCGTACTCCATGAGAGCATCCTAAGTCGTGCGGAAATACAGGTGTTGTTTGAGCGACGGAAACACAATGGCCAAGGTCGCTGACACGTCAACACGTGCCACTCGCCTCTGAGTTACCATCGCACTGTGCTCGACCTGAACACGAACGTGCAATATGTAAAAGGCATTGGGCCGAAGATTGCCGATGTGCTCAAGGAAAAAGGCATCACGACGGTCGAAGACCTGCTGTACTACCTGCCGTTTCGCTACGAGGACCGGCTGAATCCGCGAGGTATCGGAGAGTTGCGCGCGGGGGAGATGGCGAGCGTGATCGCCGAGGTGCGCACGTCGGGGCTGTTTCGCACACGACGGATGCCGCTGTTTGAGATGACAGCCGGGCAGGGACGCGACACCGTCAAGTGCATCTGGTTCAACGCCACGTATCTGAAAGACAAGTTCCGGCCCGGGCAGATCGTGTCGTTGTACGGGAAGGTGGAAGAGTCGAGCTTTGGGCCGGCGCGGTTGCAGATCATGCAACCCCAGTTTGAGATTCTGCATGATCCCATAGAAGACGGTACGGCGGGAACCGAGGAGGAGCGCAAGTGGCAGACGCTGGAGACCGGTCGCATCGTTCCAATTTATGAGTCGGCGGGCAAAGGCAGGCTAACGGCGCGGTGGTTCCGGCGAGTGATTCACGGGATGTTGGAGCGGCTGGAAGGCGAGTTGCCGGACGCGATTCCGCGCGTGGTGCGCGGACAGATGGGGCTGATCGACAGAAAGGCGGCGTTCTGGCAGGCGCACTGGCCGGAGGTTGGCGAGAGTCTGGCGAAGCTGCAGTCGGCGCGCACACCAGCGTTGTTCCGGCTGATCTTCGAGGAGCTGTTCTTTTTGGAGTTGGGGCTTGAGCTGAAACGACGCAAGATGCGGTCGCAGACGGGCGTGAGTTTCCAGATCAACGATGACATGCGAGCGGCGGTGAAGCGAATACTTCCGTTTCATCCGACGGCGGCGCAGAAGCGGGTGTTGAAACAGATCGTGGACGACATGCGCGAACCGGCGCCAATGCGCCGGCTGCTGCAGGGGGACGTAGGATCGGGCAAGACAATCGTTGCGTTTCAGGCGGCGGTGATCGCCATCGAGAACGGCCATCAGGTGGCGCTGATGGCTCCGACGGAGATTCTGGCGACACAGCATTATTTGTCGGCCCGTCGGATTCTGGAGAAGGCGGGGTATCGCATCGTGTTGCTGACTGGCTCGCAGAAAGCGGGACACAAGAACCATGTGCGGCGGCATATCGCGCAGGGAAATGCACAACTGATAATCGGAACGCACGCGCTGATCCAGGAATCGGTGGAATTCGACAACCTAGGGCTGGTGATTGTGGACGAGCAGCACCGGTTCGGCGTGATGCAGCGCTTCAAGCTGATGAAGAAACCAGGGGCGGCGGAACCAGACGTGTTGGTGATGACGGCGACGCCGATTCCGCGAACGCTGGCGTTGACGCTGTATGGCGACCTGGAGACGAGTGTGCTGGACGAGCTGCCGCCGGGGCGCGCGGCGATCAAGACGCGGCGGATTGGAGATGATCGGGCAGATGAAGTATGGGATTTCGTGCGCAAGCAGGTGAAGCTGGGACGACAGGCGTATGTGGTGTATCCAGTGATCGAAGAGGGCGCGCAGGAAAGTGAACTCAAGGCGGCGGTAAAGATGTTCGAACAATTGCGGAGCCGTGAGTTTGCCAGTTTGCACGTCGGCCTGCTTCACGGGAGGATGAGCGCTGAAGAGAAAGATGCGATGATGGCGGCGTTTCAGAGGGGCGATATCGATGTGCTGGTGTCAACAACGGTGATCGAGGTCGGCGTGGATGTGCCGAACGCGACGGTGATGGTCGTGGAGCACGCGGAGCGGTTTGGCTTGTCGCAGATGCATCAGTTACGCGGACGGATAGGGCGGGGGGCTTCGCAGTCGTATTGCGTGCTGATGACGGGCGGGAAGGTCTCTCCGGAAGCGGAAGAACGATTGGATGCAATGGTCCGGACACAGAACGGATTCGAGATTGCCGAGCTCGATTTGCAGCAACGCGGGCCGGGAGAGTTTTTCGGTACGAAGCAAGCGGGCATGCCGGATTTTCGCGTGGCGAACCTGCTGCGCGATCGTGATGTGCTGGAGATGGCGCGGAAGCAGGCGCGGTGCGTGCTGGCGGACCTGAATGAGCAGGTTTCGCAGCAGGAGATTGCAAACGCAGTGATGCACTTGCGGAGCCATTGGAACCGGCGGTATGGGTTGGTGGAAGTTGGGTGAAGGGAGATGAGGGTGGATCGCGGCTAGTGGGCAGCGATTGAAGGGGATGCGATGAAATTGGAGGGAGGAGCAAATTCGGAGCTGTTCCGACTGCTGCCGGCGGTGGACGAGTTGCTGCGACGGAAGGGGGTGAGGGCGCTCGTGTCGCAGTACGGTCATGAGGCGGTGCTGCAACATTTGCGCCGGTACGTAGGAGATGTACGGTCGCGGATTTCGCGGGGCGACTTGAGGGAATCGGAGGTCGCAGCGGCGGTGGAGGCGGCCCCACGCGAAGTCGAGCGGCGCTTGAAGGCGGAGATGGCCTATTCGTTGCGTCCTGCGATCAATGCGACCGGAGTGATTCTGCACACGAACCTGGGACGAGCTCCGCTGAGTGAAGATGCGCTGCGACATGTTACTGAGATTGCGCAGGGGTATTCCAACATCGAGATGGACCTCGCGACGGGGGAGCGGGGCGAACGCGATGTGCATGTGAGCCGGCTGTTCGCGAAGTTATTGGAATCCCACATATCCCAAAATCAGGGATATGTGGGCCACCCAGGTGAGATTGCGGCGATTGTAGTCAACAACAACGCTGCGGCGGTGCTGCTGACGCTGAACGCGCTGGCAGAGGGTGGAGAAGTTATTGTGTCGCGCGGCGAGCTGGTGGAGATCGGCGGATCGTTCCGCATTCCGGATGTGATGGCGAAGTCGGGCGCGGTGCTGCGCGAGGTAGGGACGACGAACCGCACGCGGATTGGCGACTACGAGCAGGCGATCAACGAGAAGACAAAGCTGCTGCTGCGAGTACATCGCTCGAACTTCGAGATCACGGGATTTACGGAGCAGCCGTCGCTGCAGGAGTTGGCGGGATTGGCACACGCGCGAGGGATTCCGCTGATGGAGGATTTGGGGAGCGGAGACATCTTCGACTTGCGGACGGTAGGCGTGCACGGCGAGCCGACGATTGCGGCGAGTCTGCGGGCGGGTGTGGACATTTTGACGTTCAGCGGCGACAAGCTGCTGGGCGGTCCGCAGGCGGGGCTGATCTTAGGCGCCCCGGAGCTGGTGGCGAAGGTGAGGAAGAATCCTCTGTTTCGCGCGCTGCGGGTGGACAAGATGTTTTACGCCGCGTTGGAGGCGACGCTGCTGACGTATCTGCGGGAGGATTACGACTCGATCCCGGCGCTGCGGATGATGCGGCTGACGGAGGAGCAGATCGGCGAGCGCACGGAACGCATGATGCGCAAGCTGCACATCAGCACGCCGAAGCTGAATGTAGAGGTGGTGGCGACGCGGTCGGTGATTGGCGGCGGGTCGGCTCCGGGAGCGACCCTGCCGAGTCGGGCGGTGGCGGTGTCGTCGGCGGAGATGGGTGCGGATGAGATTGCGCGGCGGCTGCGCGAGTGGGAGACGCCGATTATCGCGCGGGTGGAAGACGGCAAGGTATTGCTGGATCTGCGCACGGCGGAGCCGGAACAAGATCAGGTTGTGTTGAGGGCGGTCGTGGGGATAGCGACTAGTAATTGGTAACTAGCTTCCGTCGGCCTGCGGCTAATGTCGGGCGACGGGCTTGATAGACCACAGGCACCCGGCAAAGCACCCATATATCCCAAAATCGGGGATATGTGGGCCACCATTCCGGGACACCCGACGAGTGCACTCTAGGTGTTGTGATGTCGGTGTGAGTCTTGGGGATGTCGCCGTAGGGTGAAGGCCGGAAGTGCGATGTGACCTCCGGCCTGAAAGGGTTTAGGCAAACCGCTGACCATGTGTTTTCTTCCAAAATTGGGCTGCAACTGCGATGGCTGTTAGCCCGGCAAGAATCAGCATGGATTCTGTACTAGGCGAGCGATGGAGTCGGCCTATGGGAAGGAACGAAACAGCAATACCACAGGCCAGCGCGATGGAGTTACTTTGCAGGTGTTGCGCTCTGGTTTGGGGGCCAAACCAAGTGTCTTTCGCTGCGGTGGGCTGAGGTTGTGGCTTTCCTCGGCTACTAACAACTCCCACAATCACCGCGGCAATGACCAGGCACAGCGTCAGGACCAACACACCTGGGGTTGGTTGACGGATCAGCAGCCCACCCAAGAAAAGGCAAGCTAGTGCAAGGCGAGAGAGACTGGGTGTCAATGGTGTGTACTTCATGGTGATTACCTATTCTTCGCACATTGTAGCAATTTCACCGATCACAATCCCGCTGATGGTGAACGCAGCACCCACGAGCGCCAGTTCTGGGGCTGCAGGTCCTACCAGTACGGACAACGACATCGCCAAGGTACCGGCATTTGTAAAGGCTGCACCGATTTGGGTTAGACCAGCCGGGTCTCCGAGGTACTGGCAAACGCCATTGGATGCGATTGTGATGTTGGACGTTGTCTGGTCGGCAAAGGCGGCGAGGTTGTCCAAAGCGCCAGTGTTAGGCAGTTGCATGATCCGGCTTTCGAGGGTTGGGAGGTTGGGATTATTTGCCAGATGCGTTCCGTAGTACACAAGCTGCGCCGCAAAGTTCGGGTCCAGTCCATTTTGGGTTGCGGTGTTTTGAGCATAGGCAACTTGCGCTGGGGTTGCTCGGTTGTAGAGATACGGAGCTATGCCTTGGATCCGTAGGCAATCGTTGATCTGCGTCTGAGCCAGGGACAGGTGGGCCGTAAGTTGGGACCTGAGTGAAATCAAGTTCGCCCAGAGTGCCGGTGTGATGGTGCGGTCTAGCACGGCACGGTAAATGCTCACATGGGCGGCGTTGGTGCTATTAGCCAAGCTCTGGTTCAGTTGGAGGTACTGCGGGTAGTAGCAGTTGGGCCAGATGCCGACCATACCTGTGTCCCGACAACTCGGTCCGGTCGTGCAGGCGGGAGAGATCCCCAGACTCTTGCCATTGGTCACTCCGTCTGTGCATACATTTGGATTCCGATTTTGAGCAAGCAGCCTTGTTGCACATGCGCCGCCAGCGATGAGGGCGCTCTTCTTTAGCAATTCTCTGCGATCCGTAACTTCGTCTTCCTTTCAGCGATCGCTCAGGTCTTACCCGCTGAAGCTGGGTGCTTGCAGGTTGCACCTTTCAGGGGGGGGTAGGAAAGGCTCCTAGGTGCCGAAGCGCACGATTTTCACCGCATTTGCCCAAATCGGAAATACCAAAGCAAGTAAAGCAAAGGAAGCCGGAGATATGCGAAGAAGGCGTTGCAGGTAGGTTTGCGTTCCGAATCTCGTAGCCGTTATTCTCGAAGTTCGCCTATGAAACAAGCTGTTTTCCGCGAGAAGAACAAGGGATATTACCGTGTGCTGCACACGCCGATCTGGATCTGGGTGTTCTGGATTCTGCCGGGGTGGCCGCTGACCTATGACCTCTACACGCATGGGCCGGATCGGCGGCATTGGATCTGGCTGGCGATCGTGACGGCGTTTGTGGTTTGGCGCGGATGGCTGGGGCGCGTGCCGGGTTGCGAGCAGCGTCCGTACATTCACTATTACGGCGTGCATCAGCCAAACCTCTGGTACCGCGTGGTGTGCTACACGGCGGCGTGGATCGACATCCTGGTGCCTTTCACTTTGAACCTCATCGGCATGGCGGTGGCGTCTGTGACTGGCGAATGGATGCTGAAGCAGTTGTACCAGTATGCGTACTATCCACTGGCAGTGATGGTCGTTTTGGGAACGGTGTTGAACCTTACGCCGCGGGCGAAGCGTGATTGTTTCGGCGAGGGCGCAGAACGGGCTTGGTTCTATGTCGCCATCTGGACAGTAGTTCCGACGCAGGTAGTGAACTGGGCGGCGTGGCGGCTAGGCAAGTTCATGGAATTGGCTCCATTGCCGCTGGCGCGTACGCGGCTGGTGATTTGCCTTGTGTCGACGGTGCTCTTTTTCCTTTTAGGCTATGCAGCGAAACTGCCGCGGACACAGAGGTACTATTCCGGCTTGGCGGCGGCCGGGGTGTGAGAGCGGCCACCAGCTGCGGGGAATTGGCAAGTATCATTTGGTTGTCAGTGTTCGTTGGGTGGGTCAGGAGAACTGGCCGAAGTCACGATTGCAGACTGAGCGCCCTTCGCTTGGGCGTCAACCGCAGCCAACAACTGGCGCGCCTCGGCAGTGTCAGGGCCGTTTGGTGCCGCGGCGATCACAGCCACCAGCGCGGCGCGCGCTTCGAGGTAATTTCGCAGACCTAGGAGGGCGTGGGATTTGCCTACGTTGACTACCGCGTCTTGCTGTTTATCCAAGACCAATGCGCGGCTGAACTCAGCGAGGGCTAATTGGTACCTCTTTTGTCCGAGGTAGGCACGTCCGGTTTCATAGTGAAGCTGCCAACTCTCAGGAGCCACCTTCGAAAGCAACGCGAGCGCGTCGAGTGCCTCATCGTTCTGCCGTAGTTGGTCGTAAGCCGAGGCGAGAGCAAGGTAGGCTTGCGGGCATTCGGGGTTCTGACGAAGGGCTTGCCACAACACGGGGATGGCCTTTGCAGGGTATCCCTGCTGCAGGTCGAGAATTCCAAGCAAAGCCAGGGCAGAGCCGAAGTCAGGCCGATCAAACAAAATTCGTTCGCAGAGTTTGCGACTTTGGGCAACATCGTTGCGAAGCCAAGCTGCGAGGGCGTCGCGCATCATTCTCTGAATTCGCTGGGGAAGAGCGAGTTGCTGCACGGAAACCAAATTGCCGCTATTTCCGAGGGCGTTAGCTGGGGCGATAGGCAGTTTCAGCGCGATGCGCGAAGGTTGGCCCCCGCCTACCGTAACCCGTTTCGGGGCAAGCACGATTCCACCTGCCACGGTGATTTCGTACAAACCTTCGTGCAAAGCGCGAAAGATGAACGAACCGTCCGGCCCGGTATGCGAGCGAATCTGCTCATGGGGCGGGTTGACAGCCTGTAGTTCGACGGGAATCTCGGGCAGCGCGTGGCCTGCCGAATCGGTTACTGCACAGGTAAGTGAGTAGGTTCGTGATTCCGCGAGTAGCCGGGAAAGCGGAGCAGCGAAAAGCATGATACTGACGGCCTGGATCACAACTACGTTCCAGCGCCCGCAGCCTGATGCGCCAAGCGAGTCGTACCAGCAGCGCATGTTCGAGCCCCCTTCGGCCCCAGTTCTTGACCGTGCAGATTCCTGAGATACAAGTAGGGGCGGAAATCCGCCTTATGGGTGGGAGAGTGTACTGCCGCGGAAATGTTTATGCAAGGTTTCAAATACGGTGTTTCAGGGGTGGACGGCACTTTTTCGGTGACGGGCAGCGACCGGGGCGGGAACGCAGACAAAAGCGAAAGCGGTTCGCCGGAGCGAACCGCTTTGCTGAAGAGACCGTGCTCGATGCCGTTAGACGGGTTGAACGTTCTCAGCCTGCCAGCCCTTCGGGCCTTTGACCACGTTGAACTGAACGGTCTGCCCTTCCTGGAGGCTACGGAAACCGTTGGCCTGGATGGCAGAGTAATGAACAAACACATCTTCACCGTTCTGACGGCTGATGAAGCCGTAGCCCTTCGCGTCATTGAACCACTTCACTGTTCCTTGTTCCATTGTGTTACTTGTTCCTTCGAAATTGATGTAGCTGCAATTCGACCGGATTGTGAGGCAGGCAGGGATACTGCTAGGCAGGAACTGCTGCGTACAACGTCGATCAATCGAGCATTTTTATCATAGCAGTCATGAAGACATTTCCCAAGCACTTTTGCCATCACGGTATCGGCATGGAAGTGGTACGCCTCTGATAAGTGCCTGTGCGACCAATAACTTGGATCGGCCAAATTTCGATACGCACGGGCAGGATTCCAGAGCAGAGAACGGGGCTGTTATAAGGTATTCGCCATGATTGTAGGTACCGGGATCGACATTACCGAGGTGGACCGGATCGAAGCTGGCATAGCGCGGTTCGGGCGACGTTTTATCGAGCGGGTGTTTACGGTGGACGAGATTCGGTATTGCGAGTCGAAGGCCAACAAGGCGGAACGCTACGCCGCCCGCTTCGCGGCAAAGGAAGCCGGCATGAAAGCGCTCGGGACGGGATGGAGCCGAGGGGTACGATGGCGGGACATTGAAGTGCAACGCATGCCGGGTGGAAGACCGACGGTCGTTTTTCACGGAGAGGCGGGAGAGCAATGCAAGAGACTCGGCGCGGCGCGGGCGCATCTGTCGTTGACCCACACGAAAGGGTTGGCGATGGCAACTGTGGTGCTTGAGGGAATCGACCAGGACTAGCAGACTTCGACCGTCTTTACCCTTAATGAATCGGCGACTGTTTGTGGCGCCAACCACGAGAATCACTGATCTCGAGGTTTGCGAGAGTGCGATCGTTGAGAATTGCAACAGATGTTGCACAGGTATCGAGGCAATTTGAGTAGAAGGCAAAGCTGCTGCCTAAAGCTTGAATTTGTTGCTTGCAAAGCGGTTAAGGCACGTTGTTATAATCACTCACTTGGGTGACACGTATCACATCCGGCCGGTTCATAAACTCACAACTACACAAGTCGGGCACCGAACGGGGTAATCAGCGCCGGACCCGCAAAACTGGATAGCTTCGTACATGGCACAAATTTTTCATCGTAGTGCGAACAGCCTTTCACGTCTGTCGATGCTCGGTGTGGTGTTGGTAGTTACGGTCCTGTTGGGGGCGGCCTGGGAGATGCAGCGTGCGCCGTACGTGACCTACCAGGGGGTCCGGCAGGCCCAGCCGGTACCTTTCAGCCACAAGCACCACAACGCAGGGTTGGGGATCGATTGCCGGTACTGCCACACCTCCGTCGAGAACTCGAGCTATGCGGGTATTCCCCCGACCAAGACCTGCATGAACTGCCATTCGCAGATCTGGACCAATGCGGCACTCCTGGAGCCGGTTCGGGAGAGTTACCGGACGGGGCAGTCGATTATGTGGACCAAGGTCAACTATCTACCCGACTACGTGTATTTCAACCACAGCATTCACGTTAACAAGGGAGTGGGCTGCGCGACGTGTCACGGGCCGGTGAACCAGATGCCGCTGATGTACCAGGAATCCTCGATGCGCATGGAATGGTGCCTGGAGTGCCATCGCGCGCCGGAGAAGTTTCTGCGGCCCCGTGACCAGGTCTTCAACATGAACTACCAGCAACCTTCCGAGCTGCATCCGGTGCTGCTGGCGGACGGCACAAAGTATACGGACCAGAAGGATTTGGGCACGGCGCTGAAGGACCAGTACCACGTGCGCACGGTGCAAGACATCACGAGCTGCAACACTTGCCATCGGTAGTGGCAAGACAGGGTGAAGGGCGAGCGAGGTATACATACGAGAAGATGGATAACGAGAGGCAGATGAAGTCTGCTGCGGTGTGTCCCAGCAAGCTGGAGCTGGCGAAAGTGCGGGAGAAGCTGTCGCGCGCCAAAAGCGGTCCGCAGTACTGGCGGAGTCTGGAAGAGGTAGCCCAGACCGATGGGTTTTTCGAGATGTTGCACCGCGAGTTTCCGCGGCAGGCGTCGGTGTGGCCCGAGGGCGCGTCTCGTCGAGACTTCCTGAAGCTGATGTCGGCGTCGATGGCGCTGGCGGGATTGTCAGCGTGCGTGAAGCAGCCGGTTGAGCCGATTGTGCCGTATGTTCGGCAGCCGGAGCCGATCACTTTGGGCTTGCCGCTGTTCTTTGCCAGTGCGATGCCGTTTGGCGGATACGCCACGCCAGTACTCGTAGAAAGTCACGAAGGGCGTCCGACGAAGGTTGAGGGGAATCCGGACCATCCGGTTGGAGTCGGCAGCGATGTATTCGCGCAGGCTTCGATTCTCGATATGTACGACCCTGACCGCTCGCAGTCCATAACGTACCGGGGTGATATCCGGTCGTGGAGCGATTATGTGACGGCAATTGCGGGGTCGCTGAATTCGCAAAAGGCGATGCAAGGCTCCGGTCTGCGCATCCTCACGCGGACGGTAAGCTCACCGACGATGGCGGCGCAGTTGAATACCGTCCTGGCAGCGTATCCGGAGGCGAAGTGGGTACAGTATGACCCGCTGACCCGCGACAACGTGCGAGCCGGAGCGCTGAAGGCCTTCGGGCAGTATGTCGAGACGCGGTATGCGTTCGACAAAGCGGACGTGGTTCTTTCGCTGGACGGAGATTTTCTGTCGAGCGGTTACCCGGGATTTCTGTTGTATGCCCGGCAGTTCGCTTCGCGCCGGAAGCCGGGCGAGACGATGTCGCGCTTCTACGTGGTGGAGAGCACTCCAACGAACACGGGCGGTAAGGCGGACCACCGGTTGCCCGTGCGAGCGTCGGAGGTGGAACAGGTGGCGCGGGCGATCGCAGCGGGTCTTGGTGTGGGTAGCGGCAATGCGAAGAGTGAACAGCAGGCGTTCGTCGCGGCCGCGGCAAAAGACCTGCAGGGCCATAAGGGCGCAGCGCTGGTAATTGCCGGCGACAATCAACCCGCCGAAGTACATGCCCTGGCGCATGCCATGAACCAGGCGCTAGGCGCGGTGGGCAACACGGTGCTCTACACCGATCCGGTGGAAGCGAAGCCGCAACAACAAATCTCGGCGCTAAAGGAACTCGTAGATGACATGAATGCCCGGAAGGTTGACCTGCTGCTGATTGTGGGCGGCAACCCGGTGTACGACGCGCCTTCGGATTTGAAGTTCGGCGACGCGATGGGCAAAGTGCAGCTGCGCGTGCAGCACAGCGTCCTGCAGAACGAGACGACGGATTACGTTCACTGGCATATCAACGCGACGCACTACCTGGAGCAGTGGGGCGATGCGAGGACCATTGACGGAACAGCCACGCTGGTGCAGCCGCTAATCGCTCCCCTGTATGACGGCAAAAGCGAGTACGAATTCCTCGAGCCGCTGATTGGATCGTCGACAACGACCGGATATGAGATTGTCCGCAGGTACTGGCAGGGAAAGTTGATGGGCGATTTCGAGGCGGCATGGCGCAAGGCGCTGCACGACGGTTTCGTGGCGAGATCGGCGTTCCCGGCGAAAGCGGTATCCGCGAAGAGCAGCGTGCCGGAGAGTGGCGCGAAGAGCGAGGGAGCGATCGAAGTGATGTTCCGCCGTGATCCCACGATTTACGACGGGACGTTTTCCAACAACGCATGGCTGCAGGAAACGCCGAAGCCGATGACGCAAATCTGCTGGGACAACGCGGTGCAGATGAGCGTCAAGACGGCCGAGAAGCTGGGGCTGCAGGCCGAAGATATCGTCGAGATCGAGGCCAATGGGAGCAAGGTGCGGGGCGGCGTGTGGCGCACTCCCGGGCATCCGGACGACGCGGTGACGGTGTACCTGGGTTACGGCCGCACCAAGAGCGGACGCGTAGGAACCGATGTTGGCTTCAACGGATATGCGATCCGCACGTGCGACGCAATGTATTTCGCATCGGGCAAGGTCGCAAGAGTGGGCAGCGGGTACGGATTTGCCAATCCGCAGGGATGGCAGTACATCGACCAGTCGGGAATTCCGGGCGCGGAAGACATGAACGACCGGCACATCGTCCGCAAGGCGACGCTGGAAGATTTTTTGAAGCACCCTCACTTCGCCAAGGAGCAAAGCGAAGCGCCGGCGCCGGAGTTCACGCTGTACACGACTGTGTCAGGCCAGCCACTGTATCAGTACACGGAAGCCAAGTGGGGCATGGCGATCGACATGAATGCGTGCATTGGCTGCAAGACGTGCGTAGTGGCGTGCCAGGCGGAGAACAACATTCCGGTAGTGGGTAAGGAGCAGGTATCCCGCGGTCGCCACATGAACTGGTTGCGTGTGGATGTGTACTACGAAGGTGGAACCGAGAATCCTTCAGCGTACTATCAGCCGATTCCGTGTCAGCAGTGCGAGAACGCGCCATGCGAAGTGGTCTGTCCAGTGGGCGCGACGGTGCATTCGACCGAAGGCCTGAACGACATGGTGTATAACCGCTGCGTCGGCACGCGCTACTGCTCGAACAACTGCCCGTACAAGGTACGGCGTTTCAATTTCCTGCTGTGGCAGGACTGGGAGACGCCGCAGTACAAGATGATGCGCAATCCGGAGGTGAGCGTCCGGAGTCGCGGCGTCATGGAAAAGTGTACGTATTGCGTGCAGCGCATTACGCACGGGCGCATCACGGCGGAAAAGGAAAACCGCAAGGTGCGGGACGGAGAAGTCCTGACGGCCTGTCAGCAGGCGTGTCCGGCAGGCGCAATCACGTTTGGCGACCTGAACGACCCGAAGAGCAAAGTATCGCTACTGCGCGCCGACGGCAGGAATTACGGCCTGCTGGATGACCTGAACACGCGTCCTCGTACCACCTACATGGCGGTGGTGACCAACCCGAATCCTGAACTAGAGAAGTCGGAGCGGAGCTAGATGGCGGGAGTAGAGGAAAACAACATCGCAGTACTGGACGAACCACCGGTAATAGGCCCGGGACAGACGTTTGACTCGGTCACCGATACGATCGCTGGTGCGGTTCTCGAGCGACCGATCGGATTCGGATGGCTCGTGGGTCTCGGCGCAGGTATGACTTTGCTGGCCATTCTGGGCATGGCGGTTACATACCTGTTTCTCCGCGGCGTCGGAATTTGGGGTATCAATATACCGATCGGCTGGGGTTTTGCCATCATCAACTTCGTGTGGTGGATCGGTATCGGCCACGCGGGCACGCTGATCTCGGCGATACTCCTGCTGTTTAAGCAAACATGGCGTAACTCGATCAACCGGTTCGCCGAAGCCATGACGCTGTTCGCGGTGGCGTGCGCCGGGATGTTCCCCCTGATCCACATGGGCCGTCCGTGGCTGGGCTACTGGATGTTCCCGTATCCCAACTCCATGGGGGTGTGGCCGCAATTCCGGAGTCCGCTGGTTTGGGACGTATTCGCGGTCTCGACCTACGCGACGATTTCAGCAGTGTTCTGGTTTGTCGGGCTCGTGCCCGACTTCGCGACCATGCGCGAGGAGGCGAAGCACCCACTGGCGAAGAAGGTTTACGGGATGTTGTCGCTGGGCTGGCGCGGATCGGCGCGGCACTGGACGCGCTATGAGGCGCTCTACATTCTGCTGGCGGGTATCTCGACGCCGCTGGTGCTGTCGGTTCACACGGTAGTCAGCTTCGACTTCGCGGTTGCCATCATGCCCGGTTGGCACACGACTATCTTCCCGCCGTATTTCGTGGCGGGCGCAATCTACTCTGGTTTTGCCATGGTGCTGGTGCTGGCGATCCCGATCCGCAAGTATTACGGACTGCAAGACATGATCACCATGCGTCACTTGCAGAATTCCGCGAAGATCATGCTGGCAACCGGATTGATCGTGGGCTATGGCTACTTCTTTGAGACGTTCGTTGCCCTGTACAGCGGTTCAACCTATGAGCGGTTCATGATTCACAACCGCTGGTTCGGGCCGTATTGGTGGGCCTACTGGTCGTTGATCCTGTTCAACATTCTGATCCCGCAGGTACTGTGGTGGCCGAAAGTGCGCTCCAGCACAAACTGGCTCTTCGGGATATCGCTGGTCGTGCTGCTGGGCATGTGGCTGGAGCGTTTCGTCATCATCATCACCAGCCTGCATCGCGACTTCCTGCCATCGTCTTGGGGACATTATGTGGCGACACGGTGGGATTATGCGACCTATTTCGGGACCATCGGACTGTTTACGGCGGCGATGTTCGTGTTCATTCGCATCGTGCCGGCGATTTCGATCTTTGAAATGCGCATGCTGCTGCCGGAGTCGGAGGTGAAGGAATGAGCCATGCCGTAGCGGCCCCGAGCATATACGGGCTGGTGGCGGAGTTCGAGACACCGACGGACCTGGTAAATGCCTGCAAGTCGGCATATGCGGAGGGCTACCGTGAGATGGATGCCTATAGCCCCTATCCGATCGAAGAGGCGAGCGAGGCGATCGGCTTCCATAAGTCTGCGGTTCCTCTGGTGGTGCTGTGCGGAGGGATTCTGGGGGGATTGTCGGGATTTCTGCTGCAGTACTGGATCAACGTGATCGCCTATCCGCTGAACATCGGCGGCAAGCCGTATGATTCGTGGCCGGCGTTCATTGTCCCAACGTTCGAGATGACGATCTTGTTTGCCGGACTGTCGGGCATGTTCGGCATGTTTGCACTCAACGGATTGCCGCGGCCCTATCACCCGCTGTTTCACGTTGAACAGTTCTCGAAGGTAACGAGAAACAGGTTCTTCCTGTGTGTCGAAGCGACCGACCCTAAATTTGACGTAGTTGGCACCCAACAATTCATGGAACGACTGAAGCCGCTTTCGATCTCGGAGGTGCCGCATTAATCGGACATCTCAAACCGTGGTGAAGTTGATGGTGGCGGCCGGAGGGTTACTGCTACTGGCGGGCTGCAGGGCTGACATGCAGAACCAGCCGTACGAGCGCCCGCTTTCCGAAAACACGATGTATGCCGACAAGCGCTCCGCGCGTCCGGTGGTGGAGGGAACGGTGGCGCGCGGATTCGAGCGCGCTGACACGTATTACTACACTGGCAAGATCGGCAATGAAGACGGCAATTACCTGCCTTTCCCGGTGACCGCAGAAATCATGCAGCGCGGACAGCAGCGCTTCAATATTTACTGCTCGCCGTGCCACGGCGAGACCGGCAATGGCAACGGCATGATCGTGCAAAGAGGTTTGAAGCGTCCGCCTTCGTATCACAACGAGCGCCTGCGGAAGGCGCCCATCGGCTACTTCTTTGATGTGATGACCAATGGATTCGGGGTCATGCTGGATTATTCGCAACAAGTCTCGCCGGAGGACCGCTGGGCCATCGCCGCCTATATCCGGGCATTGCAGTTGAGCCAGGGAGCGACGCGCGCCGACGTCCCGGCAGGGCAGCAGGTTGCATCGCAACCGCCTAAAGACGTGGAAATTTCACCGCCATATGACACGCAGGGTGCAACGCAAGCGAGCCAGGCCGCGCCGCAGGGAGCCAACCAATGAGCCAACCGAATCTGCAGGTCCAGCAGGCGAACTACGTTGTACCCGCCCAAGCCGCAGGGTGGCAGAAGCTTTATCTAGGTGTTGGCGCGGTGGCAGCACTGGCGTGCATTGCTGGTTTCGTAATGCAACCCGAGCAACTCATGCGGGGCTACCTGATTGGCTACATGCTTTGGCTTGGCCTGAGTCTGGGCTGCATGGCGCTGCTGATGGTGCAACATTTGTCGGGCGGGCTCTGGGGGTTGTCGATCCGAAGAGTCCTGGAGGCGGCGAGCCGCGGAATACCGCTCATGCTGGTGCTGTTCATCCCGCTGGTGCTGGGGCGCCATCATCTGTATGAATGGATGAGTGGTGAAGGCGTGAACGACCACAACGCCTGGTACCTGAATATGCCGTTCTGGTGGTTGCGCCAGGTCATTTATTTCGGCGTGTGGCTGGGGCTGATGTATGTACTCAACAAGCGCTCTGCCCTGCAGGATGATCCGGCGCTTGCAGGGCACCAACCGCGATTTCAACTGATCAGCGGAATTGGCTCGCTGCTTTATGCCCTGACCATATCGTTCGCCGCCGTGGATTGGGTCATGTCGCTCGATCCGCATTGGGGCTCGACGATCTACGGCATGATCTTCATGGCCGGGGAGGGGCTGTCGGCGCTGGCGTTCTGCGTGATCGTGCTGGCGGTACTCACGCGCTACAGCCCGATGCGCGAGATCATCAAGCCGACGCAGTTTCACGACCTTGGCAAGCTGATGCTCGCTTTTGTGATGTTGTTTGCCTACTTCTCGTTCTCTCAGTGGCTGATCATCTGGGCGGGCAACCTGCCGGAGGAGATCAGCTTCTTCCTGAACCGTATTCGCGGCGGATGGGGCGTGGTCGCGCTGGCAATCATCCTGTTCCACTTCGCACTGCCGTTTGCCTTGCTGCTGTCGAAGCAGCGCAAGCGCGACGGAGAGCGCCTGATCTGGCTGGCCGTGCTGCTGATGTTCATGCGGCTGGTGGACATCTACTGGTACGTCGTGCCGAATTTCGCGCACGCTCGCGGGCATTTCTATTTCAGCTTCTGGTACCTGGTTGCGCCGGCGGCGCTAGGCGGTCTGTGGCTGGGATTCTTCTTCCATAACCTGCGGCAGCGTCCGATTTTGCCGGCGTACGAGCCGCAGATGCCGAGCTTGCTGCATCAGGGGTCGGGACATGGCCACTAATCAACACGACGAATACGATGTGCTGCGAAATCCATCGGTCGATTACGACCGCACCGATCTGAGCCCACGGGGCATTTTGGTGTTCCTCGTCGGCCTGCTGGTGGCGGGAATCTTTGTCGAACTGGTGCTCTGGGGAATGTTCCATTTCCTGTCGCGCAGCCCATTCTTTGCCCGGGGCAATACCAGCCCGATGGTGTCATCCGAGAAGATGCCTTCGGCAAAGGTTGAAGGCGTGGACTTTGAGAATGCACCCAATATGAATCCGGACAGGTTCCCGCAACCGCGATTGCAAACGAACGACGCTCGCGACATGCAGGACCTCCTTCAGACAGAACACAAGATTCTCTATGCCGAGCAGCCGTTCGTGGACCACAACGGCACAGTACATTTGCCGATTGACGAGGCGATGAAGTTGATCGTCCAGCGCGGCTTGCCGCTGCGTTCGGCAGGGGCCGCCTCGGTGGCGCAAAAGACCGCGCCGGCGGGCGAAGATGTGGCCCCAAAAGCGACGACAAAGCAGTGAAGAAGTGCGAGGTTGTACGCAGTAATGGGGATCAGGATTTTCAGCATTGTAATGGTTGCGGCAACCATGGCCATGGCCCAGCCGCCGTCGAGGTTTGCTCGTGACGGCAGCCAGCCCGCGGCGCAGGTCAGTCCTGACGATCTGAAGGGCGTTGGGATCGATCAGCGCTTGGACCAGCAGTTGCCGTTGGATCTGCAGTTCAAGGATGAAGCGGGCAAGACAGTAAGACTGGGTGATTATTTTCACTCGGGACGGCCGGTCATATTGAATCTGGTGTACTACACCTGTCCGATGCTGTGTGGCGAAGAATTGGCCGGACTGTCGAGCGCGCTAGGGGTGCTGAAGTTCCACCCGGGCGACGAGTACGAAGTGGTGACCGTGAGTTTCAATCCGGACGACTCGCCGCAAGCTGCTTTGGAGAAGAAAAGAATTTACGTCGACCGCATGAACGAACGGCTGGACAAGAAAACCGACGGCTCGGGATGGCATTTTCTGACTGGACAGCAGCAACCGATCCAGCAACTAGCGGATGCAGTGGGATTTCACTACAAGCGCGATGCGCGCACGGGACAGTTCATTCATTCGGCGGCCATTATGATCGCGACCCCGCAGGGGAAGTTGGCGCAGTATTACTACGGGGTGGAGTATTCGCCCAAGGACTTGCGCCTTGGATTGATCGAGGCGTCGCGCAACAAGATTGGCAACCTGGTGGACCAGATCACGCTGTACTGCTATCACTACGATCCGCGCAACGGGCGGTATGGAGCGACGATCACCAACATCCTGCGATTGGGCGGGGCGACGACGATGGTGATTCTGGGCGGATTCCTGATTGCGATGTACCGACGTGATCACAACGGATCCCGGAAGGGAGCGGGACGGGCCTGAACGATATGTGGAAGAATCTGCCGCTGTTTCCTGAGCAAGCCTCATCGATCGCGTCCCAGGTGGACGGGCTGTACTTCTTCCTGGTGTCGGTGTCGGTGTTCTTCACCGTGCTCATCTTCGTGCTGGTGTTCGTCTTTGCGGTGAAGTATCGCAAGTCAGTGCACCCCAAGCCGGAGCACATCGAGGGCTCGTTGCCGCTGGAGTTAACCTGGACGCTGATTCCGCTCGGCATCACCATGATCTTCTTCGCATGGGGAGCGTTGATCTACTTCCAGGAGGGGCGTCCGCCACGCGGCGCGATGGAGATTTACGCCGTCGGCAAGCAGTGGATGTGGAAGTTCGAGCACGAAACGGGCCAGCGCGAGATCAATTCGCTCCATGTTCCCCTCGGCCGCGACGTGAAGATGATCATGAGCTCGCAGGACGTGATCCATAGCTTCTACGTTCCCGCATTTCGGATGAAGGCCGACGTTCTTCCGGGACGCTACACCACGACCTGGTTCCGGCCGACGAAGGTGGGTACTTACCATCTCTTCTGCGCGGAATATTGCGGCACCGAACACTCGGGGATGATTGGCGAAGTGGTGGTGATGGAGCCACGCGCCTACCAGGCATGGCTGGCGGCAGGCGGAGCCGCACCGACGATGGCGGCGAATGGCAAGGAATTGTTCAGCCAGCTAGGTTGCGCAACCTGCCATCGGATGGACCGCCAGGGCCGCGGGCCGAACCTGGTGGGAGTGTTTGGGAAGCCGGTGCTGCTGAGTGACGGGCGAACGGTAAACGCCGATGAAAATTACATTCGCGAATCGATTGTAAATCCCCAGGCTAAGGTGACGGCGGGATTTCAACCCATTATGCCGACGTTCCAGGGACAAGTAACCGAAGAGAGCCTCGGAGCGCTGGTGAGTTATGTAAAGTCTCTGTCGCAACCGCAACAGAAGGCCGAGGGCGGCGTACCGCACCCGGCCCCGGCAGGTGAAACCAACTAGTTGGCAACCCCCGAAGGTGCATGAAATGGCTACTGCAGTGCAGGCAAACGTAGAACGGGAAACCTACCTGAACCACGACTACACTTTGAAGTCGTGGCTTCTCACCAAAGACCATAAGCGGATCGCGATCCTTTACCTGATTTCGATCACCGTGATGTTCTTTGTAGGCGGGTTCTTCGCTATGTTGATCCGGCTGGAACTGCTGACCCCCGCCGGTGATCTGGTTTCTTCGGACACCTATAACAAGCTGTTCACCATGCACGGAATCTCGATGATCTTTTTCTTCCTCATTCCGTCCGTGCCGGCGGTGTTGGGCAATTTCTGCATTCCGCTGATGGTGGGCGCCAAGGACCTTGCGTTCCCCAAACTGAATCTGGCGAGCTGGTACATCTTCATGATTGGCGCGACATTCGCGCTCGTCTCGATGCTTTGGGGCGGGGTTGACACAGGGTGGACCTTCTATACGCCATTTAGCACCACGTACTCGAACACCCACGTCATCGGCGCAGCGCTAGGCGTCTTCATCAGTGGATTCGCCTCGATCTTTACCGGACTGAACTTCATCGTCACGATTCACCGCATGCGCGCGCCCGGTCTGACCTGGACACGCTTGCCGCTGTTCTGCTGGTCGAACTACGCAGCAAGCATCATTATGGTGCTCGGCACGCCGGTGGTGGCCATCACGATCTTGTTGGTTGCCTTGGAACGGCTGCTGCATATCGGCGTTTTCAATCCGGCATTGGGCGGCGATCCTTTGCTGTTCCAGCACTTGTTCTGGTTCTACTCGCATCCGGCCGTCTACATCATGATTCTGCCGGGCATGGGCGTGATCAGCGAAATCGTTGCCTGCTTCGCACGCAAGCGTGTATTTGGCTATGAGTTCGTGGCGCTGGCGTCGATCTCCATCGCGGTGCTGGGTTTCTTGGTCTGGGCGCACCACATGTTCGTCGCCGGAATCTCGGTGTATGCAGCGTTGGTGTTTTCTCTGCTGAGCTACTTCGTGGCCATCCCTTCGGCGGTCAAGGTGTTTAACTGGACAGCGACCTTATACAAAGGCTCGATCCGCTACGACACGCCGATGCTGTACGCCTTCGGCTTCATCGGCCTTTTCACGATCGGCGGTTTGACCGGGGTATTTCTGTCCTCGCTCGGCGTTGACGTGCATGTCACCGACACCTATTTCGTCGTGGCGCATTTCCACTACGTGATGGTCGGCGGCATGGTGTTGGCGTACATGGCGGGTCTGCACTTCTGGTGGCCGAAGATTACCGGAAAGCTGTATCCCGAAGGATGGGCGAAGTTGTCTGCTCTGCTTGTTTTCGTCGGCTTCAACCTGACGTTCTTCCCGCAGTTCATCCTCGGCTATATGGGCATGCCGCGGAGGTATCACGCCTATCCGCCGGAATTTCAAGTGCTCAATGTCATGTCGACGGCCGGTGCATCGGTGTTGGCCGTCGGCTATGTGTTGCCAATGATCTACTTTCTCTGGTCATTGCGGTACGGCGAGGATGCAGGTCCGAACCCATGGAATGCGGTGGGTCTGGAGTGGATGACGCCTTCGCCGCCACCCACGCACAACTTCGAGGAGACTCCCGTCGTGACCTGGGAAGCCTACGACTACGAGCACCAGCCCGAGCAACAGGAGGTTGCCGTTGGCCAATAGCGATATCGAAGTCGCTGAGCTTTCGCTGCAGCATCACTTTGCCAGCATGGACCAGCAGAGGGAGTCATCCACGTTTGGCATGTGGCTCTTCCTGCTGACGGAAATCATGTTCTTCGGCGGTCTCTTCTGCGCCTACCTGGTGTATCGCGCGACCTATTACCAGGCTTTCGTAGAAGGAAGCCAGACCATGAACATCTGGCTGGGTGCGACGAACACGGCAGTACTGATTTGCAGTTCGCTTACCATGGCATTGGGCGTCCGTTGCGCGCAGACCGACAATCGCAAGTTGATGGTAATCCTGCTCATCTTCACCATGATGTTCGGCCTGGCCTTTCTTGGGATCAAGGCAATCGAGTACCACGAGCACTGGACGGCGCACCAGTTCCCGGGGCCAAACTTCAGTTTCCCCCAGGCTGAAGCCAACGGCGTCAATCCGCAGAACGTTCAGATCTACTTTTCGCTCTACTGGGCGATGACCGGCCTGCACGCCTTGCACATGGTAATCGGCGTCGGCCTGGTTCTATGGATCACGATTGTCGGCGCGCGTGGGCGGTACAGCGCTGACTACTTTGCTCCCGTAGAAAACGTCGGCTTGTATTGGCACTTTGTCGACCTGGTGTGGATCTATCTTTTCCCGCTGCTCTACTTGATCAGCCACAAGCACGGAGGCTAGCTAGGGAATCATGTCATCCGAAGAACATCGGCAACACGTAATTGCGATCGGCGTCTACGTCGGCATCTGGGCCACCCTGATGATCCTTACCGCTCTGACCGTTTTTGCCTCCTTTTTGGAATTGGGCAACTGGAACATAGTGCTGGCTCTGGTCATCGCCACCATCAAGGGCACGCTTGTGGTGCTGTTCTTCATGCACCTCTACTACAGCTCAAAGCTAACCAAGGTCACGGTGATCACAGCCTTGTTCTTCCTGTTCCTCCTGCTTGCTTTGAGCATGACCGACTACCTTACGCGCGGCTGGCTGACCAACCCAATGCATTGATTGAAGTGTCTTCGAGGCGGCGCTCCGCGAAATGCACAGCGATGTTCTTTGCGGCAGCTTCGATTATCTCGACGTACTTAGTATTGCGCGTCGACGAAATAGCCGAGGCGTGCGCGAACGTGCAACCGTTCCACTCCCTCCGCCTCGATTCGTACGATGTGGAAACCGCTAGCCTGGTTTGTCGGCTGGAACGAGATGGAATACTGCGTTCGCATTTCCTGGTTCATGCCCGCGAATATAGCGGGTAGTTCCCTATCGCTGGGGGCGTTAAAGAACTGGCCGCCAGTGGAATCGGCCAAACGCATCAGGGTCTGATCTCCCTCATACACTCCCCCCGCCGGGTGAAGCGAGATCGCAAAGATCTGGATCTCGCGCCGCTGCGCCACCCCGACCGCTTCGCTGAGCGACCGAAGGCTTCCGGTATCGTTGCCGTCACTGACCAGGATTAGAATGCGCTGGGCATTATCGTGATCGCGGCCCTGTGAAAATCGCTCGAGGCAGGTCCGATAGACGCTGTCGTAGAGGTATGTAACGTGTCCATGTGCTTGGACCTGCTGCAGGGCCACTTGAAGGGCGCCAAGGTCGCTCGTGGGTCCCTGCCGTACTTGTACCGCATTACTGAAAGTGCTGATGGACGCGCGATCCGACTGGGGACGAAACACCTGTCCCAAGAAAGAGTCTACAACCTGCCGTTCATGCACCACCGCCTTCTGAACCGAGTCGCTGACATCGACCAGGATGGCGGTCTCCAGCGGGAGATTGTCGAGTCTTGTGAACTTCCGGATGTTCACGACGGCGGAGCGGCTGTCAAAGACACGAAAATCACTTCCCGAAAGATCCGTATGAAGCCGGCCGTGCTCGTCGAATACCGTGAACTGAAGATGAACTTCAGGCACTGTGTGGCGAATCGTGAATCCCGAGGGAATTGCTCCGGAGATCGACATCGACAGCGGCTCGGGAAGCGCCATCGCGTGTAACAACTCTCCGCTCACCATCGGAGGATCCGGGTCGGGGGAAGCTGACGCCGCCCAGCCCGCCGCGATTGATCCGGCGACAAACAGCACAGCAGGCAGGAGAGATCGGACCGGTCGATTGCGATGCACACTAACCTCATCGGCGCGCCGGCGAAGGGCTTGAGTGTCCCTGCCCGACGGCCAGTTGGCTCGCCGAAACCCACCTTCATACCTGAATTGAGACTGTTAGGACGTTTCAGCACGGTTCATCAAACCTTCATCATCCTGTAACAGACTGGAATGTAACGTAAAAGACATCATGTTGGGACAAGAGAGCTCAAGCAACGCCGTCGGCTACAATACAGTCGTGAAACAGACCGTTTTCGCCGTTGAAGATGACTCAGACATCTCCCGGCTGCTACGTCATCATCTGGAATCTGCAGGTTATGGCGTGCGAACCTTCCCCACGGCGACGGGCGTGATCGCCGAGGCCGAGAAACAGACTCCCGCGCTGTTCTTGCTGGATATCATGTTGCCCGGCGGTGACGGACTCGAATTGTGCCGCCGGATTCGGCAGACTCCCGCGCTAGCGATGATTCCTGTGATCTTCTTGACCGCGAAGACTACGGAGTCCGACAAGGTCATCGGCCTAGAACTGGGGGCGGATGACTATATCCCAAAGCCGTTCAGCCCGCGCGAACTGGTAGCACGCGTCCGCGCGGTTCTGCGCCGCTTTGAGCGGCCATTGGCCCCGGTCATCGTCAAGGCTGGCGACATCGAGATCGACAGTGGTGGCATGACGCTCACAGTCCGCGGCGCCCTGACCCAGACGACGGCGACCGAGTTTCGGTTGCTGGAATACCTTGCTCGGCATCCAGGCCGCGTGTTTACTCGCGACCAGCTCCTCGATGCAGTCTGGCGCGACACCCACTATGTAACGCCGCGGTCGGTGGATGTCTATGTCCGTCGCATTCGTGAGAAGATCGAAGCGAATCCTGACGAGCCCCGCTACCTCAAGACGGTCCGCGGCGCCGGGTATCGCTTCGAGGTTCCCAAACCGTGAAGAGTCGCATTTTTCTTAAGCTGTTCGCTGCGTCGTTGATCCTGATTGCAGCGTGCATGCTTACGATGAATGTGCTGATTCAGCGGTCCTGGGAAGATATGATGCGCAAAGAGATCGAACGCTCGATGCGCGAAAAAGCAATCATGCTGGCCTCGCGCGTGGCCGGCACTCCTCTTGAACAGCGGGCGGAGATAATTCGCGAGGCAGCAGCTGAGGCGGGCGCGCGCGCGACTCTGATCGACCAGAACGGAAACGTTATTGCCGATTCGGAAGCTAATCCAGCGACGATGGACAATCACTCCGATCGCCCGGAATTCATCGAGGCCATGCGGGGGCGGACGGGTTCTTCAACTCGATTGAGCCGAACCCTGCACGTGCCGTTTCTCTACGAGGCGGCGCCCGTACCCGGCGGCGTGGTGAGGCTGGCCTATCGTCTATCCCAGATTGACGACGTAAACCGCCACGTCAGAAGTAGCGTATGGAAGACGATGGCCGTGGCGGCACTCCTTGCACTTGTGCTGGCATTCATCGCTACCCAGTCGATAGGTCGCAGACTTGTCCGGATTACCGCGTTTGCCGAGCGCGTGGCGGCAGGCGATCTTTCGGCGCGAATTCAGGAAGAGTCGAGCGACGAAATTGCCCACGTTGCCTCGGCGCTAGACAAGACCGCGCGCAAACTGGAAGAAGGATTCGAGGCCGTCGAGTCTAGTCGGCAGACGCTCGAAACTCTGCTCAACTCCATGCAGGAACCGGTTATCGCAGTGTCAGAAGACGGACGCGTACTCTGGGCGAACCAGCGAATGGAACGCCTCCTCCCAAGCGGCATCAGAATGGGAGAGCCGTTGGTGAAGTCGGCGCGTGATCCGGAAATTCTCCGAGCCGTGCAGGCGGCGCTGGAGTCTCGCGACATTGTCGTCGCTCGAGCGGCGAAGATCTTCAGCGGGCGCGTCTTCGACCTGACGGCAGCACCCATGCCCGGTGGCGGCGTGGTGGCCGTGATGCATGACCAAACAGAGATTGAGCGGGTGGAAAAGACGCGGCGAGACTTCATCGCCAATGTATCGCACGAGCTTCGAACTCCACTCACTTCGATCCAGGGATACGCCGAAACGGTGCTCGATCATGAACAACTCAGCGACAGTGCCCGCGAATTTCTGGAGATTATCCGCAAAAACGCGACCCGAATGTCACGGCTGACCGAGGACCTGCTGGTTCTGGCACGTGTGGAATCTGGTGAGCGGGCATTCCGTCTGGAAACGACCTCGCCGCAGGAATTGCTCGATGAGGCCGTGCAGACTTTTCAGGAGATCGCCGACAGCCGTGGAATTGAACTCAGCGTGATGAACACCGCGACATCGATGGTCTCTGTGGACCGCGATGCTATCCACCAGGTATTTGGCAACCTCATCGACAATGCAATGAAGTATGGTGAAGAGGGAAAGAAGATTCTTGTGGGCGCCTGCGAACGCGAGGACGGCGTGCAGTTCTTCGTGCGAGATTTTGGCGCTGGGATTGCAAGCGAGCACTTGCCCCGGCTATTCGAGCGCTTCTACCGCGTGGACAAGGCGCGATCGCGAGAGTCCGGCGGAACCGGCCTCGGACTGGCGATAGCCAAGCATGTGGTGCGCGCCCATGGAGGCACGATCAAGGCGGAAAGCGAACTGAACCACGGTGCGACGTTTTACTTCACTCTGCCCCGCGAGGAAGTGCTGGTAAGAGCTTAGACGACAGTCTTTGCGCGGGACGGAAGGAAATTTCAATGATTTTGACCGTGACGTAACTGCGTTTTTATGCTTGCGGTCAAAATTACATGTCACACGGGATTGCGACCGCATCTCGAGGGGTGTTGATCCGGTTGCAGGCGGCCGAAGAAGCTTCAGAGGTTGGAGAACGTGGATGAGTTCGCCTGATGTGATGAGTCCCAGCCCCGAAGATCAGTGTGCTCGCCTGGAGGAGCAGACGTTGCAAGCCTGTCAGGTGGCGAGGATGGCTGCCGGGATCGTTGCCGAAGGGATCGCGACGGGGATTTCATCCTTACTGGATGGAGTGCGTCAGCGTGAAAAAGAACTCGATACACTTGATCGTGAGATCGACCAGGGCGTTACGTCGGTTATCACTAAGGTGACGGAAGATCGGGCGAGGCGATTACTGGCCTGCTTGAAGTTCATGATTGGCCTTGAACGCGTAGGCGATCTCCTGCTGAATTGCAGCAACCGCGCGGCTGGTGTCGGCAGCCGCATCGAGCTACAAGATATACGCGACCTCACTCTCATGGCATCACGCTTGGAAAAGATGCTTGGCGACGTGCATGATGCATTCCGTCAGCGCGACTTGAACCGAGCCTTGTCGGTCTTGCGGGCCGACGCCGAAATGGATCGGTTGCGCAACCTGATATTTATTCGCCACTTGGAACATCACGACAATACGCCTCGCACCGAGTCATTCCATGTGCTTTTCATGACGCAGTCGCTGGAGCGTGCCGGTGACCACGCAAAAAACCTTGCCGAAGAAGTGTGCCATCTGGTAAGTGGTCATACCGTACGACATGTGCTACGGTCTTACGACAAGCCCGTCGAGCAGATGTTCATCGACGACCTCAAGCGTAAGCACAAGGCGTAAAATCTACCCGCGCGCCCCCGCACGTTCGCAGAACTCGAATGCCACTGACTCTCAAGGTTGGCGTCACTCAAGCCATTCCTCTTCAATGACTTAGAATTGAAAACCCACCTTTGTGGACTTTATTTTCTTTTCATTACTTTGTAACACACCAGTAATATTGTCAGAGTACAAAACCTGAGGGCTATTTAATTAGGAGGAAACCACGTGAATCGTTCCCTCGGGGTACTTTTGTGCATCTTCGTATTCGCTTTTGGCGTCGTGGCCCAGACAACTCTCACTGGTGCGGGAGCTTCGTTCCCATATCCGATTTATTCCAAGTGGTTTAGTGAATACCACAACTTGCATTCCGATGTGCAAGTGAACTATCAGTCTGTCGGGAGCGGCGCCGGCATTAAGCAGGTGCAAGCCGGCACCGTGGATTTCGGCGCCAGCGATGGTCCGATGACAGACGAGCAGATTGCTTCGTCGAAAGTCAAGGTGCTGCATGTGCCGACCGTGCTCGGTGCCGTCGTGCCGGCGTACAACATTCCCGGCGTCTCCGAAGAATTAAAGTTTACGCCAGATGTCCTGGCCGGAATCTTTTTGGGCAAGATTACGAACTGGACCGACGCCGCGATTGCCAAGGCCAACCCGGGCATTAAGTTTCCCAATCAGGCTATTACCGTTGTGCACCGTTCGGACGGAAGCGGAACGTCTTACATCTTCACTGACTATCTGTCGAAGATCAGTTCTGACTGGCAGAACAATGTGGGCAAAGGCACTTCTGTGAAGTGGCCTGTTGGAGTTGGCGGCAAGGGCAACGAGGGAGTTGCGGGAATGATCCGCTCCCTGCCAGGTTCGATTGGATACGTCGAGCTTATTTATGCGCTTCAGAACAAGATCAACTACGGCAGCGTGAAGAACTCTTCGGGAAATTTCGTGAAGGCGAGCCTCGAAAGCACAACCGCCGCAGCCTCCGGGGTGAAGATGCCGGCAGACTTCCGCGTGTCAATCACGAACCCGCCGGGCAAGAATGCGTATCCGATTGCCAGCTTCACCTGGCTGCTGATTCCGACGAACCCGGCGGACAAGAAGAAGGGTGACGTGTTGAAGCAGTTGGTGAAATGGTGCCTCACGGGCGGCGAGTCAACGGCTTCCAGCCTGTCGTATGCGCCGCTGCCGAAGGAAGTTGCCGACAAGGCTCTGGCGACAATGAATCAGGTGGTCAAGTAACTCGCTTGCCAACGACTGACCTATGCGCCAACTCCTCGCAAGTGCCGCAGGAGTTGGCGCTGTTTGCATCTAACTGTCCGTGTCCGGCATCCTTACGATGCCAGATAATGTATCCCCCATGAGCTCTCCCGATCCGAAGGATCCGTCGCAAAAACCGACTACGGCAATTCCGACGCTGGCCCAGGCCGCCAGCGAGCGCAAGGCCACCGAGCGATCGTCTGTCCTTAAGCGCATTCGCCAGACAAGTCCGCCCAGCAGTCGACTTCCCGACGATACTTTCAGGCTACTGATCTTCCTTGCAGCCGCCTCGGTATTTGCGATCGTTGTCTTCGTGGTGTGGGAGTTGTTCGACAAGTCCCGGCTCTCACTTCACCAGTTCGGAATTGCTTTTTTTTATGGACGTGACTGGGACCCCGTTAACGATCAGTTCGGCGCGCTGCCCTTCATCTATGGGACACTCGTTTCCTCATTTCTGGCGCTGTTGTTGGCTGTGCCGTTGTCAGTGGGCGTAGCGGTCTATGTTACCGAGATGTGCCCGATACGCCTGCGGGCAATCATCTCCTTTCTGGTTGAACTTTTGGCTGCGATACCCAGCGTCATCTACGGCTTGTGGGGCATCTTCGTATTGGCGCCGCTACTACGCGAATATGTCCAGCCATTTCTAGCCAAAGCCCTCGGCTGGACCGGGTTATTCACCGGTCCAGCTTATGGCATCGGTATGCTGGCCGCAGGCATTGTCCTGGCAATCATGGTGGTGCCGATTGTCGCCTCGATCACACGCGAAGTGCTTGTGGCAGTTCCTCAGAACCAGCGTGAGGCTGTACTGGCGCTCGGCGCCACGCGATGGGAGATGATCCGGATGGGCGTGCTGCGCAACGCGCGCATCGGCATAGTTGGCGGCGTCATCCTGGGCTTGGGCCGCGCTTTGGGAGAGACCATGGCCGTCACGATGGTCATCGGCAACAGACCGGAGATCTCAAAGTCACTGTTCGCTCCCGGATACACCATGGCCAGCGTAATCGCCAATGAATTCACAGAAGCGACCGGCGACCTCTATCTGAGTGCACTCGTGGAAATAGGCTTGGCGCTCTTTCTGGTCACGCTGGTTGTAAACGCGCTCGCGCGATTACTTGTTTGGAGCATTACGGGTGGTTCGTCAGGGAGGGTTCGTGCCTAACGCAACGAGTGTGGCCAAGCCCAAGCTGGTCAGCTGGTTTCGGCGCGCGCTGAACCAGGGTTCCAGTGCTTTTGCCTTGGCATCGGCTGTGCTGGTTATCGTCCCGCTTCTGGCGATTTTCGTTTACCTGCTCCTGAAAGGAATCGGCGCTCTCAACTGGGCTTTTCTGACGCAGGCTCCAAAACCCGTTGGGGAGACGGGCGGCGGTATGGCCAATGCCATTGTAGGCTCAGGCCTTATTCTCGGCCTTGCCAGTATTGTCGGCATCCCTCTAGGGATCGGTTGCGGAATCTATCTCGCCGAGTATGCCAAGGGCCGTTTAGGAGACATCGTTCGCTTTACGGCGGACGTATTAAATGGTGTACCTTCGATCGTGATCGGCATTTCCGTGTATTCCTTAATCGTTCTCAGGCAGAAGCATTTTTCCGCGCTCTCCGGCGGCGTGGCATTGGCCATCATGATGATTCCCACGGTCGCGCGTGCCACCGAAGAAATGCTGCTGATGGTGCCCAACAACATCCGCGAGGCGGCCTTGGGTTTGGGTATCCCGAAGTGGCGTACCACGATTTCAATCTCACTGCGCACGGCTTCGGCGGGCGTCATTACCGGATGCATGCTGGCATTCGCACGAGTCGCGGGAGAGACGGCGCCGCTTTTGTTCACGGCATTTGGCAACCAGTTTTGGAATTTGAACCCTGATCAGCCTACGGCGGCACTGCCACTGCAGGTCTACGTCTATGCCATCTCGCCGTTCGACGAATGGCATAAGCAGGCGTGGGCGGGATCGCTGATCCTCATCATCATGATTGTCGCGGCGGTAGCGGCGGTGCGCATTACCACCAGCCGCGGAAAGTTGAAGGGAGTGTCCTAATCCAATATGGGCGTCGGAATCGAAGTTCGTGGGCTGAATGCCTATTACGGCAAACTCCTGGCGCTGAAGTCCATCGACATGACCGTGGCTCCGAACCAAGTGACGGCTGTCATCGGTCCCTCCGGCTGCGGGAAGAGCACCTTCGTCCGCTGCCTCAACCGCATGCACGAAACAATTCCAGAGGCTCGCGCAGAAGGCACCGTCATCGTCGGCGATATGAACGTTTATGATAATGATCCGGTCGAGGTCCGCCGCCGCATCGGCATGGTTTTCCAAAAGCCCAACCCTTTTCCGACGATGTCGATCTACGGCAATGTGGCGGCCGGTCTGAAGCTCAACGGCTTTCGTAACCGCAAGCTGATCGACGAACTGGTCGAGCGGTCGTTGAAGCTGGCGGCGCTCTGGGACGAGGTAAAGGATGAGTTGCACAAGAAGTCGGGTGCCAGTCTGTCCGGCGGCCAGCAGCAGCGCCTGTGCATTGCCCGATCGCTCGCCGTGGAGCCGGACATCCTTTTGATGGACGAGCCGGCCTCGGCACTGGATCCTATTTCCACCAGCAAAATCGAAGAACTGATTTTCCAGCTAAAACAGCATTATACGGTGGTTATTGTTACGCATAATATGCAACAGGCGGCGCGTGTCGCGGAATTCACCGGGTTCTTCCTGATGGGCAGCCTGATTGAGTACGAGAAGACCGAGAAGATATTTACCACTCCGTCCGATAAAAGGACCGAGGACTACATCACAGGAAGGTTCGGATGACACGAAGCCGCTTTCAACAAGGACTCGATGATCTCAAAGAAAGGCTGCTGCGCATGGGAGGCCTGGCGGAGCAAGCAATCGAGCGCTCGGTGGAAGCCTACACGACGCGCGATGCGAAGTATTGCCAAATGGTTTTGACCAGAGAGAGTGAGATCAATCAGAGTGAGCGCGAAATCGACGAATTGGCGCTCGATCTGTTGGCCATGCAACAGCCCATGGCGATCGACCTTCGCTTCATCCTGGCGGTCGTCAAAATCAACGCCGACCTCGAGCGTGTGGGAGACCAGGCGGTGAACATTACTCAGCGTGTGCTCGATCTCATCAGCGAGCCGCAGGTGGAGCTGCCGGTAGATATCCCGCGAATGGCGGCGAGCGTCAGCGCGATGGTTCAACGCGCTCTCGAGTCGTTCCTCGACGGGAAGGCTGAAGTAGCCGAGGCCGTACTCCAGATGGACAACGTTGTTGACCGCATGAAAGACGAAGCGTTCGTCGTGCTGGTGCAAAGGATGATCAATGAGCCACACACCACCCGCGCAGCCCTGAACGTCCTGCTGATCGCTCGCAATCTCGAGCGCATCGCCGATCACGCTACGAACATTGCCGAGGACGTCATTTTCTGGGTCCGCGGAGCCGACGTCCGCCATGGCGGAGCACACTACCCCGCTTAGCAGCACACGCCGCAATAATTCGGAAGATGCGCCACCAACCGTCGGTGGCGCATTTCTTGTCCAGCTTGATCTTGCGTGTAGCGCGCTTTGGAACAAAAAAATCCCAGCCGCGTGTCGGAGCGGCTGGGATCACGCCAAAGGAGAGATCAGGAGACTGTCCTTAGAACATCATCGGCCGAACGCTAGAAAATATTAGTACTCTCCGCAGGTCGCGCACTCGCATTGCCGGTCCGCACTACCGCAGCTGGGTTTGCTCACCACCTGGTTCCCCGAATTTCACAAAGGCAAGAAATTTCAGCTTTCTATCGCTCGATTCACATCACCACACACACACACGACAATTCTCCTATCATTAAAACAAAAATACCTGATAATCAAAATGATGATTGCAGAGCAACAAGCCTCCCAGACGGCGCGGAGTGCAATCCAGATGGAGAAGACATCATGACGGGCCACGAAAGCCTTCCAATTTGGGCCAAGATTTTGCTGGGAATTTCAATCGATACCGCTCCAGTCGCGAAGCAGTCCGAAACCAGCTAGACGGAGCCGCAAAAAGCCGCCTCCCGTCGCGGCCACAAAGCGCTCCATGCGGCCGGGCGAGGTGGCGCGAGCTGCGCCGGGAGATGGAACTGATTAGATAATCGTGTCGGCTCTCAGCCGTCCGGGTAGACTTGGGCCGCACCCTCGACTCCGGTCGCCGGGGAGTGGTGAAGATGAATGTGCTCGTCACCGGCGCATCCGGCTACGTCGGTTCTCAGCTTGTACCGGTTCTGCTCCAGGGTGGGCACTATGTCATCTGTGTGACACGAGATGTCCGTAAGCTGACCAGCAGATTCCCTCGGAGAGTCGATGTGGTCGAGGCAGACGCCTTGTGTCCGGAGAGCCTGGGTTCTGCGCTTCGGGGTGTGGACGTCGCCTATTACCTGATCCATTCGTTGAATGCGGGAGAACGGCAGTTCCGCGCAGCCGATCTGGTAGCTGTACGAATCTTCGCAACCACTGCGAAGGCTGCAGGGGTCAGGCGCTTCATCTACTTGGGCGGCGTAGGCGACCCTAAGAGTCATTTATCCACTCACCTTCAAGCCGTCACGAGGCCAGCGAATGTCTCCGCACGTATGGCCCTCCACTCACAGACTTCCGTTCCGCAATCATTATGGCGCTGGCAGCGTTTCGTTCGAGATGATTCGCTATCTGACGCCTGCCTTGCACGGCCTCGGTCGGAAGGAATGACCATCGACATCGGTAGTCCTTCGGTGGAAACCTATCGATCTATGATGCTGAAGTACGCTGCTTACCGGGGATTGCGTCGGCCCCTTCTGCAGGTCCCGGTACTCACTCCCCGGCTTTCTTCCTATTGGGTGGACTTCGTGACGCCCATCCCGCCGAGCATCTCGCGGCCCTTGATTGAAGGACTGCGCAGCGAGGTTGTTTGTCGCAGCTCTGTTGCTCGCGACATCTTTCCGCAAATTCATCCAATAACCTACGAAGCGGCCCTTTCCCGGTGTCTTCGCGTTCCCAATCTGCCCGGATTTGGTCGGCCGCCGGATTCGAGCGGGCCAAGCCCAAGGCCCGCTGCCGCCGATCCTGGAAGATGAAGGATGGTTGGCGGACATTCGAGAGGGAGATGTTGACGTACCTCCGGCGCGTGTCTTCTCCGTCGTCGAGGCCATCGGTGGCAAGCATGGCCGGTACTACGGAACGTGGATATGGAAACTCCGGGCCATGTTGGACAGTATCGCCGGTGGCGCCAGGATGGGCACAGGGCTCCGCCATCCCGACAAGTTGCATCAGGGTGAATTGCTGGATTTCTCGAGGGTCGAGCGGATCGAGGCAGGGCATCTCTTGTTGTTGAAGGCCGTGATGAAAATAGCGGGAGAGGCCTATCTGATGTTCGAAACCGTAGAGACCAGCGGAGTCAGATCGCGGCCTCGCTCGAGCGCATTGTTCCGGCCCCGGGGTCTGTGGGGCCGAGTCGATTGGTGGATGCTGCTGCCCATTCACAAACTGATTTTTAGCGGGCTGAACGAGGCCATCCGAGTGGCGCAGCGCGTATCGGTGACTGGCTCGAGGCGTCCGTCAGGACTGCAAATTCGCCTGCGTAATCGTCGTGTTGGCGTCGTGTGCAGCATCCACGCCGATGTGCATACCGAGTAATTCTTCGCAGACAGCCAGAGCCGCGATACACTCGACAGCCATGATGAGATTCTCCCGTCGTCGGTTTCTCCAGACCGGTACTATTGCAACTGCCGCGGCCGTTGTCCCCGAGCTGTCAGCCTCCGAGTGCGATTCCAGTCTTCCACCGTCCATTGCCATCCTGAAGTCGATGAAGGATCAGGCAGTACCGATCACAGTCGATGAGCGCAAGGCCCGCGTCGAAAGAGCACGTGAGTTGATGGCACAGAAAAAGTTGCAAGCCATAGCCATTGCCACGGGGAGTTCTCTAACCTACTACAGCGGCGTTCACTGGTGGCTGAGCGAGCGTTGCTTCGCTGTCATTGTGCCCGCTAAGGGCAATGCATTCTTTGTCTGTCCGGCTTTCGAGGAGGGGCGGGCACGAGAGCAGATTTCTGAGGGCCCATTTGGGAAGGATGCTGAGGTCTTCACATGGCAAGAAGACGAAGACCCTTACAAATTGGTAGCCACGGGATTGAAAGACCTCGGCATAACCACAGGGGTGCTTGGAATCGAGGAGAAAACACCGTACGTCTTCAGCAACGGCATCGCCATACACCTGCCCGCGATGCAAACTGCCAGCGCCACTCCTGTGACGGCTGGTTGTCGAATGATTAAAAGCCGGGCGGAACTTAACCTGATGCGGCTGGCCTCGAAGGTGTCAATCACCGCATACGAAGCCGCCTACAAGGCAATTCAGGAAGGCATGACGCAGGACGAATTCTCGTCTCTTGTGGCAAAGGCGCATAGCAAGCTTGGTTTCCATGGAGGCGCCGACGTGCAAGTGGGTCAATACTCCGCAAATCCCCACGGTTCCATTACTCCCCAAAAGATCGTGGAAGGGAGGATCGTCCTGATGGACGGCGGGTGCAGCGTCGAAGGTTACGCCTCCGATATCAGCCGCACCTTCGTACTAGGAAAACCCACCGACAAGATGAAGACGGTCTTCGACATTGTTTACCAGGCGCAGTCAGCGGCGCTCAACACCGCTCGTCCGGGCTTGCCGTGTGAAGCAGTGGACGCCGCCGCGCGTAAGGTCGTCACCGTCGGAGGCTACGGCCCTGGCTTCAAGTACTTCACACATCGCTTGGGTCATGGCATGGGCCTTGACGGGCACGAGTGGCCTTACCTTGTCCCGGGCAACACACTGCCATTGCAGGCGGACATGACCTTCAGCGATGAACCGGGCATCTACATTCCCGGCGAGTTCGGTGTTCGAATTGAAGACGACATGCACATCACATCGCATGGCGCTGAGTTGTTTACGCCGCGGAGTCCATCTTTGGAGCACCCGTTCGGAAGCTCGTAGGGACTCGCACCCTGCATGAGTCCAAAACGGGAACCAGCCGACAAAAACTGCAACCTTGTATCGACATTCATCCACGAGGGCGTTAGTTTAACTATCGTAGTAGGCAATTTCGAAAGTGTGTGACTGTGGTTCTGGCGTTCTGCCCGCATGGATGCGGGGCGGAGTGCCTGCTCGACGCTCGACGTCCTGTGTGCGCGGCTTGCGCCCCGGGCTTGTCGTTCAGGTCGTTGTTTCGCTGGAACCGACGGGGGTGCCTGCGGCGATGAAACGCAAGGCGATTGGAGAACACGAGCAATTTGAGCGTCAGGCAATAATCTGCAAAGCGTTTGGCAACCCGACACGCTTGCACCTGATGAATATGCTGCTCCGCGGCGGATGCTGGGCCGCCGAACTGCAGAACGGCCTGGGAATTTCAAAGGCCAATCTCTCGCAGCACTTGGCCGTTCTCAAGTCGGCAGGCGTCGTTTCGACGCGCCGCGAGGGCAAGCAGCTTCATTGTGGTATTGCAATGCCGGAAGTTAAGCATGCTATGGGTGCGCTGCGCAGTATCCTCAAGGCCCAAGGGAAACAACGCCGCCGCTGGTCGTGACCGCTACAGTCGGCATTCATTGCTCTTTCGCGCTATCGCTCCAGTTACACTGATGAGCGATGGAACGCGCCAGCATCCTGGAATACCTCGACAATTTTCTGCGCCACAGCAACGAGACAGCCTACGTCTTTCGGCGCGGCTACCGGGTACAGCGGTGGAGCTATGGCGACGTGTTCCGCGGAACACACCGTTTCGCGCGACTGCTGGAAGCGCGTGGCGTCTGCAAGGACGAAAAGGTAATCATCTGGGGTGACAATTGCGCCGAATGGGTCGTGGCGTTCTTTGGTTGCCTAGTGCGCGGCGCGGTTGTGGTTCCCATCGACAAGATCGCTGCGCCGGATTTCGCCGCGCGGGTTGCAGCACAGGTCGATGCCAAGCTCTCTGTCGGCGCCCCCCAACACAAAATCCCCGGCGTGCCGTTCCTCGATTTGCAGAATCTGACGAAAGCCCTTGCAGTTTACTCCGACGCGCCAATTGCGCCTTCTATATCGCGCGATGATATCGTCGAGATCGTATTCACCTCGGGGACAACGGCTGAACCCCGCGGCGTGGTCATCACGCAGGGTAATATCCTGGCAAATCTCGAACCGCTGGAGAGGCAAATCGCCGGTTACCTGAAATACGAGCGCATTTTCCACCCCATACGCTTCTTGAACCTGCTGCCGCTGAGCCACGTGTTTGGCCAGTTTCTCGGGATCTTCCTGCCGCAACTGCTGGCCGGTACGGTGCGTTTCCAGGACACGCTCAATCCAGGCGAAATCATCCGCACGATCAAGGACGAGCGTGTCTCGGTCGTTGTCGCCGTGCCTCGCTTGATGCAGTCGCTGAAGGAAAAGATTGAGCGCGATGCGGAGGCAGCAGGCGGGGCCCAATCGCTTCGCCGTGAGCTTGATGCTGCGAAAGACGAGCACTTCACCAAACGCTGGTGGCGCTTCCGCAAAATTCACAATCAGTTCGGCTGGAAATTCTGGGCATTTATTTCCGGCGGCGCGGCTCTCGACGCCGATACCGAAGAATTCTGGCGCAGGCTGAGCTTCGTTGTCATCCAGGGCTACGGCCTTACCGAAACCACGTCGCTGATCTCGCTGAACCATCCTTTCCATACCGGAAAGCGCTCCATTGGCAAAGTCCTCGAAGGCCGCGAGATGAAGCTCGACGAAAATGGCGAGATTTTGGTCCGCGGTGCGAATGTCGCTGCCGGGTACTGGCAAGGCAAGAAGTTGAAGCCGGTACTCGACCAGGACGGCTGGTTCCGCACTGGCGATCTCGGAGCGCTCGACGAGAACGGCAATCTCTACTTCAAGGGTCGCAGGAAAATCGTCATCGTCAATCGCGAAGGGATGAATATCTACCCTGACGACCTTGAAGCAGTGTTGCGCGAGCAACCCGCGGTGCGCGATTGCGTTGTTGTCGGACTGGAAGAGAGTGGCAACGCCGAGCCGGTGGCAGTCCTGTTGCTCCAGGATGCCGCAGCAAATCCTGCAGCAATTGTCGCAGCGGCCAACCAGAATCTCGCGGAATTCCAACGCATCCGGCGCTGGCTTGTTTGGCCAGATCAGGATTTTCCCCGCACCCCGACACACAAGCCGAAGTTGAATTTGCTGCAGCAAGCAGTGCAGCAAAAATTCGCGGCCTCAGGCACTGCTGCCGCTCCGCCGGGGGGAGGACTGGCAGAACTTATTGGCCGAATCACCGGACGCACAACAGGCGACCTTTCTTCGCACACAAAGCTCGAAGGTGACCTCAACTTGGGCTCGATGGATCGGGTTGAGCTGATGAGCGCTCTGGAAGACCGCTACCAGATCGATCTGAGCGATGCCAACTTCGCTCAGATCAGTACCATAGGGGAACTGGAGCGCCTTCTACACGAGCCGCAACGCGCGCAGCAAAGTGGATATCACTATCCCCGCTGGGCGCAGCGCTGGCCGATCACCTGGATTCGCACTTTCGTCTATTACCTGCTAACCCTGCCCGCAACCCTGATCATGGCCCATCCGACAGTCGTAGGCCGCGAAAATCTCGATGGGATCAACACCCCTCTTCTCATCACTTGCAATCACATCACTTACATCGACCTCGGCTTCGTACTCATCGCCATGCCTCCGCACATTCGCCACCGGCTCGCCGTCGGCATGCTCGGCGAGCGCCTGTGGGGCATGTGGAACCCACCAAAATCGATGAACGTCTTCGCGCGCTGGTGGCAGCAGGCCGGATACTACCTCGCCGTCGCGCTATTCAACGTGTTTCCTCTGCCACAGCAATCGGGCGTCCGTGAAAGCTTCGCCTATGCCGGAAAATCCGTAGACCGCGGCTTCAGCGTGGTAGTGTTTCCGGAAGGTCGTCGCACGCAGGACGGCAAGCCGTCGCCATTCCGTTCCGGCGTCGGCCTGCTCGCGCAAAAACTCGACATACCCGTGGTCCCACTTCGGATCGACGGATTGTTTGGCATGAAAATTGCCTGCCGCAAGTTCGCCCGCCCCGGCGAACTCAAGGTACTGATTGGAAAGCCCTTGCGCTTCTCGCGGGAAACATCAGCAGAAGAGATCACGCGCCAGCTGGAAGGCGAAACTTGGACCCTGTGACGCGCCTCATAGCGCAACCCTTCCACAACGTGATACGAATATTGGTTTTGCCAAATGGCTGAGATTTGCCTGTTTGATCCGGCTGCGAATTTCCCATTGGCTGGAAGGAATTTGCATGCACGAGGCCGTTTACACGCTGTGGCCCGAGCTGGAGTGGATCACGAATCCGGATCTGCGGGCCAAAGTCGCAAGGACCTGGGCGACTGCGCTCGAGCGGAGCCCCCTGACTGCCGACGATCTGGACCGCATTCCGTTCACGTTGCTCGTCCCCAATTGTCCGACGACCTTCATGGAGCACAAACGGTGCGTCGTGCACATCGCCCGCAAGGCTGCCGAGAGCATGACCGAGTTCATGGGCAGTGCGCTTCCGATTGACCACGACGTAGTTATCGCGGGCGCGATTCTCGCAGACGTCGGCAAGTTGCTCGAATACGAAAACGCCGACGGCAAGACCCGCAAGAGCAAGCGCGGCGAGCTGCTGCGCCATCCGTTCACTGGAGTCGCGCTGGCCATGGAATGCGGCGTGCCGGAGGCGGTCTGCCACATCATTGCCTCGCATGCCGCCGAAGGCGACCTGGTGAAACGCACCACCGAGGCTTACATCGTGCACCACGCCGACTTCATGGCATTTCTGCCCTTCAAGAACCTGGGCAAGTAGGGAGGATTCCTATGGCTACCGCAACCGCACCTGCTCCGACAAAGCCCGCCGCCAAGCCGACGGTCACGGCACTCATTTCGCAGTGGGCCGCTGCCGTGAAATTCGAAGACCTGTCGCGGGATGCCGTTTACCAGGCAAAGCGCTTCCTGCTCGACAGCGTCGGCTGCGCGCTCGGAGGCTACCAGCAGCACGATGTCATCATCGCCCTCGAAGTGCTCGACGAGATCGCCGGCCTCGGTAAGGCAACTGTCATCGGCAGCGGCAAGCAGATCGACGCCGTTTCCGCCTCGCTGGCGAACGCGCTGATGGTCCGCTGCATGGACTACAACGACATCTACTGGAAACAGGACCCGTCGCATCCCTCCGACATCTTTCCCGCCGCCATGGCTTGCTGCGAGCGCGCCTGCGGTGACGGCCGAGAGCTGATCGTCGGCCTCGTCCTCGGCCATGAGTTCGAAATGCGCCTCTGCGAAGCGGCTTTCCCCGGAATTCGCGAACGCGGCTGGCACCATGCAACGCTGACCGCCTTCGTCTCGCCCATCGTTGCCGCCCGCATGCTTCACCTCGACTGGCAGAAGATGCAGCACGCCATCGGCATCAGCGCCAGCGCCCGTGCGACTCTCGGAGCAGTTACCGCAGGCAAGCTTACGATGATGAAGAACACCGTCGATCCCCTGGCGACGCAGAGCGGAGTTTTCGCCGCGCTCCTGGCCGGGAAGGGCTACAGCGGCCCCGAGCACGTGCTCGACGGTAAGGAAGGTCTTACCCATTGCTTCGGTCCTGACTGGAAACTCGACATTCTCACTGACGGTCTCGGCGAATCGTGGCGCATCATGCAATGTGGAATGAAGGCTTTCCCCACCGAGGCGCTGACGCACACGCCAATCTCTGCCGTGCTCGCCTTGGTGAAAGACAACGACTTAAAGCCGGATGACGTAGCCAAAGTCCATGTCCGCACGACAGCGCGTGGCGCCGACATTCTCAGCGATCCCAGCAAGTATGATCCGCACACCAAGGAAACTGCCGATCACTCGCTGCCTTATGTCATTGCCGCGGCAATCGCTCAGCGTCAGGTAACGCCGTTGCAGTTCACCATGGAAAAGATCATGGACCCGATGATCCGGGCGCAGCTGAACAAGATCGTAGTGACCGCCGATCCCGAGATCGAAAAGCTCTTCCCGGCGCTACAGCGGGTAGTCGTGACCATCCAGACCGCCGACGGCCGCGAATTGACCAAGCAACTGGATTACCCCAAGGGTGACCCGCGCAACCCGCTGACCGACAAAGAAGTGGAGGAGAAATTTGATGCCTTGGCCGGACCGGTGATGACGGCCGACGCCCGCCGAAAGGCCGTGGATGCGATCTGGTCGCTCGAAGAGCAGCCAAACGTAACCGAACTGATGAAACTGTTCCGTTCCGATCGCTAATGTAGCGGTCGGGTAGATCTGAACCTTAACCCAGCGAAGGCACTAGTCATGAGTTTTGAAGGGGCGCGGCTTTAGCCGCGCCGAAGAGCAGCCCCTCTTGATCCAAGCGGGCTTTAGCCCGCGAGGAGGAAAAATATGGGACAAACCATTGTCGAAAAAATCTCCCAGACCCACATGACCGAAGGGCCCGACCGTCCGCTGCGTGCTGGCGACTTCCTCTCCGTCCGCCCTGACCATGTGATGACGCACGACAACACTTCGGCCGTGATGAAGAAGTTCAAAGGCATCGGCGCAAATCAAGTGCATGACGCAACACAGCCCGTCTTTACCGCCGATCACGATATCCAGAACACCGAAGATTCCAACCTTGCCAAATACCGCAGTATGGAAGCCTTTGCCGTGCAGCATGGCATCGACTTCTACCCTCCCGGCACCGGCATCGGTCACCAGATCATGGTTGAGCAGGGCTACGTGCTTCCCGGCGACTTCGTGGTTGCCTCCGATTCGCACTCCAACATGTACGGCGCACTCAGCACCGTCGGCACACCGGTCGTTCGCACCGACGCCGCCGCCATCTGGGCTACTGGCGAATTCTGGTGGCAGATCCCCCGCACCATTCAAGTTGTCCTCGAAGGCAAACTCCCGCCCGGCGTCACGGGCAAAGACGTCATCATTACCCTCTGCGGCCTCTACAACCGGGAAGAAGTTCTCAACGCTGCTGTCGAGTTCGCGGGTTCCGGAGTGGCTTCCCTCAGCATGGACGCCCGCCTCAGCATCGCCAACATGACCACCGAGTGGGGCGCGCTCGTCGGCTGGTTTCCTGCGGACGAAGTCACCATCGCCTACCTCGAAGGACGCAATCTGGAACTGCGACGGAAAGGCATCCTCCGAATTCCAGAAGAAAAGCTGGTCGAATGGCGCAGCAATCCGCCCCAGCCCGACCGCGACGCCGTTTACGCCGGACGGATTGTGCTCAATCTCGACGACGTTACACCGCATGTCTCCGGTCCCGACACGGTGCAAGTCATGGAGTCCGTCGCCGAGATCGCACCGAGGAAGGTTGCGATCCAGAAAGCGTACCTGGTTTCCTGCGTGAACTCGCGCATGGAGGACCTCGCTGCTGCGGCCAAGGTCCTGCGGGGCAAAAAGATCGCTCCCACGGTGAAGTTCTATGTTGCGGCCGCCAGCATGGAGGTCGAAGATGAGGCGGTTAAGCGCGGCATCTGGCAGGTACTCTTGGCAGCGGGCGCCGAGCCGCTGCCGCCCGGCTGCGGTCCATGTATCGGCCTCGGCACCGGACTGCTTGAACCGGGCGAAGTCGGCATCTCGGCAACCAATCGTAACTTCAAGGGCCGCATGGGGTCCCGCGATGCCAGGTGCTACCTCGCCAGTCCCGACGTGGTCGCGGCGTCAGCCCTTGCCGGATTTATCTGTGGGCCGACTGCAGTTGCCAACAAGCCGTTGACCAAGCGCTTCGAGCCGTTCGCAGCGCCAGCCGCGCCGGCAGAAAAAGTCGAGATCCTCGAGGGCTTCCCCTGCAGCGTGCGCGGCCGCCTCGTCTTTCTGCCGCAGGACAATCTCAACACCGACGGCATCTACGGCAAGGATTACACCTATCGAGAAGACATGACACCCGACATGATGGCCAAGGTAGTCATGGAGAACTACGACCCGACGTTCGGCCCGCGCGTGCAGGCCGGCGATGTCGTGGTTGGTGGCTTCAATTTCGGCACCGGCTCCAGCCGTGAGCAGGCCGTGACCGCGTTGAAATGTGCGGGAATCCCGCTGGTAATCGCTGGCAGTTTCTCGCAGACGTATCTGCGCAACGCCTTCAACAACGGATTCGTCTGCATCGAGACGCCAGAGCTGGTGAACCGGCTGCGCGAGAAGTTCGCAGACGCCATTGCGACAATAGAGAAGACCATCATTCCCGGCGACCCGATCGAAGTCGATTTCACCACCAGTACGATTCGCCACGACAACGAATCATTTACGTTCCCGGCACTGGGTTCGGTGCCGCAGTCGCTGGTCGTCGCCAGAGGAATCGAGAATCTAGTCGCCCAGAAATTGAAATCAAAGCTAGAGCCCATATCGCTCTAGTCGAAGATTGCATGCAGTTCAGTAGAGCGCGTTTCAAAAAGGCGTTTTGAAAGGGCACGGCTTCAGCCGTGCCGCCACAGGCCCTAGAAATACTGGGCTTTAGCCCCCGAGGGAACTCGGTTTTGGCTCTTCGACATTTATGAAACACGCTCTAGCTAAAAGGTAAGAGCGAATAGCGAAGAGCGAACAGCGAAAACAGGAGTTCGTCATCATGCCAAAACATCCCATCGTAACCATGCCGGGAGACGGCATCGGCAATCAGGTCCTCCCCGAGGCCATTCGCGTCCTCAACGCCGTCGGCTTCGAAGCTAACTACGTTTACGCCGACATCGGCTGGGAGTGCTGGCGCAAGGAAGGCAATGCGCTGCCCGAGCGCACCATCGAGCAGCTGCGCCGGCACAAGGTAGGCCTCTTCGGCGCCATCACCTCCAAGCCGAAGAAAGAGGCTGAAGCCGAGCTGAGCCCTGCACTGAAGGGCAAGGGATTCCAGTACTTCAGCCCCATCGTTTCCATGCGGCAGATCTTCAACCTCGACATCTGCATGCGTCCCTGCCTCTCGTTTCCCGGCAATCCACTCAACTTCATCCGCAAGCGCCCCGATGGCGGCTTCGAAGAGCCGAAGGTAGACGTCGTTGTCTTCCGTCAGAACACCGAGGGCCTGTACGCCGGGGTCGAGTGGACCAACCCGCCGCAGGACGTGCGCGCCGCGCTTGCCACGCATCCCAAGTTCAAGCCCTTCGCCGGCGTACCCGCATCGGACCTCGCCATATCGGTGCGCATCATCACCCGCCCGGCCGCGCGACGCATTTGCGAAGCGGCCTTCAAACACGCCCGCAAGTTTGGCTATAAATCGGTCACCATCTGCGAGAAGCCCAACGTTCTGCGCGAAACCTCCGGCATGATGGAAGAGGTCGCGAAAGAAGTGCAGAAGCAATACAGCGACATCGCGTTGTGGTCCACCAACATCGACGCTCAGACCATGTGGCTTACCAAGAACCCGGAGGACTACGGCGTCATTGTCGCCAGCAATCTGTTCGGCGACGTCATCAGTGACGCTTTCGCGGGACTCGTTGGTGGTCTCGGCTTCGCCGCCTCCGGCAACATCGGCGATGAAGTCGCGGTTTTCGAGCCGACGCACGGCTCCGCGCCCAAGTACGCCGAATTGAATCCGCCGATCGTCAACCCCATCGCAATGATCCTTTCAGCGGCCATGATGCTCGACCACCTTGGCGAGACCGACAAGGCGGCCAGGGTAAGAGCGGCGATTGCTGCGGTTGTCGCTGAAGGCAAAGTGCGCACCTACGACATGATGCGCATCTCGGGTGGTGCGAAATCGATCGCGCAGGGCGCGGCGTCCACCACTCAAATCACCGATGCCATCCTCGCCAAGCTCGAGGTCGGCGTGGAAGCGGCGGCAACCGGGTAGCGACGCGATCGGGTACAGCTGGCCTTCAGGCCTTGGCTTCTGCCGGTTTTGAAAGGGCACGGCTTGACAGGCTGCGGAAAAAGTCCGTGGCGAATCAAGGTTGCGTCTGGGGATTCAGAAGCCGAACTGCTAAGACAGAAACATGCGCGGAGAAGACGAACAGCAAGGTGCGGTTTTCAGCTAAGTGAGTGCC